>Ga0126305_10000740_pt1 | contig 14122 bp, 10 predicted proteins | sample Plot26_FD_92536 | JGI IMG/M metagenome (GOLD analysis project Ga0126305, IMG submission 92536) | Serpentine soil microbial communities from UC McLaughlin Reserve, CA, USA - Plot26 | ecosystem: Environmental > Terrestrial > Soil > Grasslands | place: USA: UC McLaughlin Reserve, Lake County... | reverse complement strand
TCAATTTTCATTTCCTTCCACAGAACATTAATCTTTTTAGGACCAAGGCCTTTTATGTTCATCATTTCCAGAACACCCGACGGCGTATTTGCAAGATAGTCCCGCAATACGTCAAGTTCGCCAGTCTCTAACATCGCAATCACCTTTTTGCCCACGCTTTCACCAATTCCCCTGACCTGGAAAATCTTTTCATGAGGTAACGAAGCAATTTGTTGCGGTAACTTTTCTATGGTAAATGCTGCAGAAGAATAACTCTTTGATTTGAAAGAATTTTCTCCATGTATATCCATCAGTTTAGATAATAATGACAATTGTTCCGCTATATCATAGTTGTCCATAAACCTTGTTGAATCTGATTAGTTGCAAATGCAAATGAACAAATTATTTATGATGCAGGTTACTGGTAATTTGTACGCAGTGACAAAAAAAGCCTTCTGCATTGCAGAAGGCTTTACTTTCATTTATCACTTATTTAATAATCGTTACCATCCTTCTTATCTTTTTTGCCAAATACTCTTTGCAAAAAACCTCCTTTCTTGTCTTTCTTTGGATCTTGAGGTAATCCCATATCACCAATCTTTGGAGGTTTTGTACTGGTGTCTTTTTTGGTGTTATCTTTTCTGGCTGGTGGGTTTCCATCATAATCAGTAGGTGGCTGCGACTCTGGTGGAATATTAGTTATTGTATCAAGATAATCACCAGCGCTGTTTCCGTCGTCCATTTGTTCGTCCACACTATCGCCATAATTTATGGAGTTAGCATCATTCATTTCGTTGTTTAAATCAGCAGGTTTTGAAAATTCGGCATCACGCCTTATCCCCAAAGACTGATCGGCATATACCTTTTTGAAAAAAGCTTCCCACACCGGGCGTGCAGCAGTGCCTCCCATATAAGCGCCACTCTGTATTTGAATAAAACGGTCATCGCAACCTACCCAAACACCTGCCAGCAATTGAGGAGTATAACCCATGAACCAAAAGTCAGCATTGTCATTGGTTGTTCCTGTTTTTCCAGCCATTTCTTTTGCGCCAAGCCGGTCTTTTAATCCTGCTGCAGTGCCCAGGGTCACAGGCCCTTCCATCATTTGTACCATTTGGTAAGCAGTGGCTTCACTCACAGTTTCTTTTCTGTTTGATCCAATATCATAACGTTTGATAACATTGCCATTACGATCTTCAATACGTGAAATGAAAGACGGTTTAGTTTCGAAGCCACTTCCTGCAAAAATGCTGTAGGCCCACATCATTTCATATAGGGAAAGATCGCATGCACCTAATGCTATTGACGGATATGCTGCCACTTTAGTAGGAATATTCAGTTTTTCATTTAAAAAGTTAGCAAATTGCGCAGGTCCAACCTGTTTCATTACATAAGCACTGGCGCAGTTACGCGACCATGTTAGCGCATTAGCCATGGTAACTGTTCTTCCCGTACAGGATTTACCTGTTGCAGGCACCAGTTGCTTATGGCCAAAATCCTGTTGCACGTCTTCTACCATTGAGTTCGGATTCATTCCTCGTTCCTCAATAGCCTGGCAATACAACAGTGGTTTAATTGCCGAACCAACCTGGCGTTGCGTTTTTATATTAACGTGATCCAGCTTATAAGTTTTAAAATCAATACCGCCAACCCATGCTTTTACTTCGCCTGTCAAAGGATCCATAACCATAAATCCACTTTGCATCATTTGCCGATGATACTTAACAGAATCCAGTGGTGTCATCACTGTATCAGTTGACCGCTTGGTATTCCATGCAAATACTTTCATCGGAACTTTCTTATTGAAGGTTTTCCTGATATCCTCGTCGGCCATACCATCTTCTTTCAAATTTTTCCATCGATCACTGTTCTTCATGGCTGCCCTTAGTACTTCAGGATGTTCCTTCCAAATTGTACCTTTTTTGATATTCGATTGAGCATTCAGCGCCTTTTGAAGCATTGGCATTTGTTGTCCCATCGCTTCTTCGGCATATTGCTGCATTTTAGGGTTAATGGTTGTGTAAATTCTCAAACCATCTTTATAAACATCATAAGGGTCACCATCTTGCTTAGTAAGATCTTTCAATGCCGATCTCACCTCGTCTTTCAACACTGCCTCGCGGAAATATGGTGCATACCCACTGTTTTCATCTGCTTTCTTATAATTGAGCGGAATGGGCATTGCTTTGAATTTTGCAGCATCTACTGAATTGATATAATCGTTTTTCTCCATTTGCCCAAGCACCACGTTTTTTCGATTAAATGCCTGGATGGGATGCGTTCTCGGATTGTAAATACTATTTCCTTTTAACATTCCCACAAGGGTTGCAGCTTCAACCGGGTTCAAACGATCGGGTTCTTTTTGAAAGAATGTTTTTGAGGCGTTACGAATGCCATACACATTATCACCGAAAGGAACTGCATTCAGATAAAGAGCTATAATTTCCTGCTTGGTAAAATTTCTTTCGAGGCGAATGGCAATGATGTATTCTTTTAATTTTTGTATGCCCCTGGTGATCGGGTTGGTTGCCCGATCGCCATTAAAAAGATTTAAGGCCAATTGTTGTGTAATCGTTGAGCCTCCTCCTCTTGTTCCCAGGAAAAAAACAGCACTAAGAGTTCTTTTGAAATCAATACCTGAATGGTCATAAAATCTTTCGTCTTCAGTGGCTACCAGTGCGTTAATAACATTGGGAGAGATGTCTTTGTAGTTAACAACGCTGCGATTGCCTTTTTCGCTGTAAAATCTTCCCATCAGGGTTCCGTCTGAAGCAATAACTTCAGAAGCCTGCAGAATACTTGGGTTCTCTAATTCTTTCAGCTTAGGCAGTCGTCCAAAAACGCCCAGCATAATCAATGTAACCAGCAAAAGGAAAGCGCCAATGGCACCGAGAACGATTTGCCAAAAGATGCGAATGCTCTTTTTCATGTGATTGGGTTTGTGCTTGAGATAAATGTGTAGCGTAAATAAAATCGATAACGCTATCCACTATTTGTTTATCTGTCAGCATATCAAAACTATAAAATACGGTGCAACAGAAGGTTAAAATAAAACCGCAGAGAAAGAGGTTGTAAGAGAAAAACTACGACGACTTTATACGACTACTCTTTAAACTTCGGACTCGGCCTATAGTTTACCCGGCAAGTTTTGAACCAAAAATTTCTTGTACTGCTCAAGGTCTTTTTTTTCCAACAAAAGTGGAAGATTATCGTCTGTGATGATAGAAAAAGCATATTTATCAGCTTTTAGCCATGGCATTACTTCCGATGAAGCTGATTGCTTTGCAAACTGCATATAATTAACGGCCTCGCGGGCAGTAGCGAAATCGCCTATTAAAACAATTTTTCTGGTGGCATCAAGATCAACAATGTTAATTGTGAATGTTTGACTTCGGTAATGTTCCCGGTTAAAACGGAAATACGCATTCTTAACTTCGGTAACAAATAATGGATCAACTTTATCAAGAATGATAGCCGTGTAATGCTTAGTTGTTGAATCAAAATAATATTCGCCTGGCTTACGCAAGGGTTTTTTAGCAACTGTGTCCTTCCTCACAGGAGGAGGTATCACGATAGGTTTTTTCTCGACAGGCGGAGTTTGAACAATTTCTTTTTGTACTGGTGGTGGGGTTGAGACAATATTTGGTTTTATGGCAACAGTGTCTTTTTTAACCGGCGGTATTATTTCAGCAATTTTTTTAACGGTGGTGTCAACTTTAACTGTTGTATTACTTGCCAGTGTTCTTTTCGCAAGCGAATCGTTTTTAATTGCATTTACAACCATATTTGGTTTATAGCTTGCTGTATCCTTCTGTCTTGGTAGATTCTGAACGATGGCCTGAACAACAGGGTTTTTCGTTGTAGTGTCGTTTACATTCTGAATTTCATACTTCGATAATTCATCTTCTATTTGTGTCCGGCGATTTAATACATCAATCATTGTTTGCGCCTTTCCGGCCATTGGCGATTTCGGGTCCTGGGCAATCAATGTTTGTAAGTTGTTCTTTGCAATACTGTCCTCACGCTGGCGAATATGATATACAGCCTCAATATAGAGCAACTGCGGTTGCCAGTAATTTGTTTTATATAAGCTGTCAGCCTGAATTTTAGCCGCTTCGGCTTCTTCAAATCTTCCTTCTAAAAAAAGATTATAAATATCGTCGTACGTTCGGGTAGCTTCTTCTGATTTGTTGTTACGGGCCACCGGGTCCTTTCCTGTGGTAAGAATAGTAGCAAACCGTGAGGCTGGGTATTGACCTAACAACAATTGCTTTATTTCGTTAGCCTTTGCTGTATTTCCCGCTTTCAGATATGCGTAGTACAATTGGAACAACACCTCACTCATGTTAGGATACGATGGATAATGGCTCCTTAGTTTTTCGTAAGCATCAATGGCAGATAAATAATCTTCGGCTTCATTCAAAAGCACAGTGCCTAAACCGAATAATGCATTGCTAACCGAATCATTTGATACTTTCAATTGTTCCGGGGTAAGAGGAACATTTTTTACCAGGTTGTCGAAGCTTGGAGTATTATCAACGGGTGTTGTTTGTTTTTGACTATTAACCGGGATTGGAGCATTGGTCGCGGGAAGTTGTTTTGCGGTAAGCTGCTGCGATACACTCGCAAACCGCCTCCAGTTATCTGTGTTTGGTCGATTACCCCAAACTTGCTTGAATTGGGCAGCTCCCTGCGTTTTCAATGTAGTGTTATAGAAATACCAGTCGCCTTTCGATTGAGGTTGGCTAAACAGGTCGGTAGGATTATTCGTACTGTTGGGTAAATTACCTGACGTAAGCACCGCATCGCTAAGGCCCTGTTCTTTCAGCATTCGTTTCAGCAACTTATTGATGTATGCAGTTCTTTCCTCTTCTGGCAGTGCCGCAATCCGCTGCAAACTATCCTGCCGAATAATTGTAGCATTGTACCCAACAATTTTTGTAAGGGTTGATTTTCTTTGCTGAACTTTTTCTAATTCCTCTGGCTTCAATTCTGAAGCGTTTATACTATCATAAAAAGCTGCGGCCTGGATGTATTTTTTTTGATCGTAGGCAAGATCGGCAATCAGCAAAAAAGACCTGCTACGGGAGTTGAGATTCCCGTTATTATATTTCGAAGCCTTCAATAAGAGTTCCTGTGCTGCCGGTAAATTGTTCCTGTCAATTTCCATTTGTGCGGCCATGTAATAAATTACATCACGGTATTCGGTGTACTTATCCTTCTTGGCCATCTTCAACAGTTCTTGTACATTTTTATCAATATAGTTTTCACTGGTGTCCTTTGTAACCCGAACAACATTTAACCTGGAATAAATATCCATTATCGGGTCTGTAGTATGGCCAATAGATTTTGTATAATAAACTTTAGCCGCGTCCAAATTGCCAGACCTTTCGAACATTTGTGCAATCAAATATTCCCACCTGGCTCTTTCCTGTCTGCTTTGAGCATTTTCAAGTGCATTGACCAGGTGAACGGCCGAACTATCCCAAACCTGTAAGTTATAGAACCGATAGGCCTGAACTTCTTCCAGGTCGGCATTCAATCTTTTTGGAAAAAAAGGGTCTTCCTTTAAAGTTGTGATTAAGGTACCGGCCTCTGTTAATCTACCTGATTCAATGAAGTTTCTGATTTGCCAGATAAATGCGTTGTTGCGGCTCCCGTAATGAGAAGTGATTTTCTTTTTTTCGTCGGTTGCAATACTTAGTGCATTATTTCCGTCAAGACGGCTTCCGATGTATTTGTAATAACCATCAGGTTCTTTTTCGGCGAATGAATAATTAATGAATTGGAACATCAGTGCTGCCGAGTCGAATTTTTTTTGAAAAAACCACGCTGCCCCCCAAAGAAGGTACATATTATCAGCCCAATCGCTTCGCAAGTCATGCAACACAAGCCCGGTCCTTGATTTATAAATCACTGAATCCAGCTGGATGGAATCCTGGGCGGTAGCCTCCAGGGTATAGTTATAAAAGGACAAAAGTTCCGTATAGTCGTCCCGGTAACCTTGTTTTGCAGCATCAATTACTTCGTTGAGCTTGGTATTTGCATTAAAGAAGTAGTTATAATGCGTGGTGAGGTTTTGAAAGAATTTTTTTGAACCTTTTAAGGCTTTGTTTTTTGTCTTTTCTGAGGTTAATGTCCGGTTATCATATGGCTCGGGTTTGTCAACTTTAAGATCAAAGCCCAATTGTGCAAAAAGGGGCTGAAAAGGTGAACTTAACAGCAAGACTACCAGGCTTAAAAAAAATTGGGGGACAGCTCTCATTTTTACCGGCGCAAACTAAACCCTTATAAACTGAAATTCAAAGATTTTATTATGAGCACAGGCTGTTTTTTTTACCCATTCTCCTTAAATCGTCTCAGCCCACTGATTTAACGCTATCCCGGCTGCTTCAGTGGGAAGGCTCACTTAATCTTCTCCAATCAGATGAACGGGGCCAGCACAGCACCCCAAGGCTACGTTCCTATTATGGAAGAAGCAGTCTCAAAAATGCACAAATTTCGAAAGGTTTTTGAATTTTCAAATAGGTACGGGCTCTATTGTGGAATCGCTTCAACCGGAAGGATTAAGTTGGCCTCAGCCATGGGCCATACTTTTCATTACTTTAGCGCCCAAACTACCACTATGGCTAAACTTGAAGCCGGGGATACCCTTAAGCGATTACAAAACCGATACCGGCTGGTTGTTATGAATGATGACACCTATGAAGAGGTGACCAATTTCCGCCTTTCCCGAATGAGTGTTTATGTGATGCTGTGCACCGTTTTTGTTTTGCTTGTGGGACTTACCGTAGCCCTTATCGTATTCACCCCGCTTAAGTATTATATTCCTGGTTATGGCAGTGCCAATGGAGGTAGAGAATACCGCCAATTAAAATATGTTACCGATTCTTTAGAAAAACAAGTAACTTACCAGTCGCAATATATTGATGGATTGCGAAAAATGCTGACAGGAAATTCTACTGTAAAGCTCGATACAGCGCAGTTGAAAGTTCCGAATGCAGAAGAATCCAACGATTAAAAACCAATAGTAAATAAAACCAATCCTATGTTCAACAAAGAAAAAAACTCTGCTTATCCAGAGAAATCCTATTCAAACAGCGCTACGCTGATCAGTTCCGGAACAACTTTAAAGGGTGATGTAAAAAGCGAAAATGACCTTCGCATTGATGGAACCATCCAGGGAAATGTGTACAGTTCTTCAAAAATCATTATTGGGCCTTCAGGTTTTGTAGAAGGAAATATTGAAGGTGCCAATGCCGACATTACCGGTAAAGTAACAGGCAATATCAATGTAAAGGAATTACTGCAATTGAGAAGCGAGAGTAACGTAAACGGAAATATTTCTGCTACCAAATTACAGATCGATCCTACAGCGATGTTCAATGGTAAATGCCAGATGGGTGCACAACCGGCGAGCGTAGTAATCATGAACAATGAGGAGGAATCAACAGCAGCAAAAGTCAACACCTACAAGTGATTTAATGCGCTATGCAGGACTGGGCTCACAAATTTTAGTGTCGCTCGGGATTGCCGTTTTTGCAGGTTATAAAATTGACAAGTGGTTAAAAATGCCCTTGCCTCTTTTGGTTTGGCTATTACCTTTGATCGTTCTGGTTGCTATTATCTTCAAACTGATAAAAGAAACTTCCAGCAGGAAAAAATGAGTAAGAACAAACTGAAAGGTTTTATGGCTGTGATCCTGGTATTCATTGTACTAAATGGATTTTTTATTTCGGCAAAAAATATGTTGCAGAGATGGAACATTGACCAGGACGTAGTCATCATTGGAAACGGACTGCTGTTTATCATCACGCTTATTTCTTTCCTGTTGGCACAACGGGGATTAAGAAATCCAAACCCACATGCTTTCGTACGATCGGTTTATATGAGTGTGATGTTGAAATTGTTTGCCTGCATCATTGCGGCGTTTATTTATATAGCCATGTATAAATCAAATTTGAATAAGCCTGCGCTGTTTATTTGTATGGGTTTGTATTTGGTGTATACCTTCCTGGAGGTGGCTAGCTTAATGAAGTTGATGAAGCAAAAGAAAAATGCCTAAGAAAGAAGCACACATTGCTACCTTACAGGATTTTCTTCCAGCCAATACCTATGAGCCTGTGTTAGTTTATTTACAACAGTACCATGTTCATTTAACGGTAGCCAGGGAACGTAAAACTATTTTAGGCGATTACCGGCATCGCACCCAGAGACAAAATCATAGGATCAGTGTTAATGGTAGCTTGAATAAATATGCATTTCTTATTACACTGCTTCACGAACTGGCGCATTTACTTGCATTTGAAAATTTTGGAAACCGGATTGCGCCCCACGCAAGAGAATGGAAAAATGTATTCGGCAAATTGTTAGCGCAATTTATTGAACACAATATTTTTCCTGAGGATATTAAAACTTCTTTGATGGAGTCGTTACACAACCCGGCAGCATCCAGTTGCTCCGATGAAGATTTATTACGGGTACTGAAACGATATGATCAGAAAGAAACAACACTTGTTTTTGTTGAATCTATTCCAGAAGGATCGTTATTTAAAACTCACGATGGAAAGGTTTTTAAAAAAGGAGAGAAGATCCGCAAAAGGTATAAATGTGAAGAAGTAAAAACAAGAAAAATCTATTTGTTTAGTCCGATTTATGAAGCTGAGCCGGTTTAATTTACAATTGCTTCAACATCCATAGCTCGCAACCAAAATGGCCCGAATCGCCCATGGCCTGGTCGAGATATTTAAACCCGAATTTTTCATAAGTTTTTAAAGCTAGTTTAAGCTCCGGCATGGTTTCAAGATAAATATTTTTATAACCTGCTTCTTTTGCATAAGCAATGCATTTTTGAATCAACAGTTTGCCTAAACCCATCCCTCTTACCTGTGCATACAAATACATCTTCACCAACTCGCAGGTATCATTGGGTAAACCTGCTGTGGGAAAAATTCCGCCACCACCAACAATTTCATTCTCCAACTCCGCAACATAATAAACAGAGCGTGGCATAGTAAACACTTCAAACAGGTGATCGGTAGTCTTATCATAATAAACTGTTCCCGGATGATTCGCACCAAATTCTTTCAATGTTCTTCGAACTAGTTGGGCAAGTGGATTATTATCTTTCTTTTCAATTGTCCGGATCTTTATTTCTTCAAGACTTATCTGCATAAATTTTTGGATGATTCAAATCAAATAATTGCAGTAAAATAAATGATATTCCTAATTGTGGTTTGAAATTTGAGCAGAGTGGCTGCTTTGTTTTCTTACGAACAAATCAAAATTCACATAATTCTCCTTTGAAAAGCCGACAATTCCTTTGCAAGACCAGTTGTCATGTGAAAAACCAGTAAGTACAAGCCAGGTCCTCGATGCCTGAACTTTTTAATCCCTCTCTGTTTAGGAGAGGGAATTTTTTTCTAAGTCATTTTGAATTAGACTTTGCCGATTAGGCAATAACAACTACGATTTCGTTTCTTCGAGGCTCAACTCAGGTGATTGATACGCTGTTTGGCCTTTTTCATTTTTTAATACTGAGTATGCAATGAATGCACTTGCCAGTAAAAGGATTGATCCTAACAGAAACGGTGCACCGGAAAAATGCACAGCGGCACCGGGCCTTGTAAACCATGCAAACAAATTTGTCATCATTAAAGGGCCAATGATGGAGGTAAGACTTATCGTGCTGGTTAACGCTCCCTGTAACTCCCCTTGTTCATTACGCGGTACATGACCTGCAAGTATAGCCTGCAAGGCGGGGCCTGCGATGCCTCCCAGGCAGTACGGAATCATAAATACAAACATCATCCAACTTTGATCAGCAAAAGCGAATGCAAGCATGCCGAGTGAGTAAATAGATAGTCCGATATAAATACTTTTTTCGTTGCCAAGTTTAGGATTCACAAAACGAATGAGTACTCCCTGCACAAGAGCCGTCATTGCACCTACAACAGTAAGTGAGTATCCTAATTTTTCGGGAGACCAGTTAAATCTTTCAATGTTTATATAAGTCCATGTGCTTTGCAGTGCATGTGCTGCTGTATACACCAAAAAAATTGATCCCATCAAACCCAGAACGGAAGGGTATTTTTTTAAATGGTTTAGTGAGCCTAATGGGTTAGCCCTTTTCCACTCAAAATTTCTTCTGTTATGTTTTGATAAAGATTCAGGTAGAACAAAATATCCATACAGTGCATTCAATAGACAAAATGCAGCAGATACAATAAAAGGTACGCGAAGCCCGAAATGTGCTAACATGCCACCCAGTGAAGGGCCAATAATAAATCCCAATCCAAAGGCAGCACCAATTAATCCAAAATTTTTTGCACGGGTTTCATTGGTACTTACGTCAGCAATATAAGCAGACGCAGTTGTAAGACTTGCGCCTGTAATACCTGCAATCACACGACTTAAGAATAACCACCAGATGGTAGGTGCAAATGCCATGAACAAATAATCAATACCGAATCCAAGAAGCGAGAGAAGCAATACTGGTCTTCTTCCATATTTATCGCTTAAGTTTCCAATTATGGGAGCACAAAAAAACTGCATCACTGCATATATTACCGTAAGCACGCCACCCCATTGTGAAACCTGGCTAATGTTTCCACCTGTTAATTGACCTATCAGTTTTGGAAAAACAGGAATGATAATACCAAGTCCGGTCACATCAATCAACAGTGTGATGAATATAAAACCCATGGCTGCTTTGCGAGAGTGAAGCATAAGCGATTATTGGTCGGCAAAGGTTAGATAAAAAACTAAAAGGGCAAAAGCCAAAACCGGTGTTGTTGTTATACCTTCGTCCCGATAGTTATCGGGGTTAATTTAATTGATTCATGGTTCCTGAACTGCGCAAAAAATATAATTACGAATTCGACAAGAATAAATACGACGCATTTATAAACGATCTTTCAAATGTTTATCCTGGTCAACTTGATTTCCGTTTAGCTGAAACACCAGTGTTTGTACCAAAATATTTTGCGAATAAGATTTTCGCTACCTGCGAAAGTATTATTGATGTTGTTACAAAACCCGACTATCACCAACAATCGGAAAAAGCTATTCCTTCCCATTTAAGAGTGCCTGACGAAGACACACATCCGCATTGTATTGCTTTTGATTTTGGAGTTTGCCAAAATGAAGACGGCTTTTTGGAACCGCAATTGATAGAAATGCAAGGTTTTCCAAGCCTGTTTGCCTGGCAGGTTATTTTGCCGGAAATACACGCCAAACATTTCTGGACACCCGACAACTATACCCCGTATCTGAGCGGTTACAATAAGACGTCCTATATAGACTTACTTAAAAAAATTATCATCGCTGATACCGATCCTCAAAACGTAGTGCTGCTTGAAATTTTTCCGCATCAACAAAAAACCAGGGTTGATTTTTATGCAACTGAAAGTCTTTTGGGAATTAAAACTGTCGACTTAAATGATGTGATACAGGAAGGAAATAAATTGTTCTACATCAATAACGGTAAGAAAACTTCTATTGAAAGAATTTATAACCGCGTTATTTTCGATGACCTTTTTCATCAGCCGAAACAGGTCCAGGAAAAGGGAAAAATTTTTCAGCAGCAGTTAGATGTTACCTGGGTTCCGCATCCTAATTGGTTCTACCGGTTGAGCAAGTTTACATTGCCATTTATCAAACATCCCTATGTTCCTGAAACGCATTTTTTAAATAAAATCGATCTGCCCGAGGACCTGGAAAACTATGTAGTAAAGCCCTTATTTTCATTTGCAGGGCAAGGAGTAATCATTGATGTGACCAAAGAAGAAATTGATAAAATAAAAGATAAAGAGAACTGGATTATTCAGCGAAAAGTGGCTTACGCCAATGTTATTGAAACACCCGACGAACCTGCAAAAGCAGAAATTCGCATGTTCTATTTCTGGGATGAAAACGCTGCACGACCAGTTGCTGCCAATACGCTTTCCAGGTTAAGCAAAGGAAAAATGATTGGCGTACGTTATAATAAAGACAAGGAATGGGTGGGAGGAAGTTTTTGTCTGTTTGAACAATAGATTATATGAAGAAAATTTACTTTTTTATTTTTTCATTGATTGGATTAAAGGGTGCTACACAGGAAAGAATAGATACAGATCGTCCCGATCAAACGGAATCGGCTGTCCTTGTTCCCAAAAAATATTTCCAGGGCGAATTTGGATTTGGTAAGGAAAATTCAAGATTGGGGGATTATACAATTGCACATCCTGCATTTTTATTGAAGTATGGTCTCAACAAAAGATTCGAGCTTAGGTTAGAAAGCACGTTCTTTACCGAGCACATTGAACTTGGTACTGACACAAAAAAAAGAACAGATCTGGCTCCGGTAGAAATCGGTACAAAGGTCGCGTTGTTTGAAGAGAAAGGCCTTCTGCCAAAAACATCGCTGATTGCTCATGTGGGTTCATCTTTTAAAGGAAGCGGTCCGGAAGCATGGCCATACTATAGTACTTTCCGTATTAGTTGTCAACACACCATAACCAAAAATTCTGGATTAGGCTACAATATTGGCGCGGCTAAGGAAGAGGAAGGGTCTGTGTTGCTGTATACTTTCTCTCCAAATTTAAACTTTGGAAAGAGATGGTATAGTTACATAGAAGCATTTGGTTTTAAGCCAATCGGTTCATCGGTTGATGAACACAAATGGCAACACGCAGTGGACCTAGGTTTTGCCTATTATGTCAGTAATGATACGAAACTTGACCTTTCCGGTGGCATTGGGCTGGGAGACAATCCAATGAAAAATTATGTTGCTATTGGATTCTCATTTCGATTCCCGGTAAAAGGAAAATACAGGTTACCGGGTAATTAAAAAGTCTTCCGACTGGAAGACTTAATTTAAAGAACGTAGCATGATTTTGTACATCTGACTTTATTAGAAGCATTGATATTCTTGCAATAGCTACGTCTGCCGCATTACGTTGTTACAACTCGCCTTTTTTCTCCGTACTTGTTGTGCGTTCATACTGGCAACAACCATCTAAGCTATTGTATGCTTTATCAGATGCTTTATTATTGGGAGTATCATACCCTGCTTTTGCAATTGCTTTTTGAATTTTTGCGCTGTTAGTAGACGTACTGTTGTATTTAATGGTTAGCTCTTTTGAATCAACATTCCATTCAGCAAATGTTGCGCCTGCTTTTTTAGCTGCAGTTTCTATTTTCTTTTTACAAGTGCCGCATTCTCCGGCAACTTTTAAAGTTTCTGTTTGGTCTTGTGCAAAGCCAAAGCTTACAATTGACATAAAAAAGAAGGAAAGAATTATAGACTTCATAGTAGCTTTTTGAGTGTTAACAAAGATAGTCTCTTACACGGGCTCTAAATTATGCCTGTTAATCAATTAACAAAACTCCAATAAATACCAAAACGAAGATTGAGGCCCGGGGTAGGATAGCCCGGCGCAGCAATATTGTTATTATTGAACTGGAACCCACCAAAAACTCTTGCTGTATTTAAGTTTTCTGCCCGAACATAGGCTTTGAAACTGCGAATACGCAGATGCATAAACAGATGAATATCTGGAAGGTTACTAATGCTGACGGAGTCCTGGTAAAAAAATTGACCAAGCACAGGTGAATAGTTGTCCGGTTTATAGGGGGCGTTGTATCGTCCTTCAACCCCAAATGCCATGTTGAGGTTTTTGAAACCCAGGTTGCCTTCATACATAAAACGGTTTCGTGTGTAAATCAAAGGAATATTTACGTCGGCATTTCCCGCTTTTTGTTGAACATACAGTTCGGCGTACCAGTTCCAATGTTTCCCGATTTTGAATGTTTTCAACGCGTTTACCCGTAATACATTGAAGATGCTGCCTTCCTGTTTCCGCTGATGATAATTGGTTAAATAGAGGTAGTTTCCAATGAGGTAATAGTCGCCGCTTAATTGCATTTTCAACTTCTGCAAAAAAACAGATGCAAAAAGATGGGTGATATTTTCATTATTGAAGGATTGCGGCGAATCCAAATAAAAAGCGCTCCTGGTATCGTACGTAAACCACGGTGAGCGATTGATATTTTCAAAACCCAGCTGGAAGCTTCCGAATTTTTGACTCACTAATCTTTGGAGGGAAATGTATGCATGATAATCACCAAGGTTGTAACCAGCCAGCCATAAGCGTCCAAAAGC
>Ga0126305_10000739_pt1 | contig 14146 bp, 13 predicted proteins | sample Plot26_FD_92536 | JGI IMG/M metagenome (GOLD analysis project Ga0126305, IMG submission 92536) | Serpentine soil microbial communities from UC McLaughlin Reserve, CA, USA - Plot26 | ecosystem: Environmental > Terrestrial > Soil > Grasslands | place: USA: UC McLaughlin Reserve, Lake County... | reverse complement strand
CAGGAGCTGGAGGACAACCTTCCAAAGTGGAATCTGCTGCACATTCTGCAGGTGTAGGTGTTTCAGGAGCTGGAGGACAACCTTCCAAAGTGGAATCTGCTGCACATTCTGCAGGTGTAGGTGGTAATATATCGGCAAAAGTAGGTTGTTTCGCCGGTGGTGTTTCCATAGGTGTTTCAGGAGCTGGAGGACAACCTTCCAAAGTGGAATCTGCTGCACATTCTGCAGGTGTAGGTGGTGTTTCCGTAGGTGTTTCAGGAGCTGGAGGACAACCTTTCAAAGTGGAATCTGCTGCACATTCTGCAGGTGTAGGTGGTGTTTCCGTAGGTGATGGTTGAGATCCATCAGATCCACCAGATGAGCCCGAACCGGCAGAATCCTCTATACCATCATTAGTCTTAGAAAAAGATTGAATTTTTTTCTTATCACCATTTTTTTCCTTATTTTTCTTTTTGTCACCATCCCCTTCCTCTTCTTCCTCTCCATCCTCTACTTCCTCTTCACTTTGTGCATATACTAAAGAAACTTTAGACATAGGGTAAAAGAATTCTTTATTTTCAGAAAAATTCATACTATTATTAAAGGAGAAACCGGTCAGTAAAATTAGGGAAAGAAAAGATATTAAACTTAATCTTACTATTAATTTTTGATTTTTCAAATTTAATTGATAGCAAATAGACGGAAATATTAAAACTTTTTTAACATAAGGTAACAAATGCCGACAAGAATCAAGCATACAAGTAAATACATTTTAGTCAAAAAATATATTAATATTTACTATCTTTACTGCTTGATCTTCCTAAAAACATGTAATATGTATTTGGAATAAAAAGAAAAGGTATTTTGAGATTCTCTATCAATTAGGTTTATAATTTTAGCCTTTAATCTTTATTTTATTTTTGTATCAACGAAAAAGCTATATTGTCAAGTCTATTATCATCGAGTACAAGTTTTTATAATAAATGTAAATGATATTTTAAAGAACAGCAAATCTAAATAGTGCTTGAAGACATCGATAAAAACTATAAAGACTTGATTTGTTCTTGTAGATTATAATATACCAATGGGATCTTTAGTGAGATTTATTGACAAGGTAATAAACTAAAGAAAATAACAGGACGAAGAGTAGAAAATGGACTTGAGTTAAAGTTTACTTGAAGGAAGCTGTTCTCTCTTGTTATCCATAAAACTTGATGCATATAGATAAATCCGAAAAGAAAAAATAGATTGAATTGTTTTCGTTCTGCGACTATACTCAAGATAATAATATAAGCAAGGAAAGATTATTATACTACAATTATTGATTTTTAACTTCATTCTATTTTCACTAACACTATTTTGTCTTTACATAATTGTTTTCGAATATACAATATATAGTATTTAACCTAATGTTTATCTTAAATTTTATTGTCAAAACTCTTCAATACTCTAAAAACTAATGAGAGGAGTCACTCATGTAACTCCAATTTGAGTCATTTCTAATTTTTTTATTAAGCCTATGAACAGAATTATTATATGGAAAAGAAGAACTTCTGTAACATATGCTATAAGAAATTTACCCTAAAATGGAATCTAGAAAGGCATCTTTATGATATTCATGAGGTTCAGGATGAACAGAGAAAAGCTAGAATAAAACAAGAAATTGACGTGTCTGATCATCTCTCCAACATGGTTAAACCAAAGTGCAAAATTTTGGATAAAGATAACAATATGAATCAGACGCAGTATAATCAAAGTTATTATAATAACAATAATAATTTGCCTAATAATTTATCTTATTACTATTATCACTATTAGAACAACACATCATATCCATATTCAAATATCAATCCCCAATACAAAGAAGAAGAACAAGAAGAAAAAAAATTAAGTATAGATGATAAGATAAAAATTACAAAAAGTATTAAAAAATTTAGAAAATTACCTTGAAAAATTTTATCATAGAGCGTTTATTTTTCAAATACTATCATGGCTACGTTATCAATGCTTTACTCAAAAAAACGATAAGCCGTTAAAAAATTTCTTGTTCAAAATAATATAGGATTTATATGACAGTTTTAGAAATTTCGAAATACTTCTTCCCTCTTTCTTTTAATCAGATAAAAGATAAAAAATTTTATTTTATTTTATTTTATCAAGATAAATATTTATCATAGCAGGAGATTTCGTAGCAAAGTCAAATAGACCGTCGAGCTCTTAACAGTAACTTATCTTTAAAATGTCATAGCTTACAATTTCAATATGTAAACTACAATAAATTCTGTTTATTATTTTTTACTTTGTAACAGAATTTATTTTTTTAACAATAATAATCTGTGTATACTATTATATTTATAGCGTTTCAGAATTCCAAGAAGCATTTATTATGGTTATTTCTAGATATGTATATAATTTTAAAAATATAATATTATCATATATCATTATAAGAATATATGATATAATTAAATTAACTTATTCAATAATGCTGCTGCATCCGTCATATGAAATTAAAGTAGGATCATCAATAGTCAAATCGGGACTCTCTGATACAGCTATCTCAATTTTAGTCGATATGACTGTCGATTCTTATGCTGGATCAACAGAAACAGTTCTTAGAATAAAAGAGGATAATAAGATACAAGTTAAAAAAAATTCTCCAATAAAGGTATCAATTGGGTATGAAAATAAACTGGTTCCTGTCTTTAGTGGAAAAATAGACACACTTAGTATCAATTTATCACAAATATCGATAATATCTTTAAACTCAATTTTTTCTCTATGCAATTTTAGAACCGATAGATTTTATGAGAATCAAACAGCTGGAGATATAGTAAAGGATCTAGCAAAGGATGCAAATGTAAAGGTAGATGATATTTCTAATGGATTTACGTTTCCATATTATGCTGTGGATAGTAATAAGAACACATTTGAACACATAAAAGATTTGGCATTTTTATGTGGCTTTGATATTTATTGTACTCCTGAAGATAAATTAGTTTTCAAAAAATATGAACCATCAACAAAACATAAACTTGTGTATGGTCAAAATATTATAAAACTTAAAAAGCTAGATCCATCTAATATATACAATTCGCTTTCTATATTGGGAGAAAGTCCTTCTAGTATAAAAGGATCAGATACATCTCATTGGCTTACAAAAAAACAAGTTAAAGGATTTGCAGAAAGTGAACTTAAAGACGATAATGGCGGTGGAGGAGGAGCCACTAAAGAATTACACTTCTCTAAAAGATTTGTAAAAGATGAAGATACAGCTAAAAAAATCGCAGAAGGATCTCTTAAAAAATTAAATTCATATTTGCTTCTGCAAATTGAAATTGTAGGGAATCCCTCTATTTTCTTGGGTGATGCTATTATTATAGAAAAAGTTCCTATAATAGAACTAAATGGTGAATATCGAATAAAAACTATAGAACATTTTATAAGTAAATATACTGGATATGTAACTACTCTAAAGTGTCAAGGAGTATAATCTAATGAGTAACACTAGTATTGTGGAAATGATACGAAAAATAGCAGAGAAGGAGATTCAAAAACTACATATCCTTGAGCTTGGAATTATAACATCTGTATTTCCTCATTCTTCAGATGCTGATAAAAATAATTTTGAATGTAATGTCAAGCTTAAAGATAAAGAAATAGAGCTACGTAAAGTACCAGTTGCTACTGCTCATATAGGACTATCTAATATCGTTCATACCGGAGATCTGGTTTTAGTCTCTTATATTAGCGGAGACTTTAATTCTCCTGTTATTATAGGTCGTCTATATAATGATGAAGATCGACCACCATTAAGCAAAGAAGAAGAAATAGTTTATGAACCTCCGTATATTCAAGATAATTCGCTAAGACGATTAAATATAGTGTTACCACAAGGAATAGTCAATATAGATCTATATGATGATAGATTAAATGTAAATATTGGTAACACATCTTTTTCTGCACAAAGCAAAGGAGAAATTGAAATCAAATCTGCAAGAACTCAGATAATATTAGATGATACACAAGGAATCAAAATTAAATCTGATGCTAATTTACAGATCGAAAGTGCACAAGATCTTTCTATAAAAGCTTCTAATATTAGTATCGATGGTACTATAAATGCAACGCTTAAATCTGGAGTTTCTCTCAATCTCGAATCTAACCAGTCAAGTAATATACAATCATCAGGACCAATGACAATCAAAGGTGCTATCGTAAATATAAATCCATGATTGGATTGGTTATACAAAAGAGGGTGAAATGAAAAATAACAAATAATAAAGAGATATTGGGAACTGACCTTAAATTAGAAGAAAAAGGTCTAGGCTCTGATTTGCTGGTCTCTCCTACAGGAGATTTAGTGATTGTATCGGAAGAACCAAATCTAGCTCAGGCAATTATTAATAGGCTTAGAACTATAGAAGGTGAATTATATGAAATAGAACATCCTACATATGGTTCAAGATTATATGACTTTATAGGAGAACTAAATAATGATCTTACTAGAAATAGAATAAGAAATTATATAAAGTCTACATTAATGAAAGAACCTAGAATAAAAGAGATTGTAAAGATAACTGTTAAAAGCCTAATATTTAATCATTCTAATAATAATAATAATATCTCTCATGACTATCAACCTAAGATTAAAAATAATAAATATATAGATAACAAATTAGAAGTAATTGATGAAATACCTTTTTCAGCAAATAAATTGGCAAAAGAAGAGGCTACTGCTGCCGACCTCTATCGCTCTCTACATACTGTAATAATTGATATTACTGTAATTTCCATTGATCAAGAAATTCCTCTTAATCTTGTTTTTCCGTTTTATCTTGATATAATGACAGAGGTTGAAAATATAGCTAATGTACAATAAAAAAAAATATATTGAAATTGTAGAGAACATTCTAGAACATATTACTAGAGGACAAACAAGTGAAAAACACTTGTTTTCTAATTCTAGTAGAATTTATAAATTAGAATCACTTCCAGAGAATAAACTTGTAGTTGGGGAAATTCAAGTCAGAGGATTTTTAAATGGAATCCCTCATACTTTTTCATACAATAAAGATTATAAAATAAAAGATACAACTTCTATTGAGTGGAACATTAGTGAGAGTAATTCTAGAGATATAAACAGACCAGATGAAAATTCTATATTTGAAGTATCTTATGTCTTTAATAATAGTTCTGGGCTAACTGATGTTAATACTGGTAGCGTACTTCGAACTATTGTAGAGGGTATTAGCAAAGAGATTGAAACACTGTATGATGAAATGGAATCTGTATATAAAGATGGATTTATAGAGACTTCAGCTGGTTCTTCTCTAGATCATGTAGTTTCTATACTAGGGATAAAGAGAAAGTCGCCTACTCGTGCATATGGTTATGTTACTTTTTTTAAAAACAGCGAACCTGATACTGTAACAAATACTGAAATATTGTTATTTGATGGAATAGAGTCTTACGAACTTAAAAATAAACCAATAAAAAAAATAAAGTCCATAGTTGGAATATTTCAAAATAATAATTATGAATTTCAATTAAACAAAGATTATTCATTAAATTTGAATGATAATACTATTAGCTGGTTATCAGACGGAAAGAGACCTGACGAGCAAAGAGAATTAACTATTGAATATGAAACTTATCAAAAAGTAATTATTCCCACTGGTACCGTTGTATCAACTTCTTCCACTAATCCAAAGAATATCATAAGCTTTGAAACAAAACAAGATGTCTATATGGAAAGAAAACAAGAAGGTAAATGGGAAGCTACTATAGATATCCTTGCAATAGATCCTGGAACATCTGGAAATGTTATAGCAGGTTCGATTAATGTTATGCCAAAACCACCTATAGGAGTAGATAGAGTTATAAATAGATCTAATACAGAGGGCGGTTCAGATTTTGAATATGATGATTATTTGCGAGAAAGAGCAAAAAAGATCCTTGATGAAAAAGGAAAGGCTACAGTTTTGTCCTTACAAACTGCGATAGAAAGTATAGAAGGAGTCAATTCAACTAAAATAATAGATATGCCTGATGAAATTTCTGGTATAGTTAAGGTTATAGTAGATGGGGGCGATAGTAAAGAAATAGAGAAAACTATAGAAGAAACAAAGGCCGCAGGGATAAAAGTCGAATTCGATAGACCAATGATTGTATTATTGGATATGAGGGTTATACTATTAGTAAAAAAAAATATATTCAATAAAGAACAAATTCTAGCAAGTGCAGAAAAGCACATTCGTAATTATTTGTCATCATTGAAAATTGGTAATTCTTTAATTATAAATCAATTAATATCGTTATTATTAAGCATAGAACAAGTTGGAGATGTAAAAGATTTAGTGATAGATGCATTTAGAGAGAAACAAGATAAAACAATAAATTTGACAGCTGAATCTAGTAAAATGACCTATAATAGAGATAATATTATAATTAATTATAATGAACGCCTATACCTACGTAATATAAAAATAGATATTTTGGAGGACAACATTGATGTTAATACAAGACCCATCAGATAGAATAATAAATAGAATTCCACAATTTTATAAAAGTTGGGACAAAGAGTCAATACTTTTTTCGTTTATTGATTCATTTGCACATGAGTTGAGGAAACAAAAAAAAGACCTTATTAACATAAAAAGAACTCATTGGATAGACACATCATATGGAAAAAATCTTGATTTATTAGCAAAAATCTACAAACTATACCGGAAACAAGAAGAATCAGATGAAGATTTTAGAAACAGAATAAAACGATTTCTTTTTGAGTTTACTGGTGGCGGAACCAAAAAATCGATTTTGGCGCAAAGTGTTGCATATCTTAATTTAAAAGAAGAAAGTGAGATGCCGATCTTGATTGAGAATCCTTTACGAATAAAAAAAGTAAAAATGACTGTCCAAAATGGCGATAGAATAAGTATTCAAAGTGAGAGTATTGATGATGAGGATTTTTTCTTGGAATTATTGTTAGAAGAAGAAGGATTTGAAATTGTGGATCCAACCATCTATGATCAAGACAACAATTCTTCAATTAAATTTCATGGTACATTAAAATCTGGTGAAAAGTTACGAATCAGTACCAAAGAGAAATCTGTATCACACATTAACAATGATCTTGGAATTGATAATGTAAATAATGATAGCAGTAGCAGTAGCAGTAGCAGTAGCAACAGCATATTTAACAATAAAAGCAACAACAATAGCAATAATAATAATAATAGTACCTTTATTGATGATAAGATGAAGATACCTCGAAAAAAATCTACTTGGATATTTAAAGAAAATACGACTCCAAAATTAGGAAGGTTTGATGAGGCACTTTTTGATGAATATTTTTATGAAGTATATGTTCCAAAATGTTCTTTAAATATAGAATGGAAAGCCGAATTTTTATCATCTTTTGAATTACAACTAGAATCAAAATCATTTGAAAGATCTGGTGTTTCGATAGAAAATTTCTCTGACCTTGTAAATTCCATCAAAGCTGCAGGAGTGAAAGCTTTTATTGAAATTATAAACAAAAGCAATTCTCATACACAGCAAAGTACAAAAAGTACGTTATTGGAAATGGATGATGATGATTATGGAAAGAAAAGAAACGATTGAATTTAAGCCAATTATAAGAAAGCCAGGTGATCCTATTCGATCAGAGGATTGGAATATTATGCAGGATATGTTACTTTCTGATATGTATTCATTAAAGAGAGAAATAGAAGAATTAAGAGAATATGTAAATAATCTTAGTGAAACAATAGTTCTTACAAATCTAGAAAGTAGTGTAGGAACTTCTTATGCTTTAGATGAAATTGTTCAGGGAGAAAGCGATAGCTATAACTTAAAGACTGTAGGATTGATAACCAAACAATATGTAACTTCTGTATGGGGAATAGGTGATATATGTCAATTTGGAATAGCTGATCGTTTTGATATTTTGTACTTTTGGTCTGGAGCTTATAACGGCAATAATAACATGTTGGATGTTTCTTTAGAATATGTTGAAGGGGATAAAGATGAAATGGTCGGAACTAACTTGTATGTAAATGATAAATCACAATTAAGTAGTCCTACTGATAATAATCCCTATCAAGAATATATATACAATAAATATGGAACATGGTATAAATATAAAATCAGAAATCCATTCCCTGATAAGGAAGTAAGATACATTAAATTCACAAACATAAATTCAGATACAAATCCTCGTATAGGAAACGTAATTCGTATTGAAAAAAAAATTAAACAAATTGTTTCTTGAGAAAAGAAGAAAAAATAAAATAGGTATTATGGAGGTTTTATAACTGTATTTTATTATTGATGAGATAACCAAAGTTTTGAAAGATGGCTTGATAGATGTTAAGAGTCTCAATATAACTAAACAAAAAATAGACCCTATTGAAGAAAATAAAAATAACAATAGTTTTCCTTTTATATCCATTTACGATACTGGTTTCACATTTGACAAAATCGGAATTGGATATAGTGGTGGTCAACAAAAACAGGAGATAGTTGAACAAGAATTTGATAGTGACGGTAAAAGTATTATTTATAAATTAGCAAATCGTCCCCTCAGACCAATTATCTCCATTCAAACTCCAAAAGGAATAGCTAAAAAAGAGAAAGATGATTACTTTTTTAATTATTTTACAAATCAAATAAAATTTATTTCTCCACCTGAAAAAGGAAAAAAAAATGTAATTGTAAAATATATCTTGGCTAAAAACAGTGCCGAGGTTAAAATATTACGACTAAAAGTGAATTGCATTATAGATATCTGGTCTAATGCTGATAATATTGAATGTGATTTAATTACTTTGCAAATAATTAAAACAATTCTTTTGAATGAAGATTCACTTAATTCAAAAAATATACATATTCAAGGAGTGAATTGTATAAATTTAAATATAAATGATGGAGATACAGACAATTATAACTACAACAACAATAATAATAATAATAATAACAACAACAACAGAAAAAACAACAAAAAAAACAGCAAGATAATCAATACAGAAAATAATGATGATCATTATCTATTTGGGAGAAGACTGAATTATCATGTAGAAACCGATATCTCAACTGATATCCATATACCGATCATAGAAGATATAAAAGTTAAAGAAAAGAAAATATAGAAATGATATGATTATGATGCCAGATAGAAAATATAAGAAAATAATTGATTGTTTATTTTATCTGTTATAGGATCTAATTGATCGATCTAAAAAGTATATTGTAGTAGTAAGGGAAATTAAGGAGAATAATTATTTTGTTATAATTAAGTAGGCTGAGCACTACCACATTTTCTGCAATACCTTGCATTTTGAGGAAGACTCTCTTGATCTACTGTACATGTTTTAATTTCTCGACCTCCACCTTCTTGTTTTGCCCCGCAATGACAACAAAATTTTGAAAAGTCTGGAATTTCTCTTCTACAAAATATACAAAACATAAATTTAATGGATACTGATTCTTGTTTTTTAGGAGCCTCCTCTTTTGGAAAATATATAGTAAAAACCAAACTTAGTTTTCCGGTCTGTTTTTTTGACCATAACTTTTGATTCGATTTAAAATAGACCTCTATTGTGTTATCTTCTCCTGTAGGACTATACTTTAATAGATTCGTTACATCTATTTCTTTTCTCTCAACAAAAGTGAGAGAATAAGAATCTCTTTGCAGTTCAGGAATTTGTACTATTGTACCATTGATTTTTATAGGTCGTGAAGGATCCAAATAGCTATTACCCGAACGTGAAAGATCTATTGTAAATGATAAAATAATGCGTTCTACTTTCTCATATGCTAAGTGAATTAATTTCACAGCAGGAGAATCTTTTATTGGTTCATTAAACCATACCTGACGAAGATGATTTGACATTGGAAACTATGCTATTTGTTATATATATATAATTAATATATAATTTCTTCTTTATTGTTATATAATAGAACAATAATTTTGATTTTAAATTTATGAATAATCTAGCTTTTATTTAGTTTTTTTACTAGGTATTATTAATTTCTATAATTATTAATGCAAAAAGAATTGTTTAAGTTGTTGCTAGTGTAGCAGTTAATTATTTTTTATTATTTTAATAGCCTTATTTTAAAAGATGTAAGGTATGTTCAAGAAATTATATTTGTATTGGTAGTAGTTAGTACTAGAAAATGCAATCAATAAATTCTTTATACTATAAATTCATTTAAGATCTTTCTTCAATATATTCTCTTAAAGATATATAATATTTATATCTAAATGGGGACCCAGCAACTTCTTCAAGATATAAATATTCAATAATGACATTAATAATCTCTGCAATAGATGTTATATTAGAAGAAAAGGATATGGGTTTGTTAGATTCATATTTGTCTCTAAGAGATTCTATACTTGTTCTAGCATTTTGACCAATGATCTCACCAAATAATTCTACCTTGATCGCATCAAATCCCATATCTTGAATTATATTTCCTTGAGAACCAGGAATCTCTAATTCTACAATATTCCTTCTATCTATTATATTTATATAAGAAATATTTCGTATTTCCTCTAAAATACCATCTTGTACTCTTCTTATTAGGTCTAGATCATCTATAACTATTGACATTTATTTGTATTGCAGTTATAAAAAGTCACTTTATTATTTATCCTTTTTCTAAATAAAATTATTATACTATGATTAAAAAATTATTGTTTCTATATATTAATTTCTAAATATAGATAACATAATAACTAGATTAAAGCTAGAGTTACTACTATAGATTTACTGTTAATTATATTATACATATATCAAACTAATTATTCTTCATATAGATTGGGAAGGCAATATTATCATTATACTTATCTTTTAAATCATATAGGTATAATCAATCAATTCTTATTAATTTAACTAAAAAATCAAAATAATATAATATTTATTCAATAATGTCAAGAAAATTGTTATATATTACCATTTATTTAAAGATTTGTACATGGTAAGAGTAATACCTGGAGTAGAAATTAACGTTGTTAAAGAAATTGTACCTCAACAATTGTATCCTGTTGGTGTAGTAGGCATGATAGGCACTGCAAACGATGGGCCTATCGGAACATCTGTGACTGTTACAAGTTATAGAGAATTTCTCGAATACTTTGGACCAGAAGAAGCAGGATTTACGCTTCATAAAGAGGTAAAAAAAGCATTCCTAAATGGAGTTTTTCAAGTTGTTGCCACAAGGGTTGGAGGGAATAATAGTTATCCTGCTTCAGCAGTACTAAAGAGTAGTAATAGCAAAAAAAAAGAGTCAATGAAATTAATAGCTAGAGAATTAGGAGAGAAGGGTAACAAAATACAGATTAAAGTTATGAGAGGAGCAACTGAGAATACTGTCCGTCTAGAAATTTCTGCTAAAAATTATCTGCCTGAAGAATATGAAAACCTATCAATGTTAAAAGATAATGAACTTTATATAGAGAAGATTTTAAATGAAAATTCTCGAATTGTGACTGCACAATTGTTGAGCGAACCATCATTAGAAAATATTCCAATTCCTCAAGAAACCTCACTTAGTGGAGGGCAGATGGGACCACCTTCCATAGCAGATTATGAACAAGCATTGGAACAGTTGGAGTTAGAAGAAAACATAGATGTGGTATATGTTACTGATAATTGGGATCCTGAAATACATGCTCTTGTTGATGCTCATTGTCAAAATATGAGTATAGGAAAAGAACCAAAACCTCTTGGACCTAGAATAGGCATAGGTACTGTGGCACCAAAGGAAGATGTTAATGATATTATAAAGAGAACAACACGGCTAGCTAGCGATCGATTTATTCTAGTAGGTCCTTATGGGTTAAGTGGAGCTGTTGCCGGATTGATAAGTAAACTCAATTATTATGAATCCCCTACGTTCAAACCATTAACCGGTGTAGCCAGCATAGAAAGAAGATATACTCCCTCTGAACAAATGAAACTCTTGACAAATGGAATATTACCGATTGATTCAGTTAGAGGAAGAGGTATTATAATAGTCAAGGGTATCACCACAAGTAAAGAACAGATTAGTGTTATGAGAATAGCGGATCGTTCTGTCCGTGGGATCAAAAATGTATCGGATCTTTTCATTGGGGCGCTTAATAATGAACGTGGCAGATTAGCATTAAAAGAGAGAATAACTGAATTTCTTATAGGGATGGAAAGAGAAGGATCAATTGTACCAAGTACTGATGGATCTAGGCCAGCGTATATTGTTGATGTTTATTCATCTCAGTCTGATTTTGCGCAGGGTATAGTGAGAACGGATATAGCAGTTAGACCAGTTCGTGCAATGGATTATATTTATGCTACTATAAATGTACAGGCATATTAAAAGAGGAGTTTGTGAAAAATGTCATCACCACCATTATTAATTGCAGCAAGCACTAGTAAGCTAACCATTGACGGTAAAGATGTTCCAGGCGTACAATCACTCGATTTTAAAATTTCAAGGAATAGGCAAAATATACATTCAGTAAGTTCTGATGAAAGAATTGGAGCTTATTATGGTGCGTTATATGTCCAAGGTTCCATAAAAATAAGATCAGCATTCCCTGCTTTAGATAAGAAACTATATGAAACCATACCACAACTTAAACATTTTCAAATAATGATTGAATTACATCCTCAAGGTTCTGATCAAATGGTCAAAAAAATTACCTTTGATGAATGTTATGTTGAAGATAAGGTATTTGGAATGGATGCTACAGGAGTAGCTATTACTACATATAATTTTACTTCTACGAGAATAAGGGAAGAGTAGAGAGAGAAAGAAGAAGAAAATAAAAGTAAAGAAGGAAAGAAAGGAGTAAAGTTAGTTAGGAATATTCCTTTAGTCCTATTGAAATTATAAATGTGAATTATAATATGACAAAATTGACCAAAGAGGATATTTTGGAAGGTACTAGAAAAAGGATTACAGTATCTCTCGAAGAATATGACGATAAAGAAGTTATAGTTAGGCCTCTCTCTGATTCTGAAGTTTCTAAAATAATATCTATAATCGGACCTCTTTCCCTTTCAGAAAATGAAAAGAAAAAAGATGATGATGTGAATCTAGATATAGATATACATAAAAATATCGAGGCTTTACGATTAGCAACCGAGATTGGTCTTGTTGAACCCAAATTAACTAAGGAAGAAATTCAATCTATGAAGTTTGGTGTTCCAGAAAAAATTGGAACAATAATATTGGAAAATAGTGGAGTGTCTTCTCCTCCTTCTTCCCCTTCGTCTTCTGATGCTTTAAAAAAAAAATCCAGGAAATAGAATCTTTTGTACAAACTCAAGAAGGAAGAGAACTATCTATACTTTGTTTAGATCTTAACTATAAATTAGCCAATTTTGCTGGAGATCTTACTAGAGATCAAATTAATTTTCTTCTTTACTCATTAAAATTGAGACGTCAAGCCGAAGAAACATCATATTTAGCAGACCAAGGTGTAACGCGTATAGTTTTCAACCAAGATGGGTGATAGATAGTTGAAGATGTTGTATATTGGTAACTGTGAGAAGATAGTAAAATATTCTTATGACACGTCCGAGTTTTTAAAAAAAAATATTATTAACAATAATAATAATAATAATAAGAATTTAATTAATAGTTTTTCAATTTCAAAAATTAACAATCCTAATATCTATATCTTGGAATCTCTTCGAAAAAAATTAAAAAAATTTTTACACCAGATTAAATTAGCCTATGTAAGTATAGGAGGAGAACATTCTCATAAAAGTAACAGTCTAGTAAATTATCGAAGAATCAAAAAAAAAATACCTATACTTAAAGATGTTATCAGTCATTATAACAATTTTATTGATATTTCAAAAACGTTAGGATCAAATAATATTTCAGTTATTGATACTATTAGATCATATGGTTTATTTTCAGCAACTGGAACAGTCGGAAGTAGTAGCAATATTTATTTTCCTAATGTTGTAAGCACTGGACTTTTCTTTTATCATGATCTTCTCAATTTACAGAAATATGTAAAAGATAACTTTCAAACTCTATTTGGGGATTTATTAAATAATAAAGTTTTCTCAGTTCTTGTTTCTGATGTGTCCAATTTTGCTCTACCTAATAATAGGAGGGTTATGCGATCACAATCACCATTATCCATCTTTAGCTCACTGCATTCACT
>Ga0126305_10000738_pt1 | contig 14147 bp, 11 predicted proteins | sample Plot26_FD_92536 | JGI IMG/M metagenome (GOLD analysis project Ga0126305, IMG submission 92536) | Serpentine soil microbial communities from UC McLaughlin Reserve, CA, USA - Plot26 | ecosystem: Environmental > Terrestrial > Soil > Grasslands | place: USA: UC McLaughlin Reserve, Lake County... | reverse complement strand
ATTTGAGGTAAGGACAATGTCGGCACCGCCGACCGCGTGCCCGGCACCTTCCAGCGCCCATACGACCCCGGCGACGTAGGCCTGCCAGCCCGACATTCCGGGATGAAGGTCAGCGCGGGTGAACGTCTCGGTGCTGGCGTTTGTGAGCGATGTGACGCTCCACCTGTCGTCGTTTCTAGGGGAGGCTGCCATGGTGACCCGCTGGGCCAGTGCAAAGGGCATGACATAGCCCTCGTTGTAGTCGGTGTGCTCGCCGATGAGGTTCACCCGGCCGGGCGCTGTCCAGACCCCACTCGGACCCCGCCCGTGCTGTTCGGAAAAGGCGCGTGCAGCAAGATCAACATCATCTTCGCTCACCTTCAGCACTCTAGGCTGAGATCATGTTCGCTGCCTATGCGGCTGGCGCTGACGCGTCCGATCCGCTGACCTGCCTCAAGGTGGGAGACATTGAGCCGCCGGCAGTACCTGACGGCTGGATCCAGGTCACGATTCGGGCGGCGGCGCTGAATCACCACGACGTCTGGTCGCTGCGTGGCGTCGGCCCACCAGCTGATCTGCTACCGATGATCTTGGGTTGCGACTGTGCCGGCGTGACGGCTGACGGCCGGGAGGTTCTGGTGCACGCCGTGGTCAACGACCCAGATTTCGTGGGTGCTGACAGCACATACGACCCGAAGCGCTCCTTGCTCTCGGAGCGGTATCCCGGCACCTTTGCGACCCACGTCCGGGTTCCGGCGGGCAATGTCATCGACAAGCCGCCAGAATTGTCCTTTGCCGAAGCCGCTTGTCTGCCGACGGCATGGCTTACGGCGTTCCGGATGCTGTTCAGCCAATCGGATCTTCAGCCGGGGGATACCGTGCTGATCCAAGGAGCGGGCGGGGGAGTATCCACCGCTCTGACAGTGCTAGCCCGAGTGGCCGGTTTCCGTGTTTGGGTGACATCTCGCGACGAAGGCCGCCTGTCGCGCGCGGTTGATCTTGGTGCTCACCAAGGCTTCCCATCAGGAGCTCAGCTGCCCGAGCGGGTCGACGCGGTAATGGAGACGGTGGGCGCGGCGACCTGGTCGCATTCGATCAACGCTCTCAAGCCTGGCGGCACACTGGTGATATCCGGCACCACTTCTGGTGACAGCCCCGCCAAGGCCGAACTGAAAAAGATCTTCTTCAAGCCGCTGCGAGTTATCGGCTCGACCATGGGAACCCGTGAGGAGCTGATCTCGCTGACCCGCATGTTGGTGATCACCGGCGCCAGACCGGTGATCGATCGAGTCCTCCCGCTCAGCCAAGCCAGTCAAGGCTTTGCGGCCATGATCAGCGGCGATGTCTTCGGCAAGATCATCTTCGAACCGTGATGAGCGAGCAGGTCCGCTACCTGTCATCGACGTTAGTCCTCGGGGTCGTCGAGGCGGGCAAGCCAAGTCGCCAGGCGTTCGATCGGGACCTCGAAGTCAGGGTTCAGATCGACAAAAGCACGCAGCTGATCTGCGAGCCACGCAAGGGTGACCTCATCGTCACCCCTGCGTGCCTCGAGCTCCTCGATCCCCCGATCAGTGAAGTACATCCTGGCTTCAGGCAAAGGCCTCACGGAGAAGTGTTCGCTGCTGCACCTCATGCACCTTGGCGGAGCCGACCGAGGGTGCCGAGGAGGCCGGACGGGCAACCGGCTTCAGCGACCAGTCCCGCCCGGGGAGCAGCTCGGCTAGTGCGACCGGCAGATTGAGGGCCATAAACGGCCAGGCGCCTTGGTTCGCGGGCTCATCTTGTACCCAGCGAACCTCCTGCACGTTGGTGAAGGACGCGAGCTGGTGGGCGAGCTGCTTCGCGGGCAGGGGGTACAGCCGCTCGAGCGGGATGATCGCGACACTGCCATCCTTGTCGGCCTGACCGCGACGAGCGATCAGATCCCAGCGCACCTTGCCGCTACACAAGATCACCGATGTGACCTTGCTCGGGTCTTCAATGGTCGGATCGGGTAGCACGGGCCGCCAGCTGCCGCTGGTGAAGTCGGCTGGCATCGAAACTGCCTGCCGGTTCCGCAGCATTGACTTCGGGGTGAAGATGATCAATGGCCGGTGCAACTCGCCGAGCGCCTGTTGCCGTAGCAGATGGAAATGACTCGCCGGTGTGGAGGGCTGGGCAACCGTGAAGGCATCCTCGGCAGCTAGCTGTAGCCAGCGTTCGATTCGCCCGGACGAATGGTCCGGGCCTTGCCCCTCATAGCCGTGTGGGAGCAGCAGGACGACCCCCGACTTCTGCGTCCACTTGGCTTGGCCGGAAGTTATGAACTCGTCGACGATCGTCTGCGCGCCATTGGCGAAGTCGCCGAACTGAGCTTCCCAGAGCACCAATGCTTGAGGCCGGGCGACCGAGTAGCCGTACTCGAAGCCCATTGCCGCGAATTCGCTGAGCAGTGAGTCGAATATGTGGAACTTACCTTGATCATCATCGAGGTGCTTGAGCGGCACCCAGGACTCGCCGGTCACCCGGTCCACAATGGCGGCGAAGCGCTGGACGAAAGTTCCGCGCCTGGTGTCCTGACCGGTCAACCGTACGGTGCGACCCTCGGCCAGCAGAGAGCCAAAGGCGAGGATTTCGCCAGTGGCCCAATCGATTGGTCCTTGGGTGATGGCTGCGGCCCGGCGTTGCAATTGCGGCATGACCTTGGGGTGCACAGTAAATCCGCTGGGGAAGGTCGTGTGCGCGTCGGCGATCTTCTTCAGCGTCTCGATCGTGATCGCTGTGCCATGCTTGGCCGCGGACTTCTTCGGATACGCGGGCACCCGGCTGTAGATCTCAGAGTCCTCAGGGGCCTCCATGTCGCGCACCTCGGCGAACACGCTCTCCAGGCGCTGCTGGAAGCGAGACATGACCGCCTCCGCGTCTTCCACGGTGATGTCCCCGCGGCCGATCAGAGCTTCGGTGTAGAGCTTGCGAACCGACCGCTTCTTCTCGATCAGGTCGTACATCCGCGGCTGGGTGAAACTGGGGTCATCGCCCTCGTTGTGTCCCCGCCGCCGGTAGCAGACGATGTCGATCACCACGTCTTTGTTGAATTCCTGGCGGAACGCGAAGGCGAGCCGGGCGACCCGGATGCATGCTTCCGGGTCATCGCCGTTGACGTGGAAGATCGGCGCCTGGATCATCCGGGCGACATCGGTGCAGTACATCGAGGATCGCAACTCAGTGGGCGAGGTGGTGAAGCCCACTTGGTTGTTCACGATGATGTGGATCGTGCCGCCGGTTCGGTAGCCGCGGAGCTGGGAGAGGTTAAGCGTCTCTGCTACCACGCCCTGCCCGGCGAAGGCTGCGTCTCCATGCAGGAGCACCGGAAGCACCGGGAACTCCTCGCCGCGGTCCAGGATGTCCTGCTTTGCCCGGGCGATTCCTTCCAGCACGGGGTTGACGGCTTCGAGGTGGCTGGGGTTCGCGGCAACCGAAGTCTTGACGGTCGCACCGCTCAGAGCGGTGAACTTGCCCTCCGAACCAAGGTGATATTTCACATCGCCGGAGCCCTGGACCGTTCGAGGATCGAGGTTGCCCTCGAACTCACGGAAGATCTGGGCGTACGACTTGCCGACGATGTTTGCCAGCACGTTCAGCCGGCCACGGTGTGGCATGCCGATGCAGACTTCCTCGAGACCCACTTCGGCCGCCTGCTCGCAGACTTCGTCGAGAAGGGCGATGGCGGACTCGCCACCCTCGAGGCTGAACCGCTTCTGACCGACGAACTTGGTCTGCAAGAACGTCTCGAAGATCTCCGCCTCGTTGAGTTTGTAGAGAGTCCGCAAATGCTCCTCACGAGGCAGCGACTCGTGAGGCCGCTCGACCCGGTCCTGAATCCATCTGCGCTGAACCGGCTCCTGCATGTGCATGTACTCGATGCCGATCGTGCGACAGTAGGAATCACGCAGAATGCCCAAGATCTTGCGCATCTTCATCCGGCCCTGGCCGCCGGCGAAGGAGCCGGTGGGGAACTCCCGGTCCAGGTCCCACAGGGTCAATCCGTGACTTTGCACATCGAGGTCGTGATGGCTGCGCTGGCGGTACTCCAACGGATCAGTGTCGGCCATCAGGTGGCCGCGGACCCGGTAGGAGTTGATCATCTCAAGGATTCGGCCTTCCTTGGGGATCTGGTCCTCGTGGTCGGCGGTGACGTCCTGGGCCCAGCGGATCGGCTCGTACGGGATTCGCAGGGAGCCGAAGATGTCGTCATAGAAGCCGTCCTCACCGAGCAGCAATGCGTGCAGCCGGGCAAGGTACGTGCCTGATTGAGCACCTTGGATCACCCGATGGTCGTAGGTGGAGGTCAACGTCATCACTTTGGAGACGCTCATCTCGGACAGGCGATCGGGATCGGAGCCTTGGAATTCCGGCGGATACTCCATCGAGCCGACGCCGATGATCGTGCCCTGGCCCTGCATCAGCCGCGGCACCGAATGGTTGGTCCCGATTGTTCCGGGATTTGTCAGCGTGATAGTTGTGCCGGCGAAGTCCTCAACGGTCAATGAGCCGGCGCGGGCCTTCTTGACCATCTCCTCATAGGCGGTCCAGAACTGCGCGAAGTCCAGGCGTTCGCAGCTCTTGATGCTCGGCACCAACAGCTGGCGGGTGCCGTCGGGCTTTGGCAGGTCGATAGCGAGGCCGAGGTTGACATGGGCGGGTACGACAACCGCCGGTTTGCCGTCGATCACGTCATATCCGTTGTTCATCTCGGGCACGGTCTGTAGCGCCTGCACCATCGCGTAACCGATGATGTGGGTGTAGGAGACCTTCCCGCCACGGGCCCGGCGCAGGTGGTTGTTGATCACGACGCGCTGATCTATCAGCAGTTTGACCGGCAGTGAGCGGACGCTGGTCGCAGTCGGAACCGACAGCGAGCTGTCCATGTTCTTGGCGGTACGGGCAGGGGCTCCGCGCAGCACGTTGCGCACCGGCTCCTCGAGAGCAACGGCCGGCCGGTTCGACGGGTTCGGCGGATCGGCCGGCACGGCCCCACGGGCACCAGGCGTCGCCGGGCGGGCTTCCTTGACATTGATCTGCCGCTCAACCGTGGGTCGCCGTCTGCTGCTGGATACGGCTTCCGACTGCTGCTGACCGGTCTTCGGACTCGGTGCCGGCGTCGCGGGAGCAGTGGCGTCGGTCCTGGACGGGGCGACGGGCGGGCTGCCCTTAGCCGATTGGGTGGATTCTGACGTTGGCCCCTGAGCAGCACGGCCGGCAGTCGGAGCGGCTTTCAGGCTGGTGGCCTGTTGCTTGCTCTCACCATTACCGGCGGGAATCGATGAGGCCGCGTCCGGGGCGCCATGGGCCTTAAAGAACTGGGCCCAGCTGGGATCGACCGATTCAGGGTCCGCCGTGTACTGCTCGTACATCTCCTGCAATAGCCAGTCGTTGGCACCGAAGTCGGCAGCGGCGTCATCGTCTGCTGCGCTGGAGGACGTGGAGTGGTCGGGCACGATGGCCACAATCGCCTTCTTCCGTTCCATGCCGAGACCGGCCCGGTTCGCCGGCCTCTGTCTCTAAGCACAAGGACGCGCCTCGACGAGCCGGATGCGCGTCCTTGTCCACAGTACCGAAGTTCTTCTGCTATTCGTGGAGTGGTTAGGGATGTCGGGGGTGCGCTATGCAGATGCAGTGTCAGTTACCCGCTCGGTCGCCCTGCTGAGAAGTCGCCATGCCAATCGGGAAACCTCGACGGTGAAAAAGACCAGCCCAATGTTGCGGAGTGTCATCACAACGGTCGAGATGACGACCATTGCGGTTCCATGCTGGCCGAGCAGGGCGTTGTAGAGCAATGGATAGACCAACTGCGTGAGACCGGCGAGCACCAGCAGTTGAATGGCAAGTCGGTTCAGCACGGCCCGTGCCTGATCTGTCGATTCCGATTGCAAGATCAGCAGTGCTGCCATCGGCCCTCCGAGCCAGAGCAGATACTGCGGGCTGAGTGTCTTGTTGGTGATCGTCATGATCGCGACGGTGGCCAAAACGACCATGCCGATCGCCAGTGCAGTGGGCTCTCGATTGCGGAAGGACCGTACGTACAACGCGATGATCACCGCTAGCCCGGCAACTGTGGCGAGGTTGCTGAGCAGCAGCATCGGCTTCACGCCAGGACCGAAGATTTCGTACGCGTGGTAGTTGGAGATTTCGAGAGTCCAGTTCATTCGTCGCAGGGACCTCCCGACCATCAGCGGTGTTGCCCAGATGGACTCGATCTGCAGGCCACGTTCAGACTGCCAGGTCAGCGGAGAGATCAGCCGGCTCCAGCCACCGAAGATCAGGCTCAGCGCCGCCAGCCCGAAACCCACGGCGACGAAGCCCCACGTCACGGCCTTGCGGTCTGGGCGGTGGGCCAAGAAGGATGGAAACAGCAAGGCCGGCCACAGCTTGATCGCGGCGCCCAGACCAGTTAGTGCCCCCGTCACCCACGGCTGTCGACGCGCCGCCAGCAGAGCACCACCGGCCAACACGGCCGGCAGCATGTCAAAGCGCACGTAGCACAAAGGGCCGATCAAAAGGACGAAGATCAGCCAAAAGCTGATTGCTGAGTCGCGTTGCCGCCCGGCCAGCCGCCACAGGGCCAAAGTGAAGGCTGCATCCAAGGCCATCATCAAGGCGATGAACAAGATCAAGTAACCGGTGCGGCTCCCGGCGGTGGCGGCGTAGGGGAGCGACAAGATCCAGACGACGGGAGTCGGATACTCGTTGAGAGTGCCGCCTAGTCCGACATCGAAGAGGGCGGCGATCTTGCCGTGGTAATAGAAGACGTCCCCGACGATGTAGCTCTCCGCCAAGCCAAGCACCACGAGCATTCCGATCCGAGTGATGAGCCAGGCCAGGAGAACTGACAGACCACCACGGAAACGGTCACTCCAGGCCCGGAGCCGGCTCATAGAGCACTCCCACAACCCGGCAGCCACAGCATCTTGGCGAATGTATCAGCCTGTTCCCGGCCGCCTTGCGGACAGCATCCAGAGACAGCATCCCGACATCCAAACGGATCCAATGAGTACGGTTCCAACATGGCGCCACAGAGTCCGGCTGCGAGGGGCAAGCGGCGGGATCGATTGGGTTCGCCGCCATGATCGGCCCCGGTCGCCGGCGCTGCGCTGGCCGGCCACCCGGGCCGGAGGGCCGGGACAATCGGCGCGCTTGGCGGCGCTGCGGGATTGGGCCTATCCGAGGCGGTCGCCCTCGCCAAGGTGCTGGGCCGACCTATGTAGTTGACGCGCCCGACGTGGGCATCGTCGGTTCGCTCGACGAGCTGACCGGCCCCGACTTCGACCCGACTCAGGTCGATCCGCAGGTCCGCGAGTTCTCTACCGCATACATCGCAAGCCCGCTCCTGGAGAGTCAACCCTCCCGCGCCAAAATTGGTAGATGGCAGCGCGAGACGCGAGGCGGTCCATCAGTCGACGTGGAAGGCGCATTGGGTGGCGTCTGAGGACGGGTAGGCGGCCGCAGAGAGGGCGCGTTCTGAGGTCGGTCGGCGGGATTAGGTGGCCGCTCTCAGGTAGGGCATCCGGGTTCCGATCTCGTCGGGCCGTGGCTTGGTGGCGCGCCGCAACGCCGTGGACGCGTTCGAGCGGGAAAGTCAGCCGCGTCGTTTCGACGAAGAAGTCAGGACGCGGAGCTGGCTCGGCAAGATGGTGGCCGCGGTTCCGGGGTGGGTTGCATCGTCAGCGGCGAGCTTGAGAGTCAGAAAGCGGCCTGAGTCTGGTTTCAAAGCCTCGGGTCGGGCCACGTAAGGCCGAGCCGGCGGCAGTGCACCTCGGCGCGATTCAAAGCTTTCTGGCAGGGTGGGTTTGACCAGGCAAATGGGTTGTGGCTAGGAATTCGGTTTGACGCGCAGGTACGGAAGTGGCCACGCACTTACTTGGGTGTGGCACGGTATTCCACGGATCGGGGGACCGCTTGACAGGCTACAAAGCTATCCAGCCGTTCTGGCGCAAGCAGAAAGAGCCATTCGGCCAGATTCGTCCGCTGCCGTTTCGTCACTATCAGGCGGCCTATACCGGGCCCGATTTGGTGCTGCACAAATCCACTGCGATCTTCGACACGCTGATCGACGCCCGCGCCTGGCTGAACGGGGAGCGCCGTCGCATCGACGCTGGAACCTGGATACCGCCTGAGAGGTGCAACAGGTGGTCGGCCGCAGCCACAACAACCACCGATGGGGCGGTCGACGCCAAGCTGTGTCACGTCCGGGACGGTGCCAGCCCGAAATCGGTAAAGACGATCAAGCCCGCCACCCTCCCTGAACTTGAGGTAATCGTCGAAAATCTACCGCGCCGGTACCAGCTGCTGGTTCTGCTGGCGACCGGGTGCGCCCTGCGGTTCGGTGAGCTGGCTGAACTCCGCCGATCAGACCTAAATCTCAGAGAGGCCAAGATCACTGTGCGGCGGGCAGTTGTCCCGATGAACGGTCTGCGCGCTGCTGGCCAGTCGAAATGGCGGGCCGGCGTTCGGGATGTGGCGATCCCGCCGCACTTACTACCAGCGGTACGAGTCCACTTAGCTACGTACGTGGAGTGGGGTCGGGACGGTTTGCTCTTCCCCGTTCCGATTGTGCGCGGCCATCTGGACTATGGGTCCTTTCATGCCACGTGGGACGCGGCTAGAAGGGCCGCCGGCAGGCCCGATCTTCGGCTCCATAACCTCTGGGACACCGGCGCCGTGCTGGCTGCACAGACCGGCGCAACGCTGGCAGAGCTGATGTCCAGGCTTGGGCAATCATCGCCGGCTATGGCGATCCGGTATCAGCATGCAGCCCTAGAGCGAGATCGAACTATCGCTGAAGCACTGTCGAGGATGGCCCCTGCATCCTGGACAAAGGATCTGAAGTTTTCGGGCAAAGCGCATCAGCGGGTTAGACCCAGCGCAGCGCAGGTCGTCGGGAAGTTTCACCTTTCGACTAGTCAAGCGGGACACCACGGTGCCTCCGGCCAGAATTAGCACCGCGGCGCCGATCAGTTCATAGCCGACGTGAATGGCCGGGCTGGCGTAAACCCTGCGGTGATGCCAGCCGCCTCGGCGAGGTGTCGTTACGGCCATCGGCAATCTCAACGCAGCTCTGCGATGGACTCAGCGAGGTTGCGCCGTTGGCGGCGTACCGCATTGCGGTTCCATGAGTGCTGAAGAGCAACGGATCCTTGGTGCTCATACTTCAGCGTATCGAACGCAGATTCGATTACGCCAGGTGTTCGAGCCCGCACAGTCCAAGCGATGACATGGCACATCGCCAGATGGGGCCCCGGCGTCGGCCTGGGCGTCGGGACGTCCGCCGAAGGCTGGCTCGACGACGCCGTCGCCTTCTGGGAAAGGCACCTCACCCGATGACACACAGCGTCACGCCGAATGGAACGCCATGGCATCGCCGATGAGAACCGCCGTAGCCACAATCCTCCGGGCGGAGCGTTCAGGAACCGCGGCAACCAGAACGAAGGCTTCCCCAGTCATGCTGCAGGCCCCAGGCCGCCAGTTGTCAGCGGTTGATCCAGGCCTGCATTTGGGCGGGATAGCGGTCGCCGGTGACGTCGATCTGGTCGGCGGCGGTGGTGAGGTGGTGGAGATCGGTCTGGTTGAGCTCCACGTTGACGGCGGCGGTGTTCTCCCTCAGGCGATGCAGCTTGGTGGTGCCGGGGATGGGCACGATGGTGGGGTTCTGGGCGAGGATCCAGGCCAGTGCGATCTGGGCGGGTGTGGCGTTGTTGCGCTTGGCGATGATTGAGATCAGCTCGACGAGGGCTTGGTTGGCGGCGCGGGCCTGTTCGGTGAATCGGGGCAGGTTTCCGCGCAGGTCTCCCTCGGCGAACGAGGTTGAGCTGTCGATGGTGCCGGTGAGGAAGCCCTTGCCGAGGGGGCTGAAGGGCACGAGCCCGATGCCGAGCTGGATCAGGGCGGGGAGGATCTCAGCTTCGGGTTCGCGCCAAAACAGCGAGTACTCGCTTTGGAGGGCCGTGACGTGCTGGACGGCGTGGGCGCGGCGGATGACGTCGACACCGGCTTCGGAGAGGCCGAAGTGGCCGACCGTCCCGGCGTCGATGAGCTCCTTCACGGTGCCGGCGACGTCCTCGATCGGCACGTCGGGGTCGACTCGGTGCTGGTAGAGCAGGTCGATGTGGTCGGTGTTGAGCCGCCGCAGGGAGTCCTCGACGGTCGCGCGGATGTGCTCTGGGCGGCTGTCCAGGCCGGTGGAGCTGCTGCCGTCGAAGGAGAAACCAAACTTGGTGGCGATCACCACTTGGTCTCGGACCGGAGCCAACGCCTTCCCGACGAGCTCCTCGTTGGTGAACGGCCCGTAGACCTGGGCGGTGTCGAAGAACGTGATAGCGAGGTCGACCGCCTCGCGGATGACCGTGATGCCGTCCTGCTCGTCGACGTCAAGACCGTAGGCATGGCTGAGGCCCATGCAGCCGAAGCCGATCGCGGACACGTCGAGTCCGCTGGTGCCGAGGGTGCGCTTGATCATGTGTTGCTCCTTGGTTGGTGGTTTCGAGGCGGTGGGTTGGGTAGGCGGTGACAGCCAGCGTCGCTCGGGTCGATACGGCCTGGCTGGTATTCGGGCTGGTGTGGTGATGCGGCTGGCGAGGCCGATGATGCCCACTCCGGGCATGGTGAGAGCGGCGCTGGTGAGGAAGATTCCGCAGGCCTTTCCGGAGGGTTTATCGGCACGTCTGGGGGTCAGCCGGGCTGCGCGGTGGGCCGGAGCAGGATCTCGTTGAGTGTCATTCGTCGCGGCCGGGTGACGGCGAACGCGATGACGTCGGCGACGTCCTCGGCGGTGATGGCCAGCTGCGCGTAGAACTGCTCGGTGTTCTGTTTCACCGACGGGTGGGTGATGTGGTCGGTCAGCTCCGTGGCCACGGCACCGGGTTCGATGACGATGACGCGGATGTCTGGCTGCAGTTCTTGCCGCAGCGCCTCCGACCAGCCGTTCATGCCCCACTTGGTGGCCGCGTAGGCGGCGTTCCCTGCGCGGGCGGTGCGTCCGGCGACGGAGGAGATGTTGACCAGGTCACCGCCGCCGTCACGAAGCTGCGGCAAGAACACCTCGGTGGCGGTCATCGCGCCGAGCAGGTTCACCTCCACCATGCGGCGCGCTTCGGCGCGCTGCTCGGTTCCGAACGGGCCGAGCAGCATCACGCCGGCGTTGTTGACCAGCACATCGGCCCCGCCGAGTTGCTGCTGGACCTGGTCGGCGGCGACGAGGAGTGCGTCGCGGTCGGTGACATCTGCGGCGATAGCGACGGCGGTGTCGCCGAGCTCGGCCGCCAGCTGCTGCAGTCGGTCGACCCGTCGGGCCAGCAGCGCCACCCGGTAGCCGTGGCTGCTGAGGGCACGGGCGGTGGCGGCGCCGATCCCGGACGAGGCGCCGGTAATCACCGCCGCCGGTGGGGAGTCCAGGTCAGACATGAGTTCTCCTAGCGGTGCGAAGGACGGGTGTGGTCACTCGGCGAACGCGGCTTTGGCGACCTGGATGGCCGACATGGCCCGCGGCCAGCCGGCGTAGAAGGCGAGGTGGATGATCGCCTCCTTCAGCTCGGTCTCGGTCAGCCCGTTCACCTTGGCCCGGAGCAGATGGTTGCGCAGCTGCTCGGTATTGCCGCCAGCCACCAACGCGGCCACCGTCGCCAGGCTGCGGTCCCGCTTGGACAGCTCGGCGCGTTCCCATACATCCCCGAACAGCACCTCGTCGGTCAGCTCCACGAGCTTCGGGGCGAAGTCCCCGATGGCCCGTTGCGCGGTGGTCTGCTTCTCCTCGTCGGTCATGTGCTTTCCTCGATTTCGGTGGTTGAGCGGTTGAGCGGTAGATGGGTCAGCGGCCGGGGTATTCGTCGCCCGTGAGGTGGTCTCCCCATTCGGTGACCGGTCCTGGCTGGCCGTCGGCCAGGTCGAGCGACAGCGGTGAAACCCCGGTGACCGGACGGATCTTGTTGGCGTACTTCTCCAAGCCGGGGGAGAACCACTGCCTTACGCCGCCGAGACCCAGCAGGAGCCCCGATCGCAGCAACGTCCGGCGACTCGGCCTGAGCCGGCTCATGTCATGACGTGGACCGACGATGATCGTTTCAGTCCTCGGGGATGAGTCGGCCGAAGCTCTCCAGCGTGATCACCTCCGGCTCCGGACCGCCGCGCTGCCCGGTGTCCAGGGCATCAATGGCGGCGAGCTCGTCGGCGCTCAGGTCGAAGTCGAACACGTCGAGGTTCTCCGCGATCCGCGCCGGCTTGGTCGACTTCGGGATCACCGACCGACCTTGCTGCACACCCCACCGCAGCATCACCTGCGCTGGTGACCTGCCATGCGCCGCCGCGATCTCCCCGATCACCGGGTCCTGCAGGGTGCTGGAGTGCTTGCCGTCGCGGTAGTGCGTGATGCCGCCGATCGGCGACCAGGCCTGGGTTAGGATCCCGTGCTCGGTGTGCAGTGCCTGCAGGTCGCGCTGCTGGAAGTACGGATGCACCTCGATCTGGTTCACCGCCGGCACCACCGAGGCTTGGTCGAGCAGGGTGGCGAGGTGGTCGACCATGAAGTTGCTGACCCCGATCGCTCGGACCTTGCCGTCGGCGAGGAGTGTCTCCAGCGCCCGGTACGCCTCCAGGGTCGACTCGCACTTCGACGGCAGCGCCTGATGCAGGATCAACAGGTCGATCTGGCCGACGCCGAGCTTGCGGGCGGACTTCTCGAAGCCGTGCAGGGTCGCCTCGTAGCCGTAGTCGCTGATCCAGATCTTGGTCTCCAGGAACACCTCGGAGCTGTCCACAGCGGAGGCTGCGATCGCTTCGCCGACCTGGCGTTCGTTGCCGTACGCGGCGGCGGTGTCGATGTGCCGGTAGCCCGCCTCCAACGCGGCCGTGACCGCATCCCGGGTCTCGTCCGGCGGGGTCTGGAACACGCCCAGTCCAACAGCGGGCAGGGTGACGCCGTTGTTCAGCGTCAGGGTGGACACGTCAGGCATGGTGCATCTCATTTCTCTCGGCGGTAGCCGAGGTCGGTGAACAGAACAGACGGATCAGCTCGGATGGTCAGTCTGGCCTTGACGTCGGCGCAGGCTCGGTCTCGTGCGCTGTCGTCTTCTGGGTGGCGGCCCAGGAGGCGAGCAGCCGCAGCTGGTCCTCGGCATGAGAGCCCACATCGGCGGTGTAGGCGATCAGCGTCAGGTCATCACCGGACAGCTCCAAGGCGTTCCCGGTCAGCTCGATCTCCCCGATCACCCTGTTGTGCAGCCGCTTCCGGGACGTGTGGTGGAGCCGGACATTCTGCCGGGCCCACCGGGTCACGAACTCGTCGCTGCGGGTCGACAGCTCCCCGATCAGATCGCTGAGCCCCTTGTCGCGCGGGTCGCGGCCGACCTGGGTACGCAACGAACCCACCAAGTCGTCTGCCACGTGGTCCCACTCCGAGAAGAAGCCGCGCGAATGCGGATCCAAGAACAGATAGCGGGCCAGGTTCAACGGCAGCCGATCATCGTCGAGCGCACCCCCGTACAAGGCCTGGCACAGCTCGTTCGCAGCGACGATCTCCATCCGCGGAGTGCGTACGTACGCCGGGATCGTCAACCCGGCCAAGATCGAAAACACCGCCTCCCGGGGCATGGACAAGGCCTTCTTCCGGGAGGGCCGACGTGGCCTGGGCGGGTCGGCGCGCCGGGCCAGATCGAGCAGGTGCTGCCGTTCTGCGTCGTCGAGCCGCAGGGCACGGGCCACCGCTTCCAGCACCGACTCCGACGCCCCGGCCAGATTCCCCCGCTCGAGCCGCCCGTAGTAGTCGACGCTCAAGCCGGCGAGCATCGCGACCTCCTCGCGCCGCAGACCCGGCACTCGGCGATGTCCGCCGTAGCTGGGAAGGCCGGCCTGCTCCGGGCTGACCCGTGCCCGGCGGCTGACCAGGAAGTCCCGGACGTCTTTGCGGTGATCCACGAATCACGACGCTAGAGCCTTCCTCGGGCGTGAAACAGGACCTGTCAGTACATGGCTCAGCAGGTCCTCCCACGCCTCTGCGCATGATGCTTGATTTGGGAGTCTCACCGCTCCATCTTGCTGATCGCGGTTCCTGTGCCGCTCACCCGCGGCCCCGCCATCGGCCCGACTCCAGTTGCCGTCCCTGCGTCCAGCTGGGGCGCAGCGTGCAGCCTTGCTGGCCGGCT
>Ga0126305_10000732_pt1 | contig 14217 bp, 13 predicted proteins | sample Plot26_FD_92536 | JGI IMG/M metagenome (GOLD analysis project Ga0126305, IMG submission 92536) | Serpentine soil microbial communities from UC McLaughlin Reserve, CA, USA - Plot26 | ecosystem: Environmental > Terrestrial > Soil > Grasslands | place: USA: UC McLaughlin Reserve, Lake County... | reverse complement strand
TTATGTCGAGCCGTTCCACTATTACTTCAATGATCCAGTCGCAGGTGGCTATATCCTTTAGGTTGTCGTCGAAGTTGCCGGTGCTGATCCTCTTAACTACATCTTTATGGTATACGGGGGAGGGGTTGCTTTTAATGGCGGCCTGAAGCGAATCATTCACAATTTTATTGCGGGCGGCCCTGTTGTCACTATCCACTGCGTCTTTCGGTACCATGTCCAGCAACAGCACCTCCACGCCGATCCCCGCAAAATGACAGGCAATCCTCGAACCCATTACACCGCTTCCTAAAACTGCTACCTTTTTAATAACTCTCTTATCCATAGAAATTAGTTAGTTATGCAACTAATTGTGAAGATACAAATAGGTTTTGAATTTTATTTTGTATGGGTTCTTCCCAGTTAGCAAAGAAACAAAGGCAGCAAATCCATGGCAGAATTGTAGGTTAGGATGTATGATTATAAAAAAAAATCCCAACGTGGTGGGACTTTTTGGTTGAAGTTATTTTTTGAGGGGGGGAGGATTTTTTTGTTCGTATTGATAAAGAAGGTCTGCTTTACCATCTTTATTTAATCTCCAGGTTTCTTGTATCTGTGCCGAATCTTTTTTACCCTTGGCATCGGTGCGGTATTCGGTGAACCAGGCTACTACCCAATTTTCATTTTTGTCTGTACTCTTTACAGGAAAAACGGCATTAACTGTAGTGGTTACAGTGCCTAAAGTATTTCTGAACTGTTTTGCTGAGGCAGTTACACTATCGAACGAACCGGAAAGCTTCGTGCCATCACTCAAATAAAGAGTTATTGAATCGGCAAATTTGTCTTTTGAGTTATCAAGATTATTGTCATCCCAATCTTTATAAAGATCAAGAACGGTTTTGGTGTTTTTTGCATCACCCATCTCAAATTTTGATGAATAGGTTGCGGTGTAAGGCATAACGATATCGGTACCTGAACTTGCTGAATCGCCAGATGACATTGATTCTACTTTTGTATCTGGTCCTGAATTGCAGGCTGCAAATGCAAAAAGGCTCATAATAAAAAACGATTTGTTCATAACAATAGTTTTGGTTTTAGATTTGAACTATTAAGTTAGAGAAAAGAATGCACATACACGCGTAAACGAAAGCCTCCACAAGACTGTGGAGACCTGGCATTGAAAAAGAAAGGTCAACCTTTCTTTTTCTTTATCTGGAATTGTCTTGAAATATTAAATCCAAAAAAGATATCGCCGTCGCCCCACTTGTATTCGGTTGCGGCCAGATAAGCTCTTTCATTCATGCCTTTGGAGTTGGTAAAATGTAGCTGAAATACGTGACCACCGGTTTCAATATCAAAACCGAGCGAAAGAGGGTTATGATAGGGAGTAGCCTCGTTTTGATTGATTATATAGTGGTAATCAAAAGTGAAGGAAATCCTGTGGCTTAATTTAATTCTTCCCCCGATACCTGCCCCAAACAAATCGTTGGGATCATTTTCTGTAGGAACCAGGTTACGATGCAATATAGATGGAATGAGTTGGAGCGTTACCCCTTCTCCAAATTTTCTTCCAACAATTGCCTGTCCATAATAGGCTACCCTTGATGAAAAGTAATTCTGCCTGCTAGGATCGCTCCATTTAATTGTAGTTACAGTTGTACCTAGCACAGCCACAAACGAAACAGGAGAAGATTTAGGTCCGTTAGATTGTTGTATGAATCGATATTTAAGATAGCCGTCAAGCTCTTTATTAAATGTGCTTCGGCCAATTCCTATGGTTAAATCATCAGTAATGCCATAGTCCAATCCCAATCTCACAGATGCCGGGCCATCTAAACCAAAAAATTCATAAGCACCACCATTCACTCTTCCAAACCGGTGAAGAATGCGAAAATCCAGGACGCCTGGTCTTAACATTTCCATGCTATGGGACATGATTACCCTGGGAGATTTGAAAGCGTTATACACGTACTCTTTTTTCGGCTTGTCCCGGGCAACCAAATTCAACAAGTCGGTTGAATCCTGTGACAATACCTTGCCCGCTATGGCGCATAAACACACCAGCAGTAACAGAGATTTGGTTTTCATTATTTGATTAGCTCTTTAATGGTTCCAGGCCGCAATTGACAGTTATCTTAATAGTATTGGATACCTTGTCTTTTACCACGGCCGGTATTTTAATATTATAATCGGAGATTAATACGTTGAAAGTTGAATTGGCGTCTATTTTTCCGCCATTAATTTTTAAGGTGCCTGTAGTTTCAACGTCTTTAGTAACGCCATGAATAGTAAGCTTGCCTTTTACCTTTGCAGGGTAACTGCCATCCTTTTTATAATTAATCGCCGAATTATTGCTAATGGTTCCTTTAAACTCGGCTTTGGGATATTTATCGCTTTCAACATAATTTTCGTTGAAATGCTGCTGCATTAATTGTTTTTCAAATTCGAAGCCTTTCATCTGTACTGCAAATTGAATGGCCCCGCTTTTGGAATCTACAACTGCGGTTACGGTTTTATTTTTTCCTTCGATTTCCTCAAGGGGCGCTTTTGAGAAAAAACTTATTTTACCGGTTTTTGTATAAAATTTGCCTTGTCCAAAGGATACGGATGATGTAAACACCAGCATTACAAATACAAACAGATTCTTTTTCAACATGTGTTTTTTATTTTTTTTCGATTTACTATTTAGCTTTTACACCAGCCGATCTGAGTTCTACAGTGGTACCCAAACTTGCTAAAAGGTCGTCACTGTTTCCTTTGTCGTAGCCGCTGCAAACTCCCTGGAATTTTGCAATTGCTCCTGTTTTTATTTTTTTATAATCTTCGGTATGTCTTCGGTCCAATCCAATAGTTACCTCGGAGGCAGTGCCCTCTTCACCCAGCACTACAGATCCGGTGGTATCAATTCTTTTAACAGTGCCAGTTACTTCAACAATCTTGTCGACATATTTTTTTCGGGCACTGGCTGTATCGTTGTCAAATGCATCTAACATTTCCCGTGCGGTAGTTACAACTTCTGGTTCTTTATTAATCACGTCGGGTGTATTTTCCTGGAATACCGTGTACAAATACCAGCCGCCAATAGCAACAGCCAGTATGACGATAACCAGAATAATTCTTTTCATTATTTCAGTTTTATACTCCCCAATCTACATTCTAATGAGCCTCTTCAAAACTAATTTACACGTATTGATGGTTCTGCTTTGTATGTGGTAATGTTTTCAAAAACTTAGTTGTTAGGTGCACCAGTATTGATCCAGGCCTTGACTTTGTTAATATCACACTCGTTCATCTTGGCTGCTCCATCGGGCATAGGTCTAAAGCCGGGACTATGTGTAATGGCACCATAAAGCCTTCCATTATCTACCACTATTTTAACGTTTGAATAAGTTTCGAGATTGATACCCCCGGGAGGATTAACACCAACGTGACAGCCTAGACATCCATAGTTATTGAAAATGCCATTAATGGTTGTGGAGTAAGTAATATGGGTGGTGTCACAAGTACTGGGAGGGTACAACACATCTTCCTTATGATAATAACAACTGCTTAAGATAAAAACTACCATTACAATCAGTACCAAAATTTTTTTCACCATAATTAATGTACGGGCTTATGAAACCGATATTTTTTCAATGCTATGCTTTTCAGCACCAGAAATGCTAAAAAATATTTCCCTCAAAATTTGGGATGTTCTTATAAACGGATCAGAACCGGATAAAGTTGCTTTGCAATCAGCGTACTGTTGAACCATTTATTGTTATCGAATCGGGATTTACAAGAATAAGTTTCCCGTCGGGTTGTTCAGCAGTCAGTATCATACCCTGGCTTTCAATTCCCCTCATTTTCCGCGGAGCCAGATTCGCTACTACAATCACCTGTTTGTTCACCAGGGTTTCGGGGCTAAAATGTTGGGCGATTCCTGAAACAATCGTCCTGGATTCAAATCCAAGATCCACTTGTAACTTCAGAAGTTTATCGGCTTTCTCTACTTTTTCGGCTGTTGTTATTGTACCAATACGCAAGTCCAGCTTTCCAAAATCATCATAAACAATTTCAGGTTTGATGGGTTCATTAGCTTGATTTGTGACATTGGTTTCAGCCTGTATGTTTTGTTGCTCCGTGGATTGTTGCATATTTTTTTTCAATTTATCGATCTGAAATTGTACTTCTGTGTCTTCAATTTTCCTGAACAATAATTCTGGAGCACGAAGAGAATACCCGACACTTAGTAATTTTAAAGAACCAGCGTTTTCCCAGTCCAGCATTTTTTCAACCACCTTCATCATGTGCAACATTTTCTTTGCGGTATTTGGAAGGAACGGGTTAATGACAACAGCCAGGTTGGCACATAACTGTAAACATAGGTGAAGACAATTATCTATTTGAGCTTGCGCATCTTCTGTCACTTTACCTTCAGTATCAGTTTTTTTTGCTTTGATCCAGGGTTCTTTGTCCTGCATGTATTTGTTACCGCTTCTGGCAAGATCGATACCAGAAAATAAGGCATCACGGAATTTATACTCTTCCAAAAGATTTTCAACCTTCGTTTTGGAGTTTTTGATTTCTTCGATCAGGGCTTTGTCTTTTTCATCCACTTTATCATTGTGAAATTTTGGAACCTTTCCATTTGCCAGCTTATGCATAAGCACAAAGGTTCTGTTGACAAAATTTCCAAAGATGGCTACCAGTTCGCTATTCACTGCATCCTGAAATCCTTTCCAGGTAAACTCACTATCTTTTGTTTCAGGAAGGATTGCGGTTAAATAATACCGAAGTGCGTCCGCTAACTGCGGGCCGCCGTTTTCTTTTTTAATAAAATCATCAATGTAATCCTGCTGATCCAGCTTCCAGCTGCGGCTTGTACTCATTTTATCGCCTTCCAGGTTCATGAACTCATTGGCAGGCACGTTGGCAGGAACAATGTATTCGTGCAGGCGAAGCATTACAGGAAAAATGATGCAGTGAAAAACTATGTTATCCTTGCCTACAAAATGAACAAGTTTAGTGTCTTTATCTTTCCAATAAGGTTCCCAATCCTTGCCTGTGTTTAACGCCCACTGTTTTGTGGCACTGATATAACCGATAGGCGCATCAAACCACACATACAATACTTTTCCCGTGGCATCAGGTAAAGGAACTTTTACTCCCCAGTCGAGGTCACGTGTTACAGCTCTTGGTTGAAGTCCGCCATCGATCCAGCTTTTACACTGCCCCAGAACATTGGTCTTCCAGTCTCTTTGATGTTCATTCAAAATCCAGTTACGTAACCAATCTTCATGTTTGTTCAACGGTAAATACCAATGCTTGGTTTTTCTTTTTACGGGAGTCTTTCCGCTCAATGTGCTAACGGGATTAATTAATTCATCAGGACTTAATGACTTACCGCAACGTTCACACTGATCACCATATGCACCTTCGAAGCCGCAGTTGGGGCAGGTGCCTTTAATATACCTGTCTGCTAAAAATGTTTGTGCTTCTTCATCATAATATTGTTCGCTATCACGTATTTCCAAATCGCCCCTGTCGTTCAGGTACGTGAAAAATTCCTGTGCTGTTTCATGATGCATAGGATTGGACGTACGATCGTAGATATCAAAAGAAATTGACAGGTCATCAAAGTTTTCTTTTATGATGACATGATATTTGTCGATGACGGCTTGTGCAGTTGTTCCTTCTTTTGATGCCTGGATGGGAATAGCTGTACCATGTTCATCGCTTCCGCAAACAAAAACAACATCCCTTTTTTGTGCACGCAGGTAGCGTACATAAATATCAGCAGGAATATAAGCACCAGCTAAATGGCCAATATGTTTATACCCATTCGCGTAAGGAAGGGCAGAGGTCACTAAATATCTTTTCGGTTGATTCATTATTTCCCTGGCTTTTAATTTCCATTATACTTTCCGTTGCACAGTTTACCCTGAGCGAAGCGAATGGGCACTCTTGTACTTTATAAGTGCATTCGGCAACGGGAGTGCAAAAATACCGCAAACTCGTTAATTGGATATTTAATGTAACCTGTATTGAAGAATGGTTATAGGTTTTAATTGTTTCTCTATTCCTTTAGTCGATTGTTTATTGGCATTGTAGGCCGCAAGGTGGCTATTGGCTAAAACAAAAAGTTTATTCCCCAAAACTGAAAGGGTGGTAGGTTCCACGAAATGTTTGTTTGCTTCATCTAGCAATTCCTCTTTTATCACACATCCTCTTTCATCCAGGCTGTATTTTATTACTGCAGGTATAGCAAAGCCAGTCGAATCATAAATATTATAGTTGTATACTCCAATTAAAGAATTATTCGTAAACACAAGGCCGTCAATTCCATGAGATTTAATAGAGTCTTTAATGCCACTAAGTTTACCTGATATTTTTTTTTTGAGGTCAATGTTTACAATACCGTTTTGATACGTCGCGATAAATAGCTGGTTATTTGTACCAAGGGCAATACCATTGGGATACATGGTTAGAGTGTTCCTAAGGAAAAGTTCCAATTTTCTTTTACGGGCATCGAGAAAATACACAGCACTATAGTGCATATCTGTCAAATAAATATTTCCCTGCTGGTCTATATCAAGGTCATTGAACAAATGAGGAATCGTATCTTTTATTGAATAGAAATGTTTCATCTTAGAACTGGAAAGATCAAAACCATGCACCTGGCTTATAAACCATTTTCCATCTTTTTTATTGGATAATGCCCAAAGAAGATTTCTTTTTGAATCAACCTTCATACCCAAACCTTCTAAGAAACCATGTTCGCCCGACCGGATGAAATCCTTGCACTTTCCACTACTGTCAACCATAAGGATCTTGTGACGTGCTATACTGCTGACGTACATTTTCCCGGTTCGTGGATGTACCGCTATGCCTTCGGGAATCAGATCTATTTCGGAACTAGTGGCGATAATGGTTGACTGTATCTGTGACTGCGCCCAAAAAAACAATAAGAAAAAGATATGGGTTAAAATGGTCCTCATTTATACACATTATTGTTGCAAATTATCGCTGAATATTTTTTTAATCTCTCCACTGGTGTATTTTGTACAATGGACCGTAAACATTTTTTAGGAACAGCAACAACTTTAGTTGCGGGAACAGCACTTCCTTTCAAAAACTCATTTGGGACCAATAGTGATGAAGAACTAATTTACAAAAAACCACCTTACCTGAAAAAGGGAGATAGTATAAGTGTAACCTCCCCTGCAGGTTTTATCACATACCAGGAAATTCAACCTGCTATACAAGTAATGCAAGGCTGGGGTTATAAAATTCAATTAGGGGATACCATAGGTAAAAGAGATTTTACATTTGGAGGAACCGACGAGGAAAGGCTAGATGATCTGCAAAAAATGTTGGATAATCCAAAAATCAAGGCCATCTTGTGTGCAAGGGGCGGGTATGGATCGTTACGGATTGTGGATCGGCTTAACTGGGCCAAATTCAAACTCAATCCAAAATGGGTTATAGGTTTTAGTGATATAACTGTTTTGCACAACCACATTCACTCCAATTTTCAGGTGGCCTCGATTCATTCTAAAATGACTAACAGTTTCCCAGATGATTGGAATTTGGCGGAACCCATCCAAATTGACACGATCATTTCGATACAGGATGTTTTATCCGGAAAAAAGATGAAGTATTCGGCTATCCCAAATCCAGCAAACAAACAGGGTATTGCAGAAGGAATATTAGTGGGGGGCAACTTAAAAACTATCGAAACCTTATCGGGTACTGCATCTGATATTAAAACAGATGGAAAAATTTTATTTGTAGAGGACACCGGTGAGTATTTATACAGTATTGACCGGATGTTCTGGAACTTAAGAAGAACCGGCAAGTTGAAGAATCTGAAGGCACTGGTTGTGGGAGGTTTTAAAGTTAGGCCTGATGATCCCGGGGAGGAATTTGGCAAAACAGTCGAAGACATTGTGTTAGAAAAGGTAAAAGATTTTAAGTTCCCGGTGTGTTTTGATTTCCCTGTTGGACATCAAAAAAATAATTTTGCATTGAAATGTGGAGTAAAGCACCGGCTGTCGGTAACTGAAAAGGAAGTGACATTAACAGAAATAATATGAAAATAACAATTCCGCCCTATTTGCAAAAAGGTGACACTATTGGTATTGTAGCACCTGCAGGATTTATGCCTATCGAAAAAATACAGACCTGTATTGAAACTTTGGATAGTTGGGGATACAATATTCTACCAGGGGCCACCACCCATAGCAATTCTCAGAATTATTTTTCCGGAACAGATGAAGACCGATTATCTGATTTGCAGCAGATGCTTGATAACCGAAGTGTCAAAGCCATACTTTGTGCCAGGGGCGGTTATGGAGTAAGCAGGATCATTGATCGAATTAATTTCAAGAAATTTATAAAGCATCCCAAGTGGATCATTGGATTTAGCGATATCACGGTTTTACATTGCCATATTTTTACCAAATATAAAATTGCTTCGTTGCATGCCCCTATGGCCGCAGCTTTTAATGATGGAGAATTCAACAATCCCTACATTATTTCTTTAAAGGATGCTTTGGAGGGAAAACCTGCTCATTACGAAAGCGGACCACACGCATTTAATAAACCGGGTGAAGCAAAAGGGCAAATTGTAGGAGGGAATTTAAGCTTGTTGGCGCATCTTATTGGAACAGATTCTGAAATAAAAACCAGGAACAAAATTTTGTTTTTGGAAGATGTTGGCGAATACTTATACAATGTCGATCGTCTATTGTTACAATTAAAGCGAAGCGCAAAGTTTAATAAACTGGCTGGGTTAATTATTGGTGGTTTCACTGACAGCAAGGACACAGAAAGACCATTCGGTAAATCGGTTTATGATATTATTTATGAGCAGCTGGGAGAGTATAAGTTCCCAATTTGTTTTGGGTTTCCAGTTAGTCACGATAAAGAAAATTTTGCACTAAAAGTAGGCGCTAAGTATAAGCTATCCATAACTGACAAGGTTACTGTGTTGCAGGAAATTTAATGTTGTAAGAGGCCGTCCAGGGTGGTATGATATAGATTGAAATTGGTCAGGTCGTTATGTTTACCATTTTCAATGCTAATAAGTTCAATTTTTTTATTTTCCCTTTTTAGTCGCATAGAATGGCTATAGGGGATTACTTCATCCCTGGTTCCATGAAAAATGGTTATTGGTGATTTTACGTCTTTTAAATAACCATTAATGGAAAAAGAATATTTAACCATCCAGCTCACAGGATAAACAGGAAGATAGTGTCTGGCCAAAGAACGTATACTGTAATACGGCGTTTCCAAAATCAAACGCCGGCACTTTTTTTTCGATGCAACAAAAGCAGCTACTCCGGTACCAATCGATTTTCCGTAAATAACAATGCTGTCTGCACTGCTTTGTTGTAATGCCATGTCATACATAAGCATGGCCTGATCATCCATAATGCTTTCTGAGCGTTTACCGGTGGTTTTTCCGAACCCCGGATAATCAATCATCCATACGTCGTAATTATTTCCAAGAAAAATCTGCGGATATTTTTTGTAATGTTCAACATTTTCCATGTTGCCATGATAGAACAGCACAATGCCGTTTCGTTTTTTTTGGCTTCTAAATTTTACGAGGCTTAAATTATATTTCCCGTATTGGATATCAGTTTCTTCAAAGGATTGTTCGAACTTAAATTGATAATTTCTGGCAAGCGGTTTAGGATGAAACAAAATTAGATCCTGCACAAAGTATAATGTAAGACCACCCACACAATAAACTATGATCAATACAATCAAAGCTCTCCTGATCCTTGCTCCGGTGGTATTCATTCGTTCAAATATCAATAAAAAAAAGAATCCCGCACTTTGGCGGGATTCCGGGTACATTCGTTTTCTCAGGCTATTGATATCGTGTATAATAATTTCGCAAACGATAGGAAAGGTCACTTTGGATTTGCCTAAGCAATTCATCCATTATCTGGTCTTCTGTAGGCGGATTAACATTTTTGTTCTGGTTCAACGCAGTCTTATCGGTATCACTTAATGCTCGTTCATCTCCTGTATAATTTGTAAACTGTGTTTCCCATTTATGTTGGCCGGTAAAGCGGTCATTCCAGATCGTTCTTCCTTTAGTATCTCTTACGGTAATAAATAAATCGCCCTGGGACAACAGTGTTCTCTTAGTGGTAGTAATGTTGGCCCTTACAGTTCCATATTCCTTTTTAATCGAGTCTTCCCTGAAAACAATTTCCTTAACCACCACCTGCTTCGTTACTTCCCTGGAAGTTTTAATGTCGTTAGGTTGGCCAATACTTACGCGGCTTAGGTTTAATTCCATCACCTGGTCAGCTTCCACATCTTTGTTTCTTGCTTCGTATTCGGAGTAGAACTTCACAAATTCATTATTCATATTATAAGAAAGTGTGCGCACTATATCTCTTTGGAAGTTTTGCAATTGGTACGAGGAGCCGTATTGATAACCGCCCATATTTTGAATGGGACTTAAAATCACTTTAACAACTGCATGATCATAAGCTGAGTCTCTTTGTTTTCTTAATTCAAAATCATCAGGACGATAGTTCGTGGCAGTGGCATATTCCTTATACGCCTCGCGATATCCTTCCTTGGTGCCTTCGTGGATCCACTTTTCTGCTTTTTCAACATGCACGTTGGCAGCTTTATCGCGATAGGTTTCAACAGATTCAGAATAATCTTTTGCTTTAATCAATCTTGCAGCTTCAGGGTATTGATGTATTGTATTATACAGGTTTTGTAAAGCCACATACTCCTGGTAAATGCGATCAAAACGGTTTTCATTTTTACTATTTGATAGAATCCTGATTTGATCTTCGTGTTCGTTTACCGTGTAGTTGTATGATTTTTGAACAAGGTCCCTGGTTTCGTAATCATTAGGGTCCTTCTGTAATTTTTTTACGCCGCGTTCAATAGCTTCGGTATAATCACCTTTCTGGTAGGACTTACTTGCTGACTTACAACTATAAAGTAAAATAAGAGAAGCAGCAATGGCAAGTGAGTAGAATTTAGTCATGGTCTATGGTTTTTCTTGTTAGAGCCAAAACACAGGATAATGGTTACTTATGGAATGTTATTTAATTGATCGTTAACAAACCTGGAAAAAAATAATGGAACAAAGAAACAAATTGATTATGGTAAATCAAAGCGGCTGGTCCATAAATTAATTGGTGGACAAACGGTAACAGATTCTATAGATAACTGATATGGTTATTAATAAGTTTATTGGGCTGTTATCACGCAGCAATTCTAATCAACTGATGTTCGGGCTATGCGCTTCAAGTCCGGCACAAGCCGCTACACCAATCCTCACCAGGCTTTCCGCTTCTATCCCGCAGCCCTTGAGCAGTACGAATTTTACTGGACATAGCTCAAACCAGGTAAATGGATACAAACTTAAAACTTCAAAATATCCCTGATGAAGTTGTGATACTCATCAAACTTCGTAAGGTTATTATGACCGCCTCCATGGATTCGTATCAACGTTATTTTTCGTGGGTTAATTTTTTGCAATTGCTCACTGTGTGTGATGGGAATGAGCCAGTCCTTTGTGCCGTGAATTATGTAAATAGGACATTTCACTCTCTGGATCCATTTATCCGTTCGTAAATGATAGCGAAGTACAAAACGTATAGGAAGGATAGGAAGAAAACGTTCAATCACCTTCCTGAAATTGTAAAAAGGTGCATCTAAAATTAAATAACGGGGATTATTGTCCGAAGCTACTTTGGCCGCAAACCCACTACCTAAACTTCTTCCGTAAACAATTAAATGGTTTTCGGAATAATCATTGGCGAGTGACGTATAAACAACCTGCATGTCGTTTAGCATTTCATGTTCACTTCTTTTTCCAGTACTTTTTCCGAAACCCCTGTAATCAACCAGTACTACATCATAGTCATATCGATAGAAATCCCTGGCATATTTGGCCCAGCCTTTTATGCTCCTGGTATTACCATGGAAATATAAAATCAGACCCTTTGGATGATCACGAAAAAAATGTAAACCATTAATGCGAACGCCTGGTTCTACATCAAAATTCACCTCCCTGAAAGGAATATTATAATTGAATTGAAAATCTGCATGTAATTTTTCAGGTTTGAAAATAAAAAGGTCCTGCAAAAAATAGACAGCAAGAGAAAGGAATATGATTCCGCCAACTATATAATAAATAAACAGGGGCAAGCAGAAAGTTTGTGATAGTAAAGTAAAACTATCTGGTCAATTAACTTATCCTGCGCAATTTTAAATCGGTCACCGGAGAAACAATCAACGGGAATTTTTCAACTACCACATTGCTGGGATCCAATCCAAAACCTCTTTCCTCGGAAAGGCTGATCTCTTTAAGCCAAAAATGAAATCTCATGACCATGCGTTCGAGAATAGGTAAATCATTATCCTGGCTTAAATATTTTTCCATAACCACAAAGGAAAAATCACCGACTACGTTGCTACGTTCCAAACTTTCATAACGGCTGGTAATATTTACTTCCCGGTTAGTAACAAGATCTTCCACTACTTTGCGGAACATGAGGTTAATGCGGGGCTCAACACGAAAACCCAGTCTAAACTCTACACGAATAATATCATTGGGAATAATATGATCCACCGAATATTCCATGGTGTAAGGATCGTCCAGCGTATCCACATGAACGAACCAGTAAATGTCCGCCCGCTTTGGTTTTTTATTCAGTATCGAATAAATGATCTTATGTTCAATTTCTTTAGGATTGTCTGCACTGGTCAGGTACACCAGGTGGGTCGCATACTTCGGAACCGACCTATCATTACTTAGCTCCTGTATTTTAGGAATGTAATGTTCCAACCTGACAAACTCCACGTAGCGGTTCTTAATTTTCCTGGCGCGATACCATGCATACATTACTGAGAACATTACGCCGCCAATCATAAAGGTGATATAGCCGCCATGAGTGAACTTTTGTAAAAGGGCGAATAAGAAGAGTGATTCAACGAAAAGATATAGTGTAAGAAACACCCAGATAAATCCTGACTTTATCCTACGTGACACCATAAAGTTTGAAAACAGTATAGTTGTCATTAACATGGTTATAATAATAGCTAAACCGTAGGCCGCTTCCATTCGTTGAGAATTTTTGAAATACAGGACGACTCCTACACAACCAACAAACATGAAAAAATTCAGTGAAGGAATAAATAACTGTCCTCTTTCTTCAGATGGATAACGAATCTTAAGTTTTGGCCACAGGTTCAGTCGCATGGCTTCGCTGATTAGGGTAAACGATCCTGATATCATGGCCTGGCTGGCAATAATTGCTGCTGCTGTCGCTATAATTACTCCCGGAATAATAAACCATTGTGGCATCAGGTCATAAAATGCATTAATTCCCTGTTGTTCACGTAACGCATTGGTAATGGTTTTTCCTGAATGGTGGCTAAGCAAATAAGCTCCCTGTCCAAGGTAGTTTAGCAGCAGGCAGGTCTTCACAAAAATCCACGACACCCTGATATTTCCTCTGCCGCAGTGTCCCAGGTCGCTATATAATGCTTCCGCACCTGTAGTACATAGAAAAACTGCACCCAAAAGCCATAGGGCATGCGGGTACTGCGTTAAAAATTCAACCGCATAATAAGGACTTATTGCACGGAAAATAGAAAAATCGTCGGCCAGGTGAATTACTCCCAAAACAGCGAGCATACTAAACCATATGAACATTATTGGTCCAAATAATCTTCCAATTGAGGCAGTACCGAATTGTTGCAGAAAAAAGAAAAGGGTAACAATACCCAGAACGATATAAACAACATATTCTTCAATATCTCGAAAAGCCGGTATCTCCTTAAGACCTTCAACAGCAGAAGTAATCGAAATGGGCGGTGTAATAATGCCATCAGCCAGTAGGGCTGCACCCCCCAACATGGCCGGAATGACCAGCCACCTTTTTTGCCTTCTGACTAAAGCGTAAAGCGCAAATGTTCCGCCCTCCCCCCGGTTATCTGCTTTTAAAACCAGGAATACATATTTAATGGTAGTTTGAAGTGTAATGGTCCAAATGATACAGGATAAACTGCCAATAATAACTTGCTGATCAATCAGGCGGTTGGTTATTATGGCATTGAACACATAGAGAGGCGATGTTCCGATATCTCCGTAAATAATTCCAAGTGCTACAACTAATCCTGCGGCCGTAACTCTGTTTAAAGGTATTCTCACTCGTCCTTTAGATTTAATGCAGTGTGCAAAGGTATATGTTAAAATCTATGCCA
>Ga0126305_10000731_pt1 | contig 14239 bp, 12 predicted proteins | sample Plot26_FD_92536 | JGI IMG/M metagenome (GOLD analysis project Ga0126305, IMG submission 92536) | Serpentine soil microbial communities from UC McLaughlin Reserve, CA, USA - Plot26 | ecosystem: Environmental > Terrestrial > Soil > Grasslands | place: USA: UC McLaughlin Reserve, Lake County... | reverse complement strand
GAAAATTATGATCTGTTGTATCCTTCTTATGGCGACACGTATCCAACTTACAACGGTGCAATAGGGGTAACCTACGAACAGGCAGGCGGCGGTGGTGGTGGAAGAGCAGGCGGTTCAGTAATGAATTCTTTAGGCGATACACTTTCTCTTTATGACCGTACCATTCACCATTATACTACCTCGCTAAGTACAATTGAAGTAACTTCTCAAAATGCACCCAAACTTTTATCGGAATTCCAGAAGTTTTATAATGAAGCTGCAACGTCTGGTATAGGTAATTATAAGTCGTATGTACTTAAATACACTCCTGACGATGCTGCACGAATTCAGTCCCTGCTTGAATTATTGGACAGAAACAAAATTCACTATGCAACAACTAAAAGCAGTAGTTCGTTCAGGGGCCTTAACTACGACTCACGGAAAGAAGAATCTTTTTCTGTTACAACAAATGACATTGTAATTTCTGCAATTCAACCTAAAAGTGCATTGGTAAAGGTTTTATTTGAACCCAACACATTGTTGGTTGATACCGTTGCATATGATATTACAGCATGGTCGCTTCCATATGTGTTTGGGCTGAAAGCATATGCATCCACGCAGAAAATTGATGCAAGTAATAGTATAACTGTAAACCAGATAAACAACAATTTGTTGCAGGAGGCCGGCTACGGTTATGTAATCAGGTGGAACGGCATGCAAACAGTTAAGCTGGTATCTCAATTGCTGCAACGGCGAATAAAGCTTCGATACAATGAACGTCCTTTTGAGATCAACGGGCAGGCCTTTAACCGTGGGGCTATACTTGTTTTAAAAGCAAGTAATCAATATGTTCCAGATTTGTGGAAAACAGTTCGAGACCTTGCGAATCATTTTTCTGTTCCCTTGACTTCGGTCACCTCAGGCATGGTTGACAAGGGTTACGACTTTGGAAGCACTAATGTTCATCCAATCAAACCTCGCAGAATCGCCCTGTTAACCGGTGAAGGTGTAAGCCCGGGTGTGGCAGGCGAAGTATGGTTTTATTTCGATCAAATTATTGGCTACCCGGTTACATTAATTAACACTACAAGCGCAGCTAACATTAATTGGAGCAACTATGATGTCGTGATAATGCCCGATGGCTACTACCGTTTTTTTAATGAAAAAAATACATTGGATCAATTCAGGAATTGGATCAATAGGGGTGGACACCTGATTGCAATCGGAGGCGCTGTCGCCCAGATTTCAAAACAGGATTGGGGATTGAAAATGAAAAATGAAGACACTGCGGACTCTAAAGACATTTATGCGTCGCTCCGGAAATTTGAGGAACGTGACCGGGCCTTCATTCCAAGTTCCGTGTCGGGTGCCATTTTCCGTGTGGACCTCGATAATACCAATCCTTTAGCATTTGGCTATCCCGATCATTACTATACATTGAAAATCGACGAGAATGTGTACGAATTCATTAAAGAAGGCGGCTGGAATGTTGGTGTGTTAAAAAAAGAGAAACCTGTTGCAGGATTTGTTGGTTCAAAAATCAGGAGCAGGTTCCAGGATGGACTTTTGTTTGGAATACAGGAGATAGGGGAAGGTACAGTAACTTACTTAGCGGATGATGTTTTGTTCCGCAGCTTTTGGGAAAATGGAAAACTGATGTTTGCCAATGCAGTATTTCTGGTGGGGCAATAAAGTTTATATAATTATGAAGAGGGGTGAATAAGGTGTCACCCTTTTTGATTTATTTTAAGAATCCTTGTTGATCATTAATTGAAACTAATGAAAAGATTATTACTCGCAGCTTATTGTATTATGTTGTTTTTTTCTTCCTATGCTCAAACATATTCCACCTCTGCAGATATTTATTTGGGATTAAAGAAATTGAATGTCCTGGGGAGCGTTTTATACATAGCTGCACATCCGGATGATGAAAATACAAGGCTGCTCACCTATTTTTCAAAAGATAAATTATACAGGACGGGATATTTGTCGCTAACAAGGGGGGATGGCGGACAGAATTTAATTGGTGACGAGCAGGGGATCGAATTAGGATTGATCCGCACACAAGAATTACTATCTGCCCGAAGAATTGATGGTGCCGAACAATTTTTTTCAAGAGCATTTGACTTTGGCTTTTCTAAAACTCCACAGGAAACTTTTACCAAATGGGATAAAGAAAAAATTCTTTCAGACGTTGTTTGGGTGATCCGCCAATTTCAGCCGGATGTTATCATTACACGGTTTCCAACTACAGGCGAAGGTGGGCACGGTCATCATACGGCATCGGCAATTTTAGCCAACGAGGCTTTTAGCGCAGCTGCGGATGCGAAACGTTTTCCTGAGCAATTAAAATATGTTCAAACCTGGCAGCCAAAACGAATTTTATGGAATGGCTTCAACTTCGGTGCAGGTGCTAATGCAACTTATAACGACCTGTTTCATTTTGATGTTGGCGGTTATAATCCCATTCTGGGAAAGAGCTACGGAGAAATATCTGCAGATAGCCGAAGCCAGCATAAGAGCCAGGGCTTTGGCGTAGCAAGGAGTCGCGGCGAAGCGATGGAGTATTTTAAAACAACCGGCGGCAACGCTCCGACAAATGATTTATTTGAAGATGTAGATTTGAGCTGGAAACGAGTGAAAGGTGGAGAGAAAGTGCAGCAACTGATTAATTCAGCACTGGCTGCCTTTGATTTCATGCAGCCACAAAAATCGGTGCCTCAATTGGTAGACATTTATAAAGCATTGAGTGCATTAAGTCCATCTTACTGGAAAGATCAAAAACTAAAAGAAGTAAAAAATTTAATTGAAGGCGCAAGTGGGTTATGGGTTGAAGGTTTTACCAACCAGCAATATGCAGTTCAAGGGGATTCAGTGCGAATTAATTTTGTATTGAATGATCGTCTTGGAACAGGAGTTAAGCTGTTTAACCTGGTTGTTGACAATTTTGATTCGTCTTTTTCAATGGAACTTCAAAAAAACAAAAATTATTCTTTTGCAAAAACCATATTCGTTCCCGATTCCAAAGAAATAACGCAACCTTATTGGCTTCAAAATAAAATGGAGGAAGGGTATTTCAATGTCACCGATCAACTATTGATTGGTCAGCCTGATGTGCAACCTGCCTACCAGGTTACCTATAATCTTATTATTAACGGAGAAAAAATTTCGTTTTCAAAACCTGTGAGGTATAAGTTTACAGACCAGGTAAAGGGCGAAGTTTATCAGCCTGTTTTTATCATTCCTTCAGCAAGCCTGGCTGCGGCCCCAGAAACACTATTATTTCACAAGGGAGAAAATGATATTAAGGATGTTCTTATACAGGTAAATGCCAATAAAAATTTATCAGGCAAGGCTGATGTTCATGCGAGGTCTGCCAGCTACGATCTTACAAAAAATGATTCCGTATTCTTTTTGAATAAAAATGGGAGCCAGTTATATACATTTTCATTAAACAGTGAAAAAATGTATCGGCGTGATGTAGATAATCTGTATGGATATTTTCATGCTGCTGAAAATAAGCAGGACTTTACAAGCTATCTGGCTATGAGAACAATTAATTACGATCACATTCCTTCCATCAGATATTTTTATGCAGATGGCATTAAGATTCTAAATCTTGATTTGAAAACGTACAATAAAAGGATCGGATATATTATTGGTGCTGGTGATAAAGTTCCCGATGCGTTAGAGCAAATGGGTTACGATGTAGTTCTTCTCACGGAGAAAGAATTGGCTAGAAATAATCTTCAACAATATGATGCTATTATTACCGGTGTTAGAGCATTCAACACCAATGATTGGATGAATAAGTACTATGACAAGCTGATGAAGTATGTACAAAATGGAGGCAATTATATAGTTCAATACAGCCAGGCCAATAACATCCGCGGAAAAATGGGCCCTTATAATTTTACGGTATCTGGCAAAAGGGTAACTGATGAAAATGCAGCTGTAACATTTTTAAAACCGGAACACCCTGTACTTAATTTTCCAAACAAGATCTCGCAGGATGATTTTAAAGGATGGATACAAGAGAGAAGTATATACCATGCCGATCGGTTGGACACAAGCTTTCAACCTATTTTTCGAATGAATGATCCAGGTGAGTCCCCTGATGATGGTGCTCTCGTGATTGCAAAATATGGAAAAGGTTATTTCACGTATACAGGTTTGGTATTTTTTAGGGAATTGCCCGCTGGTGTAGCCGGAGCATATCGTTTGCTTGCCAATATAATTGCATTAAACAGGAAAAAAGAATTTTAATGGCTGAAAGAAGGCCTGATCAGGCCAGGGGATTTATTTCATTTGGCGTTGTTATTATAGTTGCGCTGATCCTTGGAATTTTTTTAAGAAATGTAAGACTGGGATTGATCATAGGATTGGTGTTAGGGTTACTGGGATCGAGTTTGTTGAGAAGAAGATGATAATGTGACAATGAGTCAATGTGGCGATATGCCGATGAACTATTTTAAACAATTGACATATCGTCACATTTTCACATTGACAAATTGTAATTATGGATGATCAAAAAGACAAAGTTCCTTTTTTTAAAACCTGGACGTCCTGGTATGTGCTGGTAGTTGGTTTTCTTATTTTGTTGATTGTTCTTTTTTATTGGTTGACCAAAACATTTGCATGAGCCAACTCGATTGGATTGTACTTGCTATAAGCCTGGTTGCAGTGATCATTTATGGTGTTTACCGAAGCCGCACAAGCCATAATCTCGAAGGCTACTTTCTCTCTAACCGAAGCATGCACTGGGGTTTAATTCTGTTAAGTATTATGGGCACACAAGCCAGTGCAATTACATTTATTTCAGCACCCGGCCAGGCGTATACCGATGGAATGCGGTTTGTGCAATATTACTTTGGACTGCCTGTTGCCATGATTGTCGTTTGCATTTTTTTTGTGCCCATCTTTCACAAACTAAAAGTATACACTGCCTACGAGTATTTAGAAAACCGTTTTAATGGCAAAACAAGAATACTGACGTCGTTTTTGTTTTTACTACAACGAGGATTATCAACCGGCATTAGTGTGTTTGCTCCATCAATAATTCTTTCATCCCTGTTTGGATGGAATATATACTCCACTAATATTTTTATGGGTGGATTACTGATCATCTATACGGTTAGCGGCGGCGCGAAAGCAGTTGCATATACACAGCAGCTGCAACTCATCATCATTTTTACCGGAATGTTTTTGGCTGCCTACATGGTGGTTAGGATGTTACCCGAGCATGTAGGTTTTACCGATGCTTTGTATGTAAGCGGAAAATTGGGAAGAATGAATGTCATCACTACTGGTTTTACGAAAGAAGGTTTTAACTGGAGTGATCAATACAATTTGTTTAGTGGTATTGTAGGTGGCTTTTTTCTTGCCTTGTCTTATTTCGGAGCAGACCAATCGCAGGTAGGAAGGTATTTAACAGCAAGATCGGTTACTGAAAGCCGTTTAGGATTATTAATGAACGGTTTTGTAAAAGTTCCCATGCAGTTTTTAATCTTACTGATAGGAACTCTGGTTTTCGCTTTTTACCTGTTCAATCAGGCACCTATCTTTTTTAATAGTAAACAGCTTTCAAGGCTTGAGAATAGCGCAGTCTATCAAGATTCTTTTTCAAAAGCGCAAGAAAGCTATAATGAATTAGGTGTACAAAAAGAAAAGGCAGTTTCAGCATTGTCGTTTGCGCTTGATTCAAATAATAATACCCAAATCGATAACAGCACTGATGAATTGAAGTTGCTGCAAACCAAAACTGATTCGATTCGCAATCAAGTCAAGCAATGGATTGGTAAAGCTGGCGGCGACAATAACGATACCAACTATATTTTTCTGAAGTTCGTTGTTACCTATTTGCCTAAGGGGTTGGTGGGATTATTAATTGCTATAATTTTTTTGGCCTCCTGGGGAAGTATTGCAGCCGCATTAAACTCCCTGGCCTCGTGTACTATGGTTGATTTTCATCGGCGATTTTCAAAGAAAGAAATAAAGCCCGGGGATGAATACCGTATGTCGCAATGGTACACATTGGCATGGGGCCTTTTTTGTATTGTGGTAGCAATGTTTACTTATAACATCGGTAACAGCCTGATTGAGGCTGTAAATATTCTTGGTTCTTTATTTTATGGCGTCATTCTGGGTGTATTTCTTGTTGCTTTCTTTTTTAAAAAAATACAAAATGGCAATGCAGTTTTCATAGGTGCCCTTTTAGCGGAAGCCCTTGTTTTATCAGTGTTTATTCTTACAAAAATTCCTGCTGCAAATTTTAAACTGGGATTTCTCTGGCTTAACCCGATTGGGGCTTTTGGAGTTATTTTTTTTAGTTTGCTGATCAATGCAATAATGAACCGAAGAGCCCACCAAACAAGTTGACTCAGTTGCCGGCTAAGTGATAGCTATCATAATAACTACATGAACGGTCAAGATTTTCATACGATTCGTCATAGCTTTATAGTAATCCGTTCCTTTTAAAATAAAGATGCACATGTAGCAAACACACTAAATTCAAGCTATATGAGGTTGCATTTTGTTGCCGGGGTTATCTTATACGTCTCTTCTTTTTTTTGGAATGAGCTTTCTTCAGTTCCTTCTAACTTCCAGTCCAAAAATACTGGTCAGTTCAGTTCAAATAATATTTCTGGTTTCAATGTTCATCGGCTGAGCGGTGAAAGAGTAATGGTTTCCTGGCATACAGAAGGTGAATCGGGACCAGTGCGTTTCGAAGTCATGCGCAAACATGAAAAATCAAAGCCGTTTGTTTCACTTGGTACAGTTGAACCAAAAATCAGAGAAGGTAACTCTGCAGACTATTCATTTATCGATGTTAATAATTTCCCTGACACTACATTTTACTGCCTGAAAAAAACTAATGCAGACAGTGTTATTTTTTACTCAATTTCTAAGAGTGTGGCAGGCTTTGGTAAGGACCGTTAAACGTGACAGTAATTGCTGGTTGATGAACGAAAGAGTCCCGCCGCCATTCCACTCAACTATATTTTTTTCCGAGATGGTATAACGGCATAAAAAAAGGAGAACATCAAAACGTTCTCCTTTTACTTAATGCATTTTATACTTAATTGAGGCTTGCAATTAATTTTTCATTCAGCTTCACATAATCCGCATTGTTTGCTGTTTTAGCAAGATCCATTGACTTTTGCGCTGTTGATTTTGCTTCTGACTTTTTACCAAGTTTAGCCAGCGCATTGGCCTTTTGATGATACACCCAATAAGCATTCTGATTCTGCTCTATGGCTTTATCGAACCATGTCAAAGCCTGGTTTAAATCCTTACCAGATTCCAGGTAATACATAGCGGCCTGGAAATACGGACGATTATCTTTATTCATAGTGGCATCGATTTGCGCCATTATTTTTTTGTCAATATCAGTTGCAATCGGAACTGACACCAGTGTTTTGTCCCACATCAATTGCAAATCAGTACTATTCGATTTTACATTGGCAAATTGCATGGTAAACGATTCTACGGTTTGGTCCAACTTTACAGGTGTTGCTTTAACTCTCACAATGTCATCTTCCTGCTTATATTCTGTGCCCCAGTTAGCAGAGCCTTTGTTGATAATGAATTCCCACTCTTTTTCGCCTGGCACAGTGTAGATGGCATATTCACCCGCTTTTAATAACTGGCCACCAATGGTTACATCATCTGAAAACTTGATGCGGGTTGCAGAATTGGCACCGGTACGCCAAACCTTTCCATACGGTACCAGGTCGCCAAAAATTTTTCTTCCCTTCATTCCTGGACGGGAGTAAATTAAATCGATGGATGAAATCCCAAAATCTTGTTTAAGGGTTTGTGTAGGGCTCGGCTGAGGTGTTTTAATGGTTTGTGCATCTGCAATTAAAACAGTACAACAAAAACAGCTAAATAAAATTAACTTATTGAACATATAACTTGGTTTTTGAACAAATGTAATGAAAGACATTAACTTCCTCTTCGATGTAATCAACCGTGCGCTACCAGCACCTGATAAATTTGTTCCGTGCGGTATTATCGCACGAAACAAATTTAAATTTTCATGAAGCATGGAACACTATCAGAATTTGATTGTGACTTTTCCCTTTTTATTTTTCTTTTTCTTCCATTTTGGTCCTTCCTTTAACAAGCGGATGGCTTCCTGGTCACATGATGCGCATAATGATTTTTCTACAGTAATGTTTACCGGTTGACCGGTTTTATCAACATCAAAAGAAAGTTGTACCTCACCTGAAAGCGATTTCATTTTCAGTTCTACCGGGGTTTTCAGGTTGCCGGCAATATAATCGTCAAACTTTACATAACCTTCAGCCGGTTCCAAAGTGTCTATAATAACGCGAGGGTATTTTTGAGCCGATCTTTTCTGCGTTCCATATCCAACTACAACTTCCTGTAATGAAAGAGAATCTGCCGGCAAGGGCTCAAGAACAACATTCATGTTAGTGATTGAATCATTAGCCTTAACGTTATTAACTCTGCCAGCTGCTGCAGTTTTGGCGTTGGGCATATCCTTAAAGACCGGCGCCCGGGCCTGCGCTTGCTCTAACCTAACGTTTGCCTGGGGGCTTGGTGAACTTATGTTATTCTTTGCAGCATTTTTTTGTTCAACATTAGCCAAACTGTTGTTGCTGGCAGCCTGGTTTTGAACTGCGGGAGGTGCTGTTATTTCATGTACGGTTTCTTTTTTATTGTCTGCGGTTTCTTGTTCTCTGTTGAGTTTTTGTTGTGGAGTGTTTGCAAAATTATTATCCTTTGTTGATTCTAATTTTGTTTTTGCGGTGTTGGTGACAGTTGGTTGTTCATTTGTTACGTTGCCAGATGCACTTATGCTGTCAGTTGCAATTGTTTGATCAGGCAGGGCATAATTAGAATTTGCAGATGAATCGTTTTCCTGTTGTACGGCCATCTCCGCCGATTTTCCTGATTCAGAAATGCTATAAACAAGCCATCCGCCTCCCGCAATAATTAAAACAATAGCAGCTACGCTAATCCATTTATATTTTTGAAAAATAGGAACAACTTTTTTTCTTTTGAGTTTTTGGTCGAGTCTCGAGTGAATTTTCGCAAGATCATCAACGGGTGTAGCAGCAAAAGCATAGCCTTCAAGCGCATCGGCCAGGAATGGATCATCCAACGCTGCTTTTTCCAACGCATTTCTTTCCTGCTGCGACATTTTGCCTGAATGATACCGCTCAATATCGCTTGCCGTAAAACCGTTATTTTTTGATGACGTCATTCTCTACAATTATTTCTGTTTTCTGGCTGTCCATACACAGTTTCAAATTTCTTCTACCGTTTTGAATATAGCTTCTTACTTTATTCCATTCCATGCCTGTTAATTCCGCAATTTCATTATAACATTTGCCTTGCAGGTAAAACAGCTCAATGACTTTTCTTTGTTCCTCCTGCAACTGGCCAAGACAATAATCCAACCTTTTAAAATTCCCTTCCTTTTCCAATTCGCCATTCAGATGCACATTTTCTTCCGATTGCATAAGCTCAACGTCAACGTTTACAACAATTTGTCTTTTTTCAGAGCGAAGCCGCATCAGGCAATGGTTTTTGGATAAAGTATACAACCATGCTTTGAAATTATCGATTTCGTGCTTTTGAAGTTTACTTACCAATTCCTCAAAGATAGAAATGACCGAATCCTGGGCATTTTCAGGATTCTTTAAATACTTAAGACAGACTCCATAGACGAGGTCCATATAACGCTGGAACAGATGTCCGACAAGGTTAATATCAGCTGACTGTTTGTAAGCCAAAACCAATTCAGCATCGGTCAACTTACTGGACGATATGTTTTTCAGAAAAGCCAATGTTCTAAAGTAAGAAGAAAAAATTTTTAGAAAGGCATATGCAATCTGTTAAAATGCTGCATCTGTTTTTGTAAACCAGCTATTATGAGAAGATTTATATTCCTTTTACTATGTATTTCCGGAAAAGCTTTAGCATCCGACATCGATACGCTTCCTGGGTTGAGAATTTCTAATGCGGGATTGGGTTCTGACAGAATAATGTTTAGATGTTGTACTACGATTTCGGTCGCAGATCAGCCGCTGTGTGTATTAGATGGAAGTCCTGTTGATTCCTTGGACTTCAGCAAATTAAATCCGAACGATATCTTACGAATTGATATTTTAAAAGCTTCAGCTGCAACGTCGATATATGGTTGCAGAGCTATGAGGGGCGTCATAATTATCACAACAAGAAGAAGTAATCACTTGATTATTTTGGATGCAGATAATAACAAGGTCTTGCCGGGGGCCACCGTAAACATTCAATCAAATAAAAAAACTGGGCAATCGCTTACGCTTGTTGCAGACGAAAAAGGAGAGATTGATCTCGGCTCCTTGGACCTGACGGAACAATATTCAATGGAAATTAGTTGTATTGGATATCAACCCAGTACAATTACCATTTCAAAAACTGTGTCTGATCATGTAATTAAAATGCAGAAGAAATATGATCCAATGGATAGTGTTGTTATCACAAACAGTGAATTTGTCAGCAGACGAATTCACTGTTTTTCTGGTTCTACACATGTAGTGAGTTTCACCAAGCAAAAAGAAGATTCTGAGCAGACATTATTTTCATTGTATCCTAACCCCGTTAACAGTGCTGGAAAGGTTACATTAAATTTAATGCAACCAGTTTATGGTACAGCTGACCTTATTAATACATCAGGTCAAATTATCCAAACTATACTTCTCAATGAAAAAAATACAAATCCGGTTATTCACTTAACTAATGCTATGTCCGGCTGTTTTTTTGTCCGGATTAAGGACAACATATCTCAAAAGGCCTTTACTCAAAAATTAATCGTTCAATAAACAATTGGTATGAAAAGAATACAACTCGCCATTCCCAAACCTTGCCATGAGAATTGGGATGCCATGACGCCAAACGTACGAGGTAAATTCTGTGCTTCCTGTCAAAAAGCAGTGATTGATTTTACTCAAATGAGCGACAGGCAATTGGCAGATTTTTTTAGGAAACCACCATCTTCTGTTTGCGGACGTGTTTACGATGATCAACTACGTCGAGATATTGTAATTGCTAAAAAGAGAATTCCATGGACCAAATATTTTTTCCAGTTCACATGGCCTGCGTTTGTATTTCTTTTGAAATCATGTGGCGTGAAAGAAAATTTAAAAGGGAAAATCAAGATTGAATCAGAAATGTCACGAGAAGCGCTTGAGCCTATGATAAGTGTTGGGGTAATATTGCCAGGCCAAGAAGTAACTATTTTGCAAACGGCTTCCGCTGATACTTCCAATCCTGGCGAGAGAAAAATAGGTACACAAAATGTAACAAAAGGAGAAATTGCAGTAGAAGATACTATACGAAATCAAGAGGTAGACTCTGCTAAAATTCTTGCAGATACTTCGTTGCCTGAATCGATAGCACAGTACAAGCCAATGGATACAGTTGTTGTTTCTGCCAAGGCGCACAATATTATCCTGGGGAGTATTTCTGTATGCACAATTCAAACTATTCAAACAAAGAGGACTTCAGTAAAGAGCGTGTTATTTGATAAGGAGCACATAAATTTTAAAGTATACCCTAATCCTGTTCGTTCAGGATCTTCATTAACGATTTCTTTTGAAAGCGCTGATGTTCTTCCGAAAATAATGCAAATACTATCTTCTTCTGGACAATTAATTTCACAGGTCAAACAAAACGAAAAAGAAATAAATGCAGTAACCAATATTCAGATACCGCCAAACATACCTGCAGGTATTTATTTTTTACAGGCCCTAGCTAAAAACGCACAAGTACAGACAACCAAAATTATTGTTACAAACTAATCATTTAGGATTAAAAGCAGGATGAAATTTTTCCAGTGTTTTTCTCAAAAACTCTCTATCAAGGTGTGTGTAGATCTCGGTTGTGGTGATGCTTTCATGGCCCAGCATTTCCTGTACGGCACGCAGGTCTGCACCACCTTCTACTAAATGGGTAGCAAAAGAATGTCGAAACGTATGCGGAGAAATATTTTTTTTGATGCCTGCTTTCTTTACCAGGTCCTTTATAATTAAAAAGATCATCACTCTTGTCAACCGCTTTCCTCTCCGGTTCAAAAAAAGAATGTCTTCTTCGCCTGATTGAATGGGTTTATGAACACGAATGGTGCTTCTATAAATGTTGATGAATTTTATAGCGCTGGTACCAATGGGAACCAGTCTTTCTTTATTGCCTTTACCGAGCACTCTTACAAAACCTACATCAAGGTAAAGTTGTGAGAGTTTTAGATTCACAAGCTCGCTCACCCGCAAGCCACAGCTGTACATTGTTTCTAAAATTGCTTTATTACGGGTTCCTTCTGCAGTACTTACATCTATTTGTGCAAGAATGTTTTCAATCTCTTCAAAACTTAATACATCGGGAAGAGCTCTCTTTAATTTAGGAGCTTCCAATAGTGTAGTCGGATCTACAGGAGAAATATCCTCAAGCAAACAAAATTTATAAAATGTTCTAATGCCTGAAATGATGCGTGCCTGCGAAGTAGGTGTCATTCCCAATTGGGCCACCCATTGAACAAATTTTTGAAGATCGGGTAACTTAACTTCAGCAGGATTTTTTAGTTCACCCTGTACCTGTAAATAACCTGTAAGCTTTTCAATATCGCTTAAATAAGCCTCGATAGAATTGTGCGACAAAGACCGCTCTAAATGAAGATATGCTTTGAATCCTTTCTTATAAGGTTCCCACACAAAAGGTAAATGTTTTTAGATATAAGAAGACTGAATTTGCCAGAATAAGATTCAGCATGTGGATGTTTTCTATCGATCTTATGTTCCTACTTTTAATCTCTTTCAGCTATAAACTAACATTCTTTTCAATTGGTACTTCCTGACCTTCTTTCAGCAGTTTTACGTAAACCCTGCTTTTGGTTACATTAATGCTATCAAGCGTTTTATGGATATCATTAAAATCCATGGTTGCATAGTTCTCTTTAAATGTCATTTGTGCCGTTTTACCGTTGGTGACATTGACTATAAAAATGTTTCCACGATCCGTGTACGCCCTGAGGTCAGGATCTATCGAAAATTTTTTATCAAAACGGTTCAGCGCTGCCGATGTATGAAGCGTTTGTTTTCCACTGCGATAAGGTAACTCAACCAAATAACCCCTGCCGTTAAAGCAATCATTGAACGATAACCAGGCAGCCGATGTGTCCTGGAATGCCACGTCAATATTTGATTTATTGATACGGATATCGTCTGGTGCGTATTCATTAAAAAGAATTTTGCGTTTGCTGGATAAACCCTGGTAGGTATATGCAATTGTATCAGGCTTACAATTGTTTATAGAAACCGTCAACGAGTGTTGAAGTTTAGGGTCATCTCCACTAAACCTGAGCGTATCATTGGAGCATGTGGTATCGCAATATGTTTTAACTGAATTTGAACTGTTAGTGCAGGAAGCAAAGAAAAAGGCAGTAGCAGCTATCAAAAAGAAATTTTTCATAAAAAATAGTTGAAACAAAAATAAGTGCAAGGCCTTTCCTTTCAAAATTCTTTTACCTTCGGTTACTAACCTGTTTCTATGTCTTATCGAAAAAGATTTGCCGCCAGTGTTTTAGAACACCGTTCAAAATTTCGTCGCTTCCTTACAAAAGTTGAAAACAATCCTCCAAAAGATTTAGATATTTACGCAGAAGCTATCGACAAAGAAGTTTGGAAAGTAACGGATTGCCTTGCCTGTAGTAATTGTTGCCGTACGATGACGCCCACTTATACTTTTAAAGATCTTCAGCGCATTTCAAAACACCTGAACATGACCATAAGGCAATTCAAGGAAAAATGGTTGTACAAGGCAAAGGATGGCGATTGGATGAATGTGAATACACCTTGCCAGTTTCTCGATTTAAAAACAAATTTTTGTTCGATATATGAAGTGAGGCCTAAGGATTGTGCGGAGTTCCCTCATCTTACTAAAAAGAAAATGACAGATTACATTCATGTACACAAGCAAAACGTACAGCATTGTCCTGCTACTTTTAAAATGGTAGAAAAACTGATGGAAAGAATTAACGGAGCAAACATTTTAGTGGAACAGCATCAGCCTTACAAATAAACATCTTCTATAAAAAAATATTGTGGTTCTTCCTGTAAATGGATCGTAATGGAAAGGATATCGATCTGGAAATTTGTGTATTGAGGATTTCGATATAAAAATTCATCTGCTGCCTGTAACAAAAAGCGAATTTTTTTCTTACTGACGCTTTCTTCAGGTTCGCCAAATTCGTTTG
>Ga0126305_10000729_pt1 | contig 14246 bp, 15 predicted proteins | sample Plot26_FD_92536 | JGI IMG/M metagenome (GOLD analysis project Ga0126305, IMG submission 92536) | Serpentine soil microbial communities from UC McLaughlin Reserve, CA, USA - Plot26 | ecosystem: Environmental > Terrestrial > Soil > Grasslands | place: USA: UC McLaughlin Reserve, Lake County... | reverse complement strand
TTTCCACCTCTGCCGGCTCTTCAAGGAGGAGACCGGCTTGCCGATCCACCGCTATCTCAACCAGCTCCGGCTGCGCCAGGCCTTGAGAGACCTCTCTTCTCAGGAAGAGACCGAGCTGGCCGTCCTGGCCGTCGACCTCGGGTTCTCCTGCCAGAGCCATTTCACGCGGGCTTTCCGCAAGGAGTTCGGAGTCTCTCCGGGCGAGGCGCGCCGGCGGGCGCAGGACCGGCGGCGGGGGCTCACTCCCACTTGATGTCGGGCATGCGCAGCCGCTCGACTTCCTGGCCGTCCTCGATCACCGTCCGCTGGAGGATCTCCTCCACGTCGTCCAGCGTCACGCTCCGGTACCAGAGGTTGTAGGGCCAGACGGAGACGGTGATCCCCTGACTGCAGTGCTTGAGGCATCCGGTGCGGGTGACCATGACCCGGTCCCGGATGCCCAGCTCCTTCACCCGGTCCTTGAACCGGTGGTAAACCTCGAGGGAGCCCCGCGCGGCGCAGCTCGGCTTCGGGCTGTCGGCAGGGCGCTCGTTCAGGCAGACGAGGATCTGGATCCGCGGCTTGGGCATGGGCCGATGATAGCGGATAGAATTCCCCCGTTCCCAACAGCTCCCGAGGAGACCGTTTGGCCCACCGCTTCGCCATCGTCCTGCTGGCCCTTGCCGCGCCGGCCACGCTGCTGGCCTTCTGCCTTGGGGCCGGCCCGGGCACCTGGGTGGCGGCGCTGGCGGGCGGCGCCGTGTTTCCCTCGGCCTTGATCGCCCTCGGGGCAGCCCGCGGCGGACGGGTGGGCGGCTTGAAGGGGCCGCTCCTGCTGCTCGGCCTCCTCCTCGCGGCGGGGCTCCTCGCCGCCCTCTTCCTGCCGGGCGGCGGACCGGACGTCCTCGGCCTGCCGGCGGCGACGGCGGTCATGATCTTCGTCCTCGTCCCCGTGCCTCTCCTGCTGCTCGGCGGGATCTATGCCGCCACCTTCGACCGGTCCGTCCTGACGCCCGAGGACCTCGACCGCGTCCGCGCGTCCAGGCTTCCTGATGATCCTGATACCGAAGGAGAAGGCTGAGTGCCGATCCTCGACCGGCCGGTCATCATCGCGTTCTCCCTGCTCTACCTGGCGGCGTGCGGCGCGCTCGGCATTTGGGCCCTGGGACGCACCCGCAACGCCCGCGACTTCTGGGTGGCGGGACAGGGGCTGGGCGTCGTCGTGACCGGCCTCGCCACCATGGCGGCGGCGTTCAGCGGCTTCGTCTTCCTGGGCGGACCGGGGCTGACCTACCGGATCGGCCTGTCGTCCCTGTTCATCAACCTGTCGATCGGCTTCACCCCGGCGCTCCTCGGCTGGACCGTCGCCAAGCGCCTGCGCCTGCTCGCCGAGGTGCGGGAGGTCTACACGATCCCCGACGCCGTCCTGGCCCGCTACGGCAGCCGGGCGGCGTCCGGCACCGCGGCGGTGGCGATCCTGGTCGGGACCATCGGCTATCTCGGCGCCCAGCTCCTGGCCCTGGGCACCCTGATCGAGGCGGTGCTCGGCCTGCGGGCCACCCTGGGCTCCTGGAGCCTCCCCGCGGCGGTGGCGCTCGGGCTCGCCGTCCTGCTCTTCTACAGCGTGGCCGGCGGCATGGTGGCCGGCGTCTACACGGACGTCTTCCAGGGCGCCCTCATGGTGCTCGCCGCGGTCGCGGTGTTCGTCTACGCCATGGCGGCCGGCGGCGGCTGGGGAGCCGTAGTCCGCGGCATCGCGGGGTCGGAGCGGTTCGGCCGGCAGTTCCTGGAGCCGCTGGGGACGACGCCGGCGCTGACGGCCCTGGGGTTCTTCTTCGTCTTCGGCATCGGCGTGCTGGGGCAGCCGCACATGCTGAACAAGTTCCTGATGATCAAGGACCCGCGCCGCCTGAAGTGGCTGCCGCTGGTCCTCGGCTCCTCCCAGGCGCTCTGCCTGCTGATCTGGCTGGGGATCGGCCTCGCCGTGCCGGCGCTGGTGGCCCAGGGCAAGCTGCCGCCGCTCGACAAGCCGGACGACGCCGCGCCCGCCTTCCTCCTCGGCTTCACGCCCGAGCCCCTGGCCGGCTTCGCCGTCGCGGCGATCCTGGCGGCCATCATGTCCACGGCCGACTCGTTCATGAACCTGGGCGCCGCCGTCCTGGTGCGCGACCTTCCCCGCGCTCTCGGCCGAAAGGTGCGGAAAGAGCTGCTCTGGGGCCGGCTCGCGACGGTCGGCGTCACGCTTGCCGCGGTGGTCCTGGCCCTGGTCTACGACGACCTCATCGCCCTCCTGGGCACCTTCGCCTTCGGCACCTTCGGCGCCGCCCTGGCGCCCGCTCTCGCCGTGGGGCTCAACTGGAAGCGGGTGACGGCCGCCGCGGCCACGGCCTCGATCGCCACGGGCACGGCGCTCAACCTGGGGCTGGAGCTCCTCGCGCGGCAGACCCTCTTTCCCAGTCTGCCGAAGCCGCCGCTGCCGCCCGGAGTCCTGCCCACGGCCGTCTCGCTCGCCGCGTCTTTCACGGTGCTGTTCGCGGTGACGGCGTGGACGGGACGCCGGAAGACAATCCTTCCGGATGACATTCGCGCGGTGATGGAGGTCTGATCGATATGGAGGAAGAATCTGGCGGCGGCGTCCGTTTCCTGGTCAACCCGGCCGCCGGCCGCGGCACGGGCAAGGCCCATCTCGACCGCATCCGCGTGCTGGCCTCCCGGCACGGCGCCGGGCTGGTGGTGAGCCGGAAGGTGTCCGACCTCGCGGCGCAGGCCCGGCGCGCCGCCGAGGACGGGGTCGAGCGCCTGCTGGTGGCCGGGGGGGACGGCACGATGCACCACGCGGCCCAGGGATTGGCGGGCACCTCCTGCGCCCTCGGGGTGATCCCGCTCGGCAGCGGCAACGACCTCGCGGGCACCCTGGGCATTCCGCCGGACCTGGACGTGGCCGTCGAGGGGGCCCTCAAGGGGGAGATCCGGCGGATCGACCTCGCCCGGGTGGGCGAGACCTGGTGCATCGGCTACGCGGGAGTGGGCTTCGACTCCGAGGTCACCCGCTTCGCCAACGAGGTCAAATACCTGCGCGGGTCTCTGATCTACTTCTACTCCGTCATCCACACCCTGGCCACCTTCAAGCCGCCGCGGATGAAGGTGGTCTACGACGGCGGCACCTTCGAGGGCAAGGTGATGTTCACCGTGGTCAACAACCTCCCCCGATTCGGAGGCGGCATGCGGATCGCGCCCGAGGCCCGCATCGACGACGGCCTCCTCGACCTGGTGATCGTGCGCGAGATCCCCAAGAGCGCCCTCCTCTCCATCTTCCCCAAGGTCTACAGCGGCCGCCACGTCGGCCACCCGGCGGTGACGATCGCCCGCACCCGCAAGGCGGAGATCACGATCGACCGGGCGATGACGATGTATGGGGGAGGGGAGCCGGTGCGGTCCGTGGAGGCGGGGGAGACGGTGGCGGTGGAGGTGGTGCCGGGTGGGTTGGGGGTGGTTGACTGGCGCTGCCTACAACCGGATGATCCCGTCCGCCATCAGATCAGCCCGCGGTCGGAGAGCTCAGCCTTGAGATAGGCGTAATAGATCGGCGCGGCGATCAGACCGGCGATGCCGAAGGCCGACTCCATGACCAGCATCGCCAACAGCAGCTCCCAGGCACGGGCCTTGATCTCGCCGCCTACGATCCGCGCGTTGACGAAGTACTCCAGCTTGTGGATCACGATCAGGAAGATCAGCGCGCCGACCGCCACTCCGAGCGAGTGGGAGAGGCTGACGACGAAGATGATGGTGTTCGAGATCAGGTTGCCGATCACCGGCAGCAACCCGGCGAGCAGCGTGATGACGATCAGCGTCTTCGTGAACGGCAGCCGGACGCCGAGGATCGGGAGCACCACGAGCAGGTAGATGGCGGTGAGCACCGTGTTGAGCACCGAGATGCGCACCTGGGCGAACACGATCCGCCGGAAGGCATCGCCCAGCCGGCTGGCCCGCGCGGCCAGCGCATCGGCCAGCGGCGCCCGGGTGGTGGTCGGCCGGGCTTCGTGGAGCGAGACGATGGCGCCGATGATCATGCCGATCAGGGCATGGATGAAGGCACGCCCGACGTCGGCGCCGATGCTCTGGAGCTCCCCGGCGTGCTCGCGGAGCCACAGCACCAGGTCGTTCTTGAGCTCGTCGGCATTGGCGGGGAGCTCCCGGGCCAGCCAGGCAGGGAGGTGCTCCCTGGAGGTCTCGATGATGTCGGCCATCTTGCCGATCAGGGCGGGGAGGTTCCCCTGGTCGCTGCGGAAGAAGGCGATGACGCCGAGGATGGAGAGAGTCAGCGCCGCGACGATGAGCATCGCGAGGAGGCCCACGGCAACGAACTTGCCAGCCTCGCGGCGGCCGCGGATGAAGTGCAGCCGGCGCGCCAGGATGTGGACGATCTCGTAGACGGCGAGCCCGCCGATCAGAGCCGCCAGCACGTGGAGATGGAGGATGAGGATGAGGGCGAGGCCGGCGAGGGTCCAGGAGGCGATCTCGGAGGCAGAGGGAGGGAGGTGGATCCGGCCTTCTGCGCTCATGGCGCTTAACTTAGCACGATGGCACCATGCGCCACGTGGCCCAAGGGTCCCTCGAAGCGGGGGAGCCGGTGACGGTGGAGGTGGTGCCGGGCGCGCTGGCGGTCTTGGGGTAGAGAACAGAAAGTGGGGCATGACGTCGGGAGGTTGGTGGAGGATGCGAGCGCTTCCGGCGGAGGAACCGCTCGCACCTCCAGGAAGACGCCCCAGTTCATGAACCCGCCGTCTCCCCGATCCTTCGGGGAGGCCGAGACGTAGCGGCCGTTGATCCGCTGGATCCCGAGCTCCTTCAGGTCCCGGCTGAGGCTCGATTGGGTCGTCTGAAACCCCTTCTCCCGCAGCAGCCTCTGGAGCTCCAACTGGCTCCGGATCACAGTCGGCTCGTGGATCAGCTTTTTGATGGCCTCCAGGCGCTGGTCCCGGAGCTGCAGATCGCTAGGCATGCTTCTCCTCCCTTACCATGTGGATATTATCCGAAAAATATCCAGAATTGTCAACCAAAGCTCTTGACAAGCCCTTTCTCGTCATGCACAATGCTCTGCATAGTTGCTGCATAGTACCCGGCGCCATGAAGGCGCCGGTTTCACGGGCCGGGAAGGCCTGGAAGGAGGAGAAAGACATGGCTAAGGAGACGACGTACCGGGGAATGTGGGGCGACTGGCAGAGCCTGGCGGCCAAGCTGGAGGCGAACCGGGAGGACCTCGGTCATCTCGAGCCGTTGCGGCTCAAGCTCGTAGCGCTCGGGAGCCAGGCGCTGGGAGTCAACCAACAGCAGGACGCGGTGAAGGCCAGCAAGCAGGAGCTCTCCAAGCAGCTCCGCCAGCTCGCCGCCGAGGGCAACCGCCTGGCAACCCTGCTGCGGGCGGGAGTCAAGGAGCACTACGGTATCCGCGAGGAGAAGATCGCCGAGTTCGGCCTCCAGCCGTTCCGGGGCCGCAAGGCCAAGACTGCTCCCGAGGAGCCGGGGACGCCCAACCCCGAGCCGCCCGACAAAACCAAGCCGTAGCCATCTCAAGGATGTAAGCCCCTCTAGCTGGGAGGCGCGCTCGCCGCGCCTCCCTTTTTTTGTCTCAAACTGGGCCATCGTAGCCGGACGGCGCTTCGTATCCGGCGGCGACGGTCTGCCGCTCCCGGCGACGAACCGCCGCCACGGAAGACGCCCCGCCGCCCGCGGCGACGGTCCATCTCCGGCGGCGGCGAGCCGTCGTCCCGGGATTTGCGCCGCCTCCCCTGGCGACGGCTTGCCGCCAGCGGCGACGATCCAGCGTCAAGGAGGCAGAGCGTCGCCGGGAGACGACGAACCGCCGTCACTGGCGGCAAGCCATCGCCAGCAGCGGCAAGCCGCTGCCGAGGACGACAGGGCGTCGCCAGGAACGGCAGACCGTCGCCAACAGCGGCGAACCGTCGCTGAGGGAGACAGGGCGTCGTCGAGAGCGGCAGAGCGTCGCCGAGAGACGACGGCCCGTCTGCAGAGTCGATATGGAACAGGGTTCCTTGAAAACTGAATCCGATGGGCGGTCCCGGAGCGGGACCGCCCTATGCTTTACCCGGCGGCGCGTTGCGACCGTCGGGCCGCGTGGCGATTTCCAACCAACGCCTGGTCCGTCTCGAGGGTGAGGAAGTGAGCTTCACCTGGAAGGACTATGCGCAGGTGCGTGAGCCCGCCCTCTTACACACATCTTGGGTGACTTCGTAGAAGGTCTCCGCCGCGAGCCCGGAGGGCGCCAGACTTTTAGCCCAGGGCGTGAGCCCTGGGGACAAGCGCCCCACCCTCCCCCAGAGCCCCGTAGGGGCGGCAGACTCTTCCCCTCAGCCGAACGGTTTCGCCGGATCGGTTTCGATCCCATGCCTCTTCAGCAAGGCGATCCACTCCTCCTCGAAACTACGGGCCCTGCGCGGCAAGGCTCGTGAAGCCGGCGACCTGCCACACCTTGCGCCACGCACGTCCTGATGAACGGCTACGACATCCGGACGGTGTAAGAGCTCCTCGGCCACAGCAGTGTGAAGACGACGATGATCTACACCCACGTCCTCAACCGTGACGGCCGTGGCGTGAAGAGCCCGGTAGACCTCCTGTAAGCTTCCGTCCTCCTGCTCGCACCATCCTGCTCTCTTTGGGGAGAATGTATAGCCATGTCTCACTAGGTCGCGCGGATAAGCCGACGCTGCCGGAACCTTATCCGTGCAGAATCGCACGTATAAGCTGCGGGGCTTATCGGCGCCAGGTGTCCCAACTCCTTAAATAGGAGAGAGATACCGAACCGGTTTCCAAGCCCTGGAATGCCTATCGTGCGCGTATAGCGTTCCAGGCCTGGCTTCTTATACGCGCGGATTTCTATGAAACACTCGTGGTCTCAGCAAGATAACCTCCCGGACCTTGCCAGCCAGTTCAGTCAGAGGTGACCCTCTGGCCGGGGTCCTTCTACGTGGCGCGCCTCGGTGTTGACGAGGATTAGGAAGCGGCGTAGAATAGGTTACATTCATAGAATGAGAGACATACAGAAGTCCGAGTAAGTTGGCCCGACGAAATCGTGACCACGATATGTATTCTGGGCCGAAAGGCTGGACAGTTAATCTAGAGGTTGGGCGGCCCACCACTCCTGAGGCCGAGGATCAGGCATGGCCACGAGAACTCATCAATTGATCTTCATCAGCTATCGCCGACAAGATAGCTCTGCGGCTTCCCGGTGGCTGAGCGAGACGCTCCAGGCTGCGTTTGGCGCGTCCCGCGTGTTTATCGATATCGATGCAATCCGGACCGGTGACGACTGGCCTGAGCGAATCAATGGTGCCCTGCGAGCCGCGTCTGTACTGATCGCCGTCATTGGCCCGAACTGGCTGCGACTTGCGGACGAGCATGGCCGTCGCCGGCTAGACAAGCGTGATGACTGGGTTCGCAATGAGATCGTATATGCAATTCGTGAGAACCTTCTCCTCGTCCCTTTGCTTGTCGGAGGTGCTTCCGTTCCTGTTCGTCAATCCCTGCCGCGATGTTTAATGCCTGTGCTCAAGCATCAGGCGCTCGAACTCCGGGATGAACGTTGGGTGAGTGATCGCGACCTCCTGCTTGCAAGGCTGGAAGAAGCAGATTTCCGTCGCTTGACACTAGATCGCTTGCCTTCCGCGACATGGGCAGGTAAACAGGTATTCGCGCAGCAGCTATCTGCCCTCAAGGCTGCGCTAGCACTCACTTATCGATCACGTAATGTAGCCCGAACGCTCAAGCAATCTCCGGGTGATGCTGTCCTGCCGGGCCATCGGGACGCCCGCAATATTCTCGGGTCTTATCACCAAGCCGTGGAAAATCTTCTGTTCGAAGAGCGAGCGCTTTTACCGGATAAAATATTCAGAATTCTCCATGACCTGAAGAGCCAACTTCGGAAGTTTATATTTATACTTGACATGTACCGTGATAAGCCTGCAGGGCACCGCAGGTCGCCCCCTCCTAATCTCAACAACGAAGTAGCTGCTGCATATGAGGGTCTCGAACAGAGTTATGAGGCTCTAGTCCAAGCCGTGCAGTCACACATCGGCGTGGTATCCGATCAAGGCGTCAGTGCCAGCGAGGCAGCGGGCGCGGCCGTACCGCCCAACACCGCCGATCGAGCGGACGATAACCGCAAAAAGCGCGGTTCCCGCCGCTCATCGCGATAACGTTGGGCGTCGGCGAAGGAGATAACCTTAAGTGGTAAGCTGGGGATCTATTGACGACGTGGTCGGGCAGTTTGACTTAAGCTCGCCGAGCACAGATTTAGCGGCCATACTCAGGGAACTTCGAGACCGACTAGCCAGCATTCACCCAGATCGCAACGGCGGAGAATTCCCGTCAGCCAATCAAAAGAATGAATTCCTGCGGGTACGATCCGCGATCGAGTATGTAGAAAGCATCGAGAAAAGTCAAACGGCTCTCGTACCGATCAGCCAAGTGACTGCCTTGGTTGAGGCAATTAACAAAAGCTTGGCAGTTCGGGAGAACCAAGTAAATGCATTGTCATCAACTGCCCAAGCGCTAACCGATGTAGGAGAAACTCTGCGCAGAGGGTATTACGGTCCTAAGCTCACATCTGGCGTATTACTCGCCGCCAGCACTGCACTTTTTGTCTTCATGGGGTCACTCCAAGATAATCCTGTGCTTGGGCCTCTCATGGAGTTTTCGTTCTTCGCTCCCGCCGTTTTAACCGCATGGGTCTCCTCAGGTCTTCTATTTCTCGTCTTCTGGTACCGAGAGCGCCGTGTTGAGTCACAGGCTGAGTACTTGTTATCTGACGAGGCTCTAGCGGAGCTCTTCCCAGAGCTGTGCTGGCTTGCCAATCACTCTGCTAAGAAGGGGGCCTTCACTCCTCGAGAGTTCGCAGAGGTCATCCTCGAGTGGTGGCAACGTACGCATACGCTAGAGCATAGGCATGGCTCAGGCAACAGGTTGGCAAGAGAGATGAGGCTTATTGCCGAGCTGCCAAAGTATGTGCTACAAGGTAGCACAAGGATCAGCCAAGCGGTTGCTATGAAGGTAGCCCGCAGCCATATCAGAAGGCTCATAGAAAGACACGTGGTGAGGAAGCTAGAGGATCCAGACGTCACAGAATGGTACGAAATTGACTCCTTGGTCCGCTCGCGCTACTAGGCCGAAGGTTTCATGAGCTTGTCGCCCAACCCCGGGCCTCCAGCGGACACCTGGGCTCGCGCCCAGGTGCGCGCTGAGGCCCCAAGCGTTCGGCGTCAGTATCCACGCTATTTACCAATGAGTGAGGAGGAGGGGATGATGGACTTGCAACCTACCTTTATACCCTTTATGATAGGAAGTATCTCGTTGACAGCCTATTCAAGCCTGCGGAACTTCTATCTTGCCCGAGCGGCTCGGACCTTGTCGAAGGAATTGCTTGAGCAAAAAGATCTAGTCATTAAACAAAGCCTTGTGGTGCAGCTTGAATGGTTTGTGCGGCGCTATAAAGCGAGCAACAATTCTTTATTATTAGCAATTTCCTCGGTTTTCTTGTTCGGCTTGATGGTTGCTACTTGTCTAGCGACCTCCTTAGGCTGGGCACAGCCTTGGTTTCGAATAGCTTCCAACAGCCTCTTGCTGGCCGGTGGTGGCGCTGCTACTCTGGCAACCCTGCTGTCCTTATACGAAGCCTTCGTAGCTCGTAGGTCGTTGTTCACTGCTGTAGCGACTTGCGTCGCCAAGGCTGCGCCATTCGGCAGCGGGCTGGATGTCACTATAAAAATTGGAGAACTCGCAAAGGGGATTCGCAGGAGTGTTCACCCTGAACTTTACAGCATGATATCTAGTATCTCAGAAGGAGAAAAGGAAGGCTCAAGAGCCACAGAGCGCAATCTTCAGATTCAGGGTGAAGGGAGTGTGTGACCCGGAGATCTTAGTGGATGCGGTGGCGCGCCGAACCCGAGCAGTCGAGCGGACGGGAACCGCAAACAGCGCGGTTCCTGCCGCTCACCGCCAGAGCCGTTAGCCGTGGAGATTGCAGGATATTATGGCCAAAGAGTCGTTTCTAGATTTTCATAGCTTCTGGGCCGAGGTGCTTGCTGACTCCTCACGTGCAGACGAAGTAGTCGATCGGCTCTCCGACTTCTACTATTACCAAGAGGATAGTGAAGCAGAAGCCCTAGAAAGCAATGAGGAGCTAGAGCTACTCGAGGAGGAACTGGAGCTTATCGTACGGAGGTCACGTGGGCGACTCCTGCTCATAGCCGATATACTTGGGGCTAGCTCATTTGTGCGTGAGTTTGAGGAGGAGTGGAAGAAGTACAAGGATAAACCAACAGCACTTGAGCTGACTAAATGGACTAGTGTTGCTTACTGTCCCCCTTTCGAGTACGTTTCTGAAGCACTGCGTGCCGTTGCAAGCATAATGCAAGGCTCCGATGCCCAGAAGTACCAGCACGAACAAGAGCTATCAAGACTCGAAAGAGTTCTTGCGGGGACTGCCAAGCTGTTACATGATAGAAGAATCCTTCCCTCCTCTGAGGCTGAGGTCCGACGCGAGGTCTACAGTATCTTGATTCATTTTTATCCGGACACCGTGCGGGAGGTGGGGGTTATTCAAGGGCTGAAGACATATAAAGTCGATATAGGTATAAGAAGCCTTAAGGCTGCCATCGAGTATAAGTTTGTTGACTCAGAGGAAGAGGCGCGTAAGTTTATCGGCGGCATCTACGAGGATATCCACGGATACACCGGCTCTGCTGATTGGGAAACATTCTTTGCTGTAATCTACATGACTAGGCCATTTCTCGCGGATGCGCAAGTCGAAGCCGAGCGGCGAGGGACCAGCGTGCCTGAGAACTGGCGATTCGTACTCGTGACGGGAGAAGGCGGGAGAACGAGGCGAAAGAGCGAGGTAGAAGAGGTTAACCAGCCAGCCGATAAGTCGGCTAATAGGGGCGCAAAAGTTGAGGCTGAGAACGGCTAACCCGGGCGGTCGAGCGGACGGAAACCGCAAACTGCGCGGTTCCCGCGCGCTCACCGCCAGCACCGTTCGGCGCCAACGTCTTAGTGAGGAGCACATCGATGCGGCAAGGGGCAAAGAAGTCCGAATCTGGAACAGCTCTGTACTATCCTTTCATTCATATCAGAAAGCCAGAATATTTAAAGGCATCTCTCCTCTACTGGGACAGGGTACGCCGCATTGTCCCCGATAATCTGATTAATCCTGACGGAACTGTGTCAGGGGATGATGGGAGCGAGATAATCGCGGCTGCCCAAGGAGGGGTTCTACTCCCTACACCATCTACGGAATACAACCAGGCAGCCGAGGAAATGTTCTTCCAAAAAATAATGCCGTCCTTGGAGCAGCAGGATTTTATACAGACATTCAGCGTGAAACACCCTGACGTATCTGTCGACGACAGAATCCATGTCGAGAAGATGGGGTATCCGGTAGCCACCAAGCTCGAGGATCTGGGCCTCGCGAAACGGAAGGGCGAGTGGATAACGGTTCGTGATGAATTGGGGAATTTCTACATGCATTGCTTGGCGACAAAGATGAGCCAAATGATGGGCGCTCCTCTATTTACAGATTCTCCGGGGTCAACCTCATGGGGAAAGTCGCTTGTGTTTTCTCCAACCAAGGGCGCTTCGTCCGATGAGCTTACAGACGAGCTAATTCAACTCGGGATCCGATTGCCATCGCCTGAAGCTATGGCGCAAGTCCCGATTGAAAAACTACTTAGGTTCCATCATTTGCGGGCTCCGGAGCGCCAGAGGTTCAGAAGGACTATTGAGGATATTCTAGAGAAAGCAGCAAGCAAAGAAGATCGACCCGCTCTGGCCGACTATATGGCGGACAAGAGGACCGAGATCACTGCGGCAATCGACGACTTCCGTGGCACTCTGGATGATCTGCAGGTACAAGCAGTGAATTCAATAGCCAAGTTAACCACGCCGGCAGCCGTAACAACTCTAGCCGGCGCCATACCGGCTGCAGTGCTTGGCGCACCGGTCTTGGCGGCAATATTAACAGGCTACGGCCTTTTCCTTGCTGGAGTGAGTGTCTATGCCGAAACCAGAAGCAAACTTCGCCAAGCGAAACTAGGGAGTCCCTATTATTATCTATTGAGTGTCGAACGTGAGATTGGAGTAGGAGAAGAGACTCGGGCGCCGAACCCAGTCCCTCCAGCGGACGACCACGGTCGCCGCTGAGGGGCACGCACGTTATGCGCTTTCTTCTCTATGACATGAAATGAGAATCGCTATTCTGGTGGGTGTGTCGGAATATGAAGGTTCTGCGTCCCTGCCGGCCGCGGCTAGGGACGTAGCAGCTATGCAACGGCTCCTGGAAGCTACCGAGGAGTACGGATCGATACTTCCCTTGTCAGGGAAGCTCGAGGCTGAAACGACGAAGAGGCGGATCATGGCCTTCCTCGAGCAGTATGAAAAGACTGTCGTTGACGAAGTTCTCTTCTACTACTCCGGACACGGAGCCCTTGTTCCTTCGGGGCTAGCGTTTGCGATGTCAGACTACAGTGAACAGCGAGTCGTTCGAGGATCGTTTGAGAATGAGGAACCTGGGGGATGAGGTGCCAGTCGAGTGGAGGAAAGCCCGGTCCGTCCGATGGGACAAAGGTGGTTGGCAAGGCTCATCCCATCTTCAGCAGCCCCTTGACGAAGCCGATCGGTCTCGTTTGGCGGGAAAATTGAGGCGAGATGGACCTGAATACAGGCTTGCCTCTCCGGACCTCGGATCGAAATCGTGCGTGTGGACACACCTCTCCCGTTCGGATTCTGCATCCGCCGAGAGGATCTGACTTCGGATTGACCAGCCCGTCCGGGAACGTCTATCCGGCCTCAAACGGCAGGGCGGGCGGAAAGCTCCCCAGCGGGAACAGGACGGTCCGGTCCCCGTCTCGGAGTTTCTCGGCGGCCTCCCGATAAGTGGCCACGAATGCCGCATAGAAGGCGTAGAGCTCCTGGCGCACTGCCTTGCTCGCGGCGTGGAATAAGGGCGCCGGCGACTTCTTGGATCGATTGGGATCAGCCATTGGCTGCTGGCTGAGAACGGCGGCGACTCCGAGGACCTGGGCCCCCGACTTCTCACGGTGGACGGCAGCTTCCGTCTCGATCTCGGCGACCAACTCGGCAATGAGCCTCCTCCTGGCTTCCTCGGGGAGGTCCTTCCAGCAGGGTAGAGGAGAGAGGGTCAACACCTCGGACGTGGAATAGCGCATCGGACCAAAGTCCTCCCGCCGGCGCCGCGCGGCATACTCCTGCGTCCGGTCGAACCAGGTGCCTTCCACAGGCTTCCCTTCCATCAGGGCGTGCACGCAGTGAACGCCCGGCCACTCGGTGACCTTTTCAACCAAGCCCTCCTTGACGCCATGCGCGAGAACGTACTTGAGCCTCTGGGTCTGGGCGGCGGCCTCGCCGCTGATCACGATGGCCTGATACCTCCGGGCCCAGATCTTGTCGCGCCAGCCGACGAGGCGTCCCAACTCGCGCGCCAGGTTCGAGTTGAAGTAGAGCATGAAGCTCGCGAGCTGGTGGGCGTCGTCGACGTCCAGGATCAAATGAAAGTGGTTCGAGATGAAGGCGTAAGCGCAGCAACGGATCGGGTAGATCCGTTGGGCTCGGGCCAGGACGCCCACGATGATCTCGTTGAGCTCCCGGCTGGGGCGAAGGAGGAAACGGCTGTGGATTGTCCGGCAGGTGACCTCGACCAGGGCACCGCCTTCGGGGATGTAGCGGAGTCTTCTCATGCCCTCCTAAGACGGAAAAAGTGCCTCCGATCTTGCAAGGCCCCGCCGGGCTTGAGTTTGCGAGGGGGGTTTTTGCTCATTTCGACCCTTTTAGAAGAGTCCCTCAAGGCTGGAGCGGAAGAAGGCAGGGATAGAGGCCCTGCCGCGGAAGGCCAACTGCTGCTGGTGGGTGCTGCCTGGGGGCTGTCCGCATGGTACCTCTCCCGGCACCCTCTCGCCTCTCCTGCGGTTCGCATGGCACCTCTCCGCACCGCATGGCACCTCTCCGCACCGAGGAGCTCAGCCACCGTTCGCTCTGAATTCGCTACGCACTGAGACCGAAAAGCCGAGCAGCGAGGGTTCGTCAACCTCCTCCTGAGGAAGAGGGCCGATTTCGAGCCGCGATCCGGCGCCGCCCGGGCATGAATGCCCGGGCTAGGTAAAACAGCCGGCTGAAGCCGACTGAGTCCCCTTCAGGGGGCTCTTTCGAGTAGCCCGGGCATTGATGCCCGGGCGGTGTCG
>Ga0126305_10000728_pt1 | contig 14246 bp, 18 predicted proteins | sample Plot26_FD_92536 | JGI IMG/M metagenome (GOLD analysis project Ga0126305, IMG submission 92536) | Serpentine soil microbial communities from UC McLaughlin Reserve, CA, USA - Plot26 | ecosystem: Environmental > Terrestrial > Soil > Grasslands | place: USA: UC McLaughlin Reserve, Lake County... | reverse complement strand
GTTGAATTTTTCTCTAAATTTTATCATGGCAGTGGAAGGCAGTTCAAACCTTTTGGAAGCAAAAGAAGATTCACTATTGATCAGTATAACATTGAGAAACAGAAGGAATAAACTTTTTTTTGTATTTATATTATTTTTAATTAGTTTAATGATTATGGTTCTATTATCTATTATCAACTAAGCATCTCTTTACTACATTAAATTATAGGATATACATTATGGTCTATAAGATTGAAAGTTTTTTACTGATTTATTACTATCGTTAATTAAGAAGATAAAATAGTAAAGGACTTGATAAAGAAAAGTTAAATATAATCTTTTTTTATTGGCTATAAGTGTATTATAATATCTTTTAATCTCATTAATTTTAATACTTCCTTTGCAAAACTCTTTTTCAGAGATAAATACAATCTCCATGGATAAATTCAACAATATGACTACTGTTATAACTGAGGGTTCAATTGTAAGAGATAACTTAGAACAAGTTTAAAATCGATCAAATGCTACTGGAAACACAGCTAAAGATTTTGAAGAAAAAGAATAGACTAATAAAATTTAAATAGTTAATATTTGATTATTGTTGTTCCTACTATCTCTGGTGTTTATGCTTATCTTCGCTACATCAGACCGACCGCAACAAAGACTAAGATTTGTTTATTTGTAGCTTGCAATAATGATAATTGCAAAAAAACTCACAGAATTTACTAATTCAAAGCAAAAGTCTTAGATCTCAATGACTATTTATTGGTGAACAACTTTTAGATATATCTACAAATGCGTGAAAATTACATGTCTCTTAGATATAACATAAGAAACCATAAGAATTCAATCGAAGATAAGAATTAGAATTGCTGCTGTTAAGGATTAAAGAAAGGAAGATCTAAAGCAATTTACATTTAACGTTGTTGTACCATTATCCATGAAATGTGTTGAATGCCATACCTCTAACCAACATTTCATAATAACATTACAATATGTTCTACGATAATAAAATAGAAAGAACAATTGAGAAAGAAAGAAGAAGAGCTAAAGCGATACACTCTAGGACTACTTTCTGAAAGGAAGTCGAACAAGCAGTAAATAATAATGTGTTAGAATGAAATATGTAATGGGGTTGGCCGGATTTGAACCGACGATCTCCAGCGCCCGAGGCTGGAATCCTTCCAAACTAGAACACAACCCCGCAATCCTATCATATTTGTTTATTTTTATTTAAAAAGGTTAATTCAATTTAAGGTATATTAAATATATATATATGGATATTGTTTATCAATTCAACCTTAATCAAAATCTGATTAGTCTTCTTTTTCTTATTTGTTACTATAGGTTAACATCAAAATTTAATTTTAGAATAGATCTCTTCAATATTCCATACCTGGTTGTTTTTATGTACTTTGTGTATAACTTTCTCATGTATTAATTCTTGAACTATCATTGCTGAAAGAGGTAAGGCGCCAGTAGCACCAGGTGAGTTATAATTTAAAATATGCATTGATAACGAGTTCTTTAACAATAATGTATCCGGAATAAAGTTACCTCTATTATCTATTAGGAGTGATCTAATTCCAGAAGTACCTCTATTGTTAAATTTTTTTGAATCTAAAGCAGGCAAGAAATGTTTTACCCTTTGAATCATTATGCGTTTTGAAATGGAACTAGCAATTTCATTGGTTAATAGTGATAAGAATTCTTTATTATAAAATAGTGACCATAAACCTTTTTTTACAAATATTTCTTTTGTTTTAGGAATAAAGTTTCTAAAGTTGTCTATAAAATTATAGGAATATGGTCCAAATACAGGAACTGCATTAGGTCCTATTTCACAGTGTCCATCTGCTTTTACAATCCAATGAGGATCTAAAAATGGGAAATTCTTTTGTTTTGGAACTGAGTAAATACTATGCGATGTAAGTTTTTCATATTCTTTTGGTGCACGCCAATATTCTCCTCTAAAATGTAAAGCAATCAAATCTAAACCAATCCCAAATTGACGAGCAATATCAAGAGAATTTCCACCGGCAGTATTGATAACATATTGCGAATAAATAACTTTTTTCTCTCTATTCTTTGTAATTATTTCTATGAAGCAATCCTCTTTTTTAGTTTTAATTCTTGTAACGCGATGTAAATTTAGAATTTTTCCTCCATATTCTAGATAATCACTTTTTAAATTATTTGACAAGAGTCTATAGTCAACACTTGCATCTCTTTTACAATAGATTGATCCATTACACCTAATATTTGGTTCAATGTTTTTTGTTTCTTCTTTATTTAACAAAAGAATATCATTTTCTTCTAATCCATTCTTTATTCCCCAGTCAAAATATTTTTTTAAAACCAAAATATCTTTTTCTTCTTTTGCTATTTCTATAACACCATCTTGTTTAAAGTTAATTCCTTTTAGATTAGAATATGTTTTCCACATACCATATCCTAAAAAAGCTATTCTTGCAAAAATTTTTTTTGTTACTGGGTCATATAAGAAAGGAGCATGTACTTTCCCTGTATTCCTAGAACTAGTATGAGTTGATATATTTTTTTCTTGCTCTATTATCAAAACATTTGCATCAGAATTTAAGGTTAAAAAATAACCTATTGATACTCCTAATATACCTCCACCGACTATGATAATGTCAAATTTCTTATCTTGCACCTTTATTATTATTATAGCATAGATCTAATATGATTTTATTGAAATTTATATAATATCGATAAATTTTTTTGGCTGGAAATACTTTCTATATTTATCATATTACTATAGTATTTAAAATATATTAAAAGAAAATACATTATATAAAATCCTTTAGAATAATGGTATTAATTATTTTCTTATATCTACTTGAAGAGTATTCCCAACTTGAGGATTGCCCATCATTTCGTATCTTCTCTTAGGCATAGTAATTTGTATGAGTGTTTTAGGATATGTTTTGATAACAGTTTGTGGTTGTGATTTTAAGATTGCTTCCAACAAAGGTTTGATTTGTTGTTTTACTTCATCATCTGTTACAGTTCTATCTACTGCTTCTAATATCATTTGTTGTTGTGATACTGTTTCCAGTTCCACATCTTCACTCAAAGAAAGAGTAACACTTGAACCGTTATCTACTAATTGTTTGATTTTATAAACTGTTGTTGTTGTTGTTGAGGCTGTAGTTGTTGTAGAATTCTCCACATTACTTTATTTAATTTCTCCAGATATATAATTTTATTATATTAATGAATAAAGATATTAGAAATTTACAAATAAAAAAGTAAATGAAATACCTATGATAATATTTAGCTTATTATACGGAATACATAATTCCACCAGATACAATTGGTACCTGTTCTACTTTGGCAACTTCTTTAATTCTAGCTATTATAGCATTAAACCATAAACTATCAATTCCCTGGCTCCAGATGGTGATCTTCTTGTAATCTCTTTTTATTCCATCATGAAAATATCCAACGCAATCTTCGGAAGTCATATTACAATATTTTTGGCTAACTTCTTCTACGATCTCAGAAGCATCTGATGGCAAATATAAAATTGTTAATGTTGGGAAGGGGATAGTATCGTTTGAAGTCTCTACTGAACCACTTTTTTCAGTCATTATTAATAAAATAAAATATATCTGTAATAAGAAAATTTCGAATAATTATAGGATTTCTATTATTGGAAGAATGGATATATATAGTATTGTGTATCTCTATCTTTTTCCATTAACTTCAGAGAGTATATTTTCAAAATGTAACCTACTTCTTTTTTTTTATACTGTCTTAATTGATTTAATAGTAGATTGTAATTCTTTATTTTTATATATTGAGAAATTTTTTTTGAAACTGATCCACTTAAAAATAAAGCTTGAGTGACAGATGTAACATTGGATGGCTTTCTTTTAGTAGAAGAGCTTTCAAAATCTATTATTGATATTTGATTTTTATCAGAAACCATGACGTGATTGTCGATTCTGGTTAATTCTCCATGATCTAAATTTAGAGTATCTAATTTATAACATTGCTCCAATATCTCATTAACTATACTAACAACACTTTTTTTAGTGAGATCTGTTGAATTAGATTGGTCAATAAACCAGTCAGAAATACCCTTACCATTTATGAATTCCATTAATATAAGATCATGAGTATTTTCTAGAATTGTAGGGCCTATTCCAACTATATTGGCTAATTTTTGATTATTTATCTCAGTTAAACAGTCTTTCCTTCTGGAGTCAAGTCGTCTTATCTTCAATGCAAAGTATTTTCCAGAATATGTATTTACTTTTAAAACAATTCCTGAATAACCCTTTCCAAGAATTTTTAATTCGTAAAGTTGCGCATGACCTTCTAAAATAACATCTTTGATGCCCATTTTGTCTAAATCCTCTATCCTTTTACAATATTCATCTGAATCGAATTTAGGATAGGAAATTAAATTAGATATTAAAGGTGATCTAACTTCTACTTTCAAATAACCTCATATCCTTAAATAGAAAATCGTGAATTAGTCTCTTAGTATATGTATTTCTTAGTCTAACTTTGTCTATTGTATAAATTTTAAACCCTTTGTCTAAATCAGTAACTAACCCCTTTGGAATTCCGATACAACTACCTTTTTCAGTTCTAATAGAATAATCTAACAAATGGATAGCATCTATGATTTTCCTTTTTCTTAGACAGGATAACTTCATATCTTCCTTTATCCATAAAATAGTTGACTTTTCTTTATTTTTTTTTACAAATTGAATAACTTCTTTTTCCATAAAAATACTCGGACCACTTTTTTCATAAAAAGGTGAAAGTTTAATAAACTTTAATAAAAAAATTAATTTTGCAGAATTTGTATTATCAATATAACATTCATTCTTTATTGTAGTAAACTCATTATCTGTGAACTGACGTGCAATAGATTTGGTTAATTTTTTTAATTGACCCCATATTATATCTGGACTTCTTGTGCTATAATTAAATTCTAAAACTAAAATATTTGGCAATAGTCTTTCAACATTCTCAAGTTCATTTTCAAAAGTTTTTATATGTTTTTTCTTATTTATGTTAAAAAAATTTATGGATGGACTTGATAGAAATGTTCTTGCTCCAAAAATAAATCTTGATAGACTCTCTGGAGAAATTGCCGTTCCTAAGTTTCTATTTGGATCTATGGGATCAATTATTATTAAGGGACTTTGAAATTTTTCATAACTTTGTTCATTGGAAATATTTTCTATAGAAATTATTTCGCCTTTCTTTTTCAAGGAGGCAATATATTTAATCACATTTTTAAAATTACCATATTTTAATACTAATACTTCAGTAACATATCCACTAAATCCAGCTGTTGACAATTCGGCACCATAAATTTTAATTCCTTTTAAAAATGCCTTTAATATTCGAATTTGATTTTTTTGGTCGGATTTAAGCATCTTTTGCATATATTCTGTATGATACTGTGACCTATCTGCAGCACTTTTCCATAAACCTTTCTCTACGTTATAGCAAGGAACTATGTTTAACCTGATCTGTTCTTTGTTATTGTTATTTATATTTGCAAAACCTTCCACGTATGGATGTTCAGAATAACGTGTAATCGGATTGTACTTTTTTAAGGCCTTAAAGCCAACGTCGAGTGATATTCGCTCAAAATCCTGTTCATTTACATTTTTATCAATTAAAATAAAAATATCAATATCCATATCCTTTTTTAAATTCGTATCTTTAGCAAAAGATCCTCCAGTCTTGACATCTACTATATGAGGAATTTTGTAACTTTTAATTTCATCTTTTATTTCTTTTTCTATTGATTTTATTTTCTGTACATCTTTATTGGATGGTTGAATAAAGTATAACACAGTGGATGTTATTTTGTCAATTTCACTATCCTTGGTTTCATATTCTATTATACTATATTTTTTTTTACCCATTTCTATTTCATCAAATTATTTTGCAAAAATTGTTAAAATATTAGAGTAAACTGGACCAGACGAAAATAGTTCACTTTTTTTTATATAAATTTTATCAATTATATCAGAAAAATCAATCGAAAGATTATTGTATTTGTTTAAATATTGTTCTATATTTGCTATAGGCCTCTTTACACGAAATAATGTCAAATGTGCTTTAAATTGTTTATCTGACCTTAAATCTATTTGTTCCATTTTCAACTTGACTAATTCAAAAAGTGAATTTAATTCTTTTTCACTTTTTTCATCTACGCCAATCCAAATAACTTTTGGATATTTAAACGAGGGAAAGGCTCCTATTTTTCTATAATTTATTTCAAATTTTTCAAATACTATCTCCTTCAATTTATTTGAAATTAATTCTAGCTGTTTGGTTTCAATATCTCCAAAGAAAAATAATGTAAAATGAAGGTTTTCGATGGTGACTGGTCTTATTAAACTATTAAAATTAGGAAAGGAGTTTATGATATTTTGCTGTAAGTTAAATATTTTTTCTTTATTGGTGCAATCTACAGCAATAAACGTTCTCATTAATTAAAATTGTTATTTAAAAAACCATATAATCATATCTTTAATTAAGCTTATAAGGAACTACAAGTACCTTGTAAATTTTATTGTTAAATCATTTTTCATTGTAGATAAATATGTAATTAAAATTATTACACAATTATATATTATTTTAACTGAAAAAGTTCTCTTTGAATCTGTTTTAATTTTCAGAATAACAAATTGGTTGACTGGATTACTTGGAAGAATTTATTGTAAAACTAAATGCTTCGTTCCATTACGAGATCTTCAACTTTTTCTTTTAAATTTTTAAGGAAAATTGGTTTATAAATTACGAACTTTTCAATGTTAGGTATTTTTCCTTTTAATTGTTCTAAATAAGAAATATCTGCTGTAATTAAACAGATACTAACATTCTCGTCAATTTTCTTTAATGCATGATATAATGTTATACCATTCATTTGTGGCATTTTCAAATCAAGAAGAATCAAATCATATTCATCTTTTTTAAAATAATATAGTGCCTCTATTGGATCTGTATAAGATTTTACTTCATATCCATCATGTTCTAAATATATTTTAAATAGATTATTGATATCCCTATCATCATCTATTATCATTATTTTTGCTTTAGACATGAAATATTATCTACTTTCCTCTTAACTAATAGAATAAGGTCAATATCATATATCAATATTAGGTATTAAGTTTTAGTATCAAGAAACTCAATCCTTCTTCTCTGAAATTTTTTTATTTTATGCATAATAAATAAAGGATTTGTTGCCACAAATAATATATCAACTATTATTCAGTCATGATTCATCGATTAGCATTTTAACTTCAGTTTCTAAAACTTTAATAGAAATAGGCTTTCCAATTACTTTATGTATTTTCAATTTATTATTTTGATCAATGAGTATAGACTTTATAATATATGCAGTAATTAGTATAACTTTAATTATATAATTATTATCGAATTCCCTTAATTTTTTAATAAAATCTATTCCAGACATTTGAGGCATTTTATAATCTGTTATAACTAAAGAACAATTACCGAAATTCTCACTGAGGTATTCCACTACTTCAATAGGATTGTCAAAACACATTGTTGTAAAACCGTATGCTCCTAAGTAATCAGAAAAGAGTTTAAGAATGTCTTTTTCGTCATCAACTATTAGAATATAAGGATTTTTAGTTATTGTACCAGACGTATTTCTTCATTAGAAATAGTAATGGTTAAAATTTAAATATTTTTGTAAATAAATTTTATTAAATTATGTAATAAAAGTAATAAATAATACCATATTATAAGTAAATGAGCTAAGGGTCTAAGCAGACTAAGAGAATAATCCAAATGAGTCATAAAATTAATTATAATGATAAGAGAACTTTATCTCTCTTTTTCTGTCATAATTTTTTCAAATACTTTATCAATTTCATCTATTGATTGAATATCAATCTCTTTATAGTTATTTTTAAGAATATCTTCAGTCATTGTTTTTACAAATGTCTTCATTCCTTCTCTGTCTTTGTTTTTATTTTTTTCTTCATTACTAGTATTTTCTTTTCCTTTTTCTTCCTTTTTTTCTTTTAAAATAGGTCCTAACACATCTAATGTATCACTAATGTCATGAATAAGTGATAATTTAATGGAAGTCTGTTCCATCACTTTTTTGGATGTTTCTAAGGTACTCAAATCTTTTCTAATTTTACTTAATTCATTAAAATATTGTTTTGAATCTTTTTGTCTTTCTTTCTTTAAGGATTCTAAAATTTGATTCAAAACTATTTTCTCTTTTTTTTTAATACTGGATGCGCTTTATTTATTTGAGTAATTCTTTCAGGAAAGTCAACAATTGAAAATATATTTTTATTATATTCGTTAGAATCCTCTATAGAATTTATATTATTTTCTTCTACTTTCTCTTTGATATTTTTTTTTGAATTTTTGTTCTTTACATTATCTTTGAACCTGAAAAAATTCCACACACTATCTAAACCACAATTAAATTTAATAATATCTTTGTTTGATCCTGTGAATTAAAAATTTATTTTTATTGACTATATATACATATATGCAATAAGTTACCTAAAATTTAAAGTTTTAAAGAAGGTGCCTATCTATAAATTTAAATTTAAATAATTGAGTTCTTCTTTTTGATTATCATGTGGAAAGTAATGATGCCGAAAAAAATAGTTTTCGGAGAAAATGCTGCAAAAGAATTTGATTATCCAAAAAATTCTTTAATAATTACGACAACAACCCCTGACATATATAACAAATGGATTGAATATATGGGAATAACAAATTATGAAATGTATGATAAAGCTACACCTGATCCTGCTATAGAAACAGTAGAACAAATACAAAAGGAGTTTGAAGGTAAGGATATTTCTGCTTATATTGGTTTAGGAGGTGGTAGCTCATTAGATATCTGTAAATATTTAAGCAAAATAACTGGTATACCTAAAATACTTATTCCAACAACTTTTGGAACAGGAGCTGAAATGACAACATATGCAGTTATAAGCTTTGAACACAAGAAAAAATTGCTACAAGATGAGGCATTTTTGGCCGATGCAGCCATTGTAGATCCCTATTTTCTACCTGGTACACCATTTAATATAATGCGAAATTCTGCTTGTGATGCAGCTGCACAAGCATCAGAAGGATATGATAGTAAAATTGGCAATCCTTTTACTAGATTCTTTTGTAAAGAAGCTTTTGATATATTGGAAGATGCGATTATAAATGAGAAACATGAGTTGCTTCCATATGGTGCAATGTTATCTGGTATCGGCTTTGGAAATTCATCTACTACTCTAGGACATGCTCTTTCATATGTCTTCTCTAATGAAGGGATTCCACACGGATATTCATTATCGTCTTGTACAACTGTAGCTCATAAATTCAATGAGTCTATTTTTTATGAAAGGTTTAAGAGAATCTGTCAAAAATTGAAATTTGAACCACTTAAATTGAAACAACCATTAGATGAAGCTGCAGATGTAATAATGCCTGACAGAGGTCACTTAGATAACAATCCGAAAGAAGTCTCTAAAGAAGATATAATAAAATGTTTGGATGAAATAGTAAATGGTAATCCTCTTGCATAAACTCAATCCTAAACACAAATCACTTTTAAAATTTCCTTTATAAAGCAATTATGATATAACTTGGTTAATAATATTTGATAGATATAAGAAACCTTTAAATTCACTTTACTGAATATCACCATAAGATAGGATAATGACTACCATCAGCAAGTCTATGACAATTAACTCTCCTGTTAGTGAAGTTTTTACATATTTTGCAAGACCTGAGCATATGGCCGATCAATTTCCAGAAAATATGGGTCTTAGTATTATTCCAATTGAAGTCAAAAATGGTTTTGGTGTAGGAACTATTTTTCGAATCAGTGGAGATTTTGATGGAAAGAGATTAGAATGGGATTGTGAAACTATTGACTACATTCCTCATAGAAAAATTGTAGCAGAAATGATCGAAGGACCTTTCAAAAGATGGCAAATTGAAGTAGAATTTGAAGAAATAGACGAAAAAACTACAAAGACTGGAATTACTGTAGATTATGATATGCCATTGGGACCTTTAGGAGGATTTATTGATAAGGTAAAACTAAAGAAAATTGCAGAAAGAGGAATCGAAAATGGTCTTTATAGAGTTAAAGCTTTACTTGAAGGAACTGGTTCTATTCCAGTATATATAACTCTAGATGCGTACAGGCAAATTCTAAAAGAAAAAGAAAGATTGAATTGCTCAGTTTCTGAGACTATTCTACAGATAATAGATAACCAAAAAGAAAAAACTACTACAACTACTACTGCTTCTACAACTTCTGTCTAAATTAACCAACAACAATATTTTCATTTTATAATATTTTTTTAGATATGTAATATAGTAATTAAAATTTTATCACAGTTTATTTTCTAAACTTTGTCATTATGCTGTATAATTTTATTCGATAAACTCCAAGAGGATTCACTCACTCGCTCTAGCTTGAATAATTTTAATAAATTTTATTTTTTTATTTTATTCAGACTAAAGTAGAAATATTGGTAGGAAAAACCTGTATATATGTAAAAGAATATTCACTATAAAGTGGAATTTAAAGAGACCTCTGCAAGACGTTCATCCATTAATGGACTATGCTAAAAAATCTAACATAAAGTAAGAAATTGAACAAAATGAATATTATTCACCTTCTAATAGTAATTCTTTTTATAAATAAAACGACATGGATAATAATAATAACTATAATTAAAATCCAGATTATTACAATAATTTTTCTAATAAATTTTTCTAATTATGGATATTATAATAGTGAACCTTTTCCCTATTCAAATTTTAATTCTGAAATCAAAAAAAAGAAAGTTAAATTTTGATGATAAAATAAGAATACAAAAAGTATTAAAAATTTTAGGAAACTCACTCGAAAAAATTTATCCTACAGCTTATGTTATTAGGAAAATATTGTGATAACATTATAGATGTTAATAGTAACAAAGTGATGAGCCATTGAAAAATACCTAATGATAAGAATATGGAGATCTCTTTGGCCTAATTATGAATATGGGTGAAATAATTTATACTTAATTTTTTAATAATTATAATTAATGAAAAAGAATTTATTTTCATATGATGGAGATAATCAAAGAGGGTTCGTAGCTCAGCCAGGTAGAGCGTCTGGCTCTTAACCAGTCACTTGTGGGTTAAAATGTCGTGGGTCCGAATCCCACCGAACCCGACTGAAATTTCAGGACAATCCTTTTATGTACCCATGGTTAATGTATATTGTGGAAGTAATAGAGACCGTTGAAGAACAGAAAGAGATTAATGAATCTATTAGTCCATATGCTAATTTTCTATATGCCCTAAAATCTCCAGAAGTAAGGAGACAATATCCTAAATTATTAAAAATTTTTATGGATATCATTAAATTTGAATTAGGTAAAGATATTGAAGAACGAGCTTATCTTTTATTTCAGCAATCCGTTTCTAAGAAAAAGTGGCTTGAAACGCAAATTATTGGTTTTGTAGAATATCAAAAAAAACGAGTCGAACAAAAAGAAATAGCTGCTGGAACGTTGAAAAATTATGTCAAAGTTATAAAACTATTTTGCCAAATGAATGAGATTGAGAATTTAGTTTTATGGAAAAAAATAAAGATTGGAATGCCAAAAGTAAAAGAGCAAGCAGATGATAGAGCTCCTACTTTATCTGAGATTAAAAAATTAATTGAATATCCTGACATACGTGTTAAGCCTATTGTATATACTATTATATCTTCAGGAATTAGAATTGGTGCTTTTGATTACCTTAAATGGAAACACATTATACCTATTGAAAGAGAAGGCAAAATTGTTGCTGCAAAAATAATAGTATATGCTGGTGAACCTGAACAGTATTATTCCTTTATTACTCCTGAAGCATACTATTCTCTAAAAGAATGGATGGATTATCGAGCTTCATATGGCGAAAAAATTAATGGAAATTCCTGGTTAATGCGAGACATTTGGCAAAAGACCCATCATAGATATAGCCATCGAATAGGTCTTGCTGTAGAGCCTGAACAACTAAAAAGTACTGCAATAAAAAATATGATTTCCTCTATGTGGCAAGTTGTAGGAGTAAGAAATCAACTTGACCAAGGACAAAAAAGACATGAATTCAAAGGAGTGCATGGATTTCGTAAATTCTTTGAAACTCACTGTCAATTAGTTATGAATCACAATAATATCAAGATGTTAATGGCACATTCTCTAGGAGAATCTGGGAATTATCATAGACCTACAGAAACAAATCTTTTGGAAGATTACCTCAAAGCAGTAGATTTACTAACTGTTAACGACGAATATAGGCTCTCGAAAAAAATCAATGAATTACAAGAAAAGAATGACGAGAAAGATTATGTAATTAAAGGAAAATTGCATGAAAAGGATGAACAAATAAAAACACTGAAAGAAACCTTTGACACTGAATTAAAAATCTTGAAGGACACTATATTAGATATGCAAGAATTGATAAAATATCCAAAAAAACTATCAGAATTGTAAAAGTTATTCTGGTAATAGATTAATAGTTTTTCGTAAATTATCCATTATTTGAAGTAACACTGACTTGACAAGTTTCTGTATTTGAATAGGAATAACATTTTTTACATTTTGTGTATATTCTGCTTCATCAGAATAAAATAAAAATAAGTTTTCAAGGTCTTTATCTTTGTCTAAAAGTCTATCAATTGATAAAATTCTTAATGAAAATTTGACAAAAGTATAAGAATCAGAAAATAGTTGATTTAAATTATTATTGATTAAATCATATTTAATCAATCCTATTGAGAAATCTTTTAAATATCCATTAAACTGTTCAATTCCTATATTGTCCTTAAATTTTGTATATATAGATATCCAAGTTACTTACTTTTTCAGCATTATTTTTTATTTGTTCAAATTTGATATCTAATAATCCCAATCCTATTACTAACCCTTTAATTGTAGGTCTGAAAATTAGTTTACTCTTTTCTTTTAAAGGATTGATTGGTTCCTTAGTAATGCACGGTTTTTTAGTAATGAATCAATACTTTGACTAATTGTTAATCTATTTTTTTTTAAATCTGTTGAAATAGTTGTGATAGGTTGTTCTGTTAGAATAATATTTTTTAATATGTTTTCTTGAAGATTAGAATTGATAATCTTTTTCATGTTGTATAAATTTAAGATGTAGTACAACATATGTATTTTGTACTACATATGTTCCCTTTGAATAGAACATTTATATTTATCAATACTTATAAACAATTATGGAACAAAACAAATTTGATATCAAGATAAAAAAAGTTCATGAAGTTGGTAGTTCTAAAGTTGTAACATTAGACCCAGATGTTATAAAAAAACTGGAAATTGACAATTGGACATTTTTAACACAAGAACCAATAGATAATGGGATTTTAATGAAAATAATGAGATTGGAAGAAGTTAACAAAAATGAATGAGGATAAAAATATAAAGATTTTTTTTCAGAATTGGTGGTGGGGCCACCGAGACAGGAAAAACAAATTTAAAGATTATTCACCTAAAAAAATTGAAAACAGTTATTTAATTTCTTCTGAACAAATTATTCTAAAATTCTAAATGAGTGTCTTAAAATGAGTAAATCAATAAATTCAATTGATTACAGCATAAATCATCCTGCCGTAAATGGTATAATTGCAGATGTAAAAATGGTTGTGGAAAAGTTCCATTTAGAATTTACTAAAATGAGAGAAATTATTCAAGAATTGGCTAAAAGGTTGGATGAGAATAAGATTTGTAAACAAGAGATAGTTTGTCAAGCTATTAAGGAAATCTTAAAGGAGAAGATAGCAGAAGGTAAAATTTCAGAAAGATATATCGAAAGTTGTTTGCCAACAGAGTACAAAAGGAAACATATTAGGAAAAAGATTATTGAAAACGAAATTTGTTCGGTTTCACAAAATAAAAGCGCATCCGTAATCCAAAAAGATAACTTCGATTATATCAATTTAGAAAATAGAAATATTGAACCACAATACAATAATAATATAACAAAGACTCTTCCAAAACTTCATGACGAAGAATTTGAAGGTTGTAGTCTATGCAAAGAAGTAATAGCTGAAAATAAAGAACTAATGGAAATAGCTCAGAAAAATATCAAGTTTCTTTCAGCTGAGATGTTAAATAATGGAATTAAAATATCGAAAAATAAGGCTAAAGAGATTGAGGATATAAGTAATAGATGTAAGGATTTTATATATTTAATAT
>Ga0126305_10000727_pt1 | contig 14250 bp, 13 predicted proteins | sample Plot26_FD_92536 | JGI IMG/M metagenome (GOLD analysis project Ga0126305, IMG submission 92536) | Serpentine soil microbial communities from UC McLaughlin Reserve, CA, USA - Plot26 | ecosystem: Environmental > Terrestrial > Soil > Grasslands | place: USA: UC McLaughlin Reserve, Lake County... | reverse complement strand
CGCCTGCCTAAAAGTTTACACGCCCAAGGAGCTGGATATACGATGCACCAGGCGGGCCGACGGCTAAAACTAGGAGGGGGAGTGGTCGGTCCGTGGTCTGTCCGTGTTCTCCATTTCTTCCTTGTATAAGCCATACCCCTTTGACAGGTGAGGGGGGTAGTGGCATGCTGCTCGCTTGCGGTCCGTGTCCTCTCTCTCATGCTCATATAACGACCCGGACCGCCTTTGCTTGTGATTAAGGAGAAGGAGGTTTTAACATGGCCGATCTCTCCCCGCAGCAGGCACTGTTTAGAGAAGAGCTTAAGGAGTTGATCCAGAGAAACACTCACCCCTGGAGCGGTACGGCTACGGTCTATCGGCGCGAGGTGGAGGAGCTTGGCGCTTCCCTTAACCTGACGAAAACCGAAGCATGCTCCACATTCTTTGGTCTAAGAGGTTCTCTTTGGGATCTGGGCACCGGCAGCATACTCGAGAGCATGAGTAGCACCAGCGAAGAGCTGGCAGAAGAAGAGCCGCCTCGAAGATGGTCTGCATTCAACGACGTGTTCCTGCTCTGAAACCCAATCCTTTTGCGGGGCCGGCCGGGCCCCGGTCAGATGGGGGTACCGGTACATGCCGGTGGCCCCGGTCCTGGGCCGAGCGTGCTTAGGCGAGAGGACCGGGGCTATCGGAGTTTCCGAGAAACTACCTTGTCGGCTATTACGTGAATAAGGCTCCGACGCACCTTGCAAAAACGTGCCAACTAACCCCAAGAGCTGGCAGTATACGTAGTGGAATGAACGATAAGCGCGACTCAAGGTTTGCAAACCACGCTGGCGAGGTCCGCAAGCGCGTCAGCAACCGGATCATCGGCTTCTCCGACGGCGTCTTCGCCATCGCCATAACCCTGCTTGTCTTAACCATCAATGTCCCCTCCAACCTTACCTCCTCAGAGGAGGTGAGTGGCTTCCTGCAGCAAGCGTTGCCTCAGCTCGTCGTCTACGCGGCAGCGTTTATGGTCATCGGCACCTTCTGGCTGCGCCATCACCGTATGTTTATGCTGTGCCGGGCCGTTGACGGGCGGATGCTCATCCTGAACCTGGTGTTTCTAGCCTTCGTGGCTCTGCTGCCGTTCCCTACCGATCTACTTGGCGATGTCCAATCGACTAGCACCGTTATCGCCTTCTGCGCGGTTGCCGGGACTGCTACGCTGTGCGAGTCCGGTCTGTGGAGACACCTGCACAGGCATCGAGAGCTACTGTTGCCTGATATACCAGGAGAACGCATCGCGTCGTTAATGACCTGGAGGTTCTGGTCGCTTGGCGTGTTCGTCATCCCCATCTTAGTATCTTTGTTCTTTCCCAGGATCGCAGTATTGCTTGTGTTAGCACTTCTTCCGCTCTACGAACTGGTTCACCATCGTCGCTTCCTCCGACATGTCCGCACACTTTATCTGCTTCGCGACGACTAATAGCGGAACGCGTCACAGGGATATGGGCTCTCTGCTCCTCTTAGTAAGTTGACTTACTGAGAATGCCGGAAAACCTAGTTTCCGAGAAACCTCCTTAGCGGCAATTTCATCTAAGCACTCCGTGGGTGAGGAGGCTTCCATAGGTGCGCAGCGCGACACCCCATGGCATCATGCTCCTACATAGCGACAGTGGTTCGAGTGAGGAGGGATTTTGTCGTCTCCAGAGCTTGTTCGGTGGGGGGCGCTCTCCGCCATTCTGGGCGGGGCGTTGTTGGTTATATCCGACCTGTGGGGGCTGTTGATGCAAGGACTCGGCGGCGAACAACCCTTCAGCGAGGAGGCCACGACAGCCTCCTTCGCCATCACGAGCGGATTGTCCCTGCTCGCCGCTGTGCTGATACTGTTCGCGTTGGTAGGGCTTAACCTTCGTCAGTCAGGGGCGGTGGGCATCCTGGGAAGGCTAGGCTTTGTGCTGGCCTTCCTCGGTACTGCGCTTGCGGTCGGTATCAGTTGGGCCCTGTTCTTTGTGGTTCCGTCCATAGCGTTGGAGGCTCCCGCGTTCTTAGACGACGAACAGGTTGCGGGTCCCCTGAATACAGGCTTTTGCTCGGGGGCCTCGTCCTCGCCGTGGGATGGGCGCTGTTTGGGATCGCTGCGTTGCAGACTCGGAGTTACCCACGATGGGTCGCCGTAGTTCTCATAGTCGCTGCGCTGTTACAGCTCCTCCCCTTTCCCGGTACCGGGCTCGTCTTCGGTATTGCTGTGGCCTTGCTGGCTTTCTTTGCCTTGGCTGGAGGAAGGATATCGGACGCGCAGCCCCCCGCGTGAGTTGAGTTTCCGCTAATCGAGTTATTGTAAGCTGTATTCACCCTCACGGACGCTTATGCGTTAGGACCGGGGGAGAGCACGAAAAAGGCCGGAGAGTAGAGCATTCCCCGGCCTGCAGCGAGGCCGGACGGAAAAAGACGCTATGGGCATCATTGCGGGTAGTGTCCGGCCCCGCACCTATGTAGCATAGCCATCCTACCCGTCCGTTGCAAAGAGAGTCCGCTGCGCCCCGGTCGGGAGGGTAGAGGCCCACAAGGACCGGGGCCTATCCCTAGCGGACCGGGGCTGTCGGGGGCTTCCGAGAACCCCGATTGGCGGAAACCCGAATAGCCCCGGTCCTAACGGGTAGGTCGTGACCACGAGCGGCTAGTCCGCCAAGTATTGCAACCCGCTATAGGTGGTGGAGATCGCCACCCTCGAAAAAGTTTCTGTTCCTAGTGCCTAAATTCCGACCATAGTACACCACTGGTCGGATTGTTCCATAATAGTGCTCCGTAGACGCGATTTTCTACTCCTTTTTCTACTCAGGAACGCTCGTATCTCCAGAAGATATAAGCGATAGGACCAAGGAAGATCGCATCCACGGTAGCGTAGATCCAAAAGAAGGCAGTGGCATCTCCCAGCAGCAGGTGACAGAACAAAGCGACCAACACAACGATACCGTAGACCAAAGCGACCGCAAAGAGAACACGGGCTCCCTCACAAGTGCCCTGTCGAACGACCAACCAGGCGCCGACGCCGTTGGCGACGATGATGCTCCCGATGAAGCGACTGAGCACCGGCGCGATAGGTGTCGGCCACAGAGTGAAGCCCAACTCGGGCGCGAACAGGAACGCCAACCCGATGAGCAAGTCTATGGCCGCAGTTATGCCAACCGCAGCCTGCAGGGCTGCCGAGAGCGGCTTGCTCACCCCCAACCTCCTCAACACCCTGTGACAGTCTCCCGTGGACTGCCCGTTAGGCAGAAGTGTAGGAGAGGAGAAAGCTCCCTTCAATCCCCCATATGGACTGTTTTTTCTAAGAGCTTGCGCCTCTAGGGAGGCTGCATCGTTGCCTCTATTCACCCAATTGCCGACAGAGACTGTCCGAAAAGTCTCGGACGCCCCTACAACGTAGCCTTAGGGGACACCTAAATGGTACTTTTCGGGCTGTTTTGGCGTTTGTACACTAGCCAAATCTAGGGCCGAAACCCCGTTCCGACCCCTTTTCGGACAGTTTCGAAAGGCTATTTCTCGGAAACTCGTATGCATCTCATCATAGAGCCGAGAGGATGCGAATCCTCGGAGTATTCGATCAGTACTGACACCAACCCACACGAACAAGGGCGAACACGCCCGATGATACGATAGGGAAAATACGCTTATTTGCAGAGGTTTTTGAACACCAGCGAACAACCGCGGCACCATCGCCCTGTAATACCTCTTGCCGGGGTATCGAGGGTTCGAATCCCTCCTCCTCCGCTTCGTAAGTCGCTTATTTACAGGAAATACTAGGTTCAGCCTGCGGACCAGCGGCCGAACTCCCTGGTGACCTCATCTTTCGATGCCCCTGACTGAAGCAGCAGGGAGAGGAAGAGGCGCGCCTTCGGGCCGTCGAGCATTCCCGCATTTATGAGGCCGCGCTCCAACAGGTCCGACTCGGAGCCGGTGAATCCGTAGGTCTCTCTGTGGACTTCCCCGCTGCCGGTGCGCGACGCCAGAACGACCGGCATCTCCCGGGCGAGGGACTCCAGAGGCTCGGCCATGATCGAGGGCACGTGGCCGACGCCGAAGGCTTCGATCACGAGCCCCTCGTATCCGAGACGTCCGATCTGTTCGAGGAGACGCCCGTCGTCCCCGAGGCCGACGGTGTAGAGGGCGACGGGGCGATCTGGCGTCTGCTCCTGAAGGACGACGTGGCGGCTCCCCACGGGACGGGTCGCTATCCTCACGTTGCCCTCAGAGACCCAGCCTACGGGCCCGGTGAGCGGGGAGCGGAAGGTTGCGGGGTTCGAGGTGTGGGTCTTCTGCACGAAGCGGGCGGCGTGGATCTCCTCGTTCAGGACGACGACGGCGCCGATGCCGCGGGCCGCCTCGCTGGCCGCGACCTGCACCGAGGCGAGGAGGTTCGCTGGGCCGTCCGCTCCCGGGAGGTCGGGATGGCGCATGGCGCCCGTCACGACGACTGGGGTGTCTCGGTCCACAAGCAAGTCCAGGACGAACGACGTCTCTTCTATGCTGTCGGTGCCCTGGGTGATCACCACGCCCCTTGCGCCCCCGTCGATCCGGCCTTTTATCTCTACTGAAAGCTCGATCAAATCTTCGAGCGTCAGCTCGGAGCCGGGCATCTGCCGAAAGGACGTGGCCGAGACCTCGGCTACCTCCGCGATCTCGGGGACGTCCTCGACCAACGCCTCACCGGTCAGCGTGGGGGTGACCCCCGAATCACCCTCAGCCTGGGTGGAGGAGATGGTGCCACCCAGCGAGAGCACCGCTACTTCGGGTAGGGTCACCCTGCCTCCTCTGCTCGAGATCAACTGATCACCCATATTACCGAGTACCGAAGTGCCGCTCAACGCGGGGGAAGTAAGGCGAACTGATTGTTATGAAAAGCTTGCCTGGCTCATTACAGGGACGCCCCGGACTTCTGGGCTGCGCTCTCGATGCAAGTTACGGCATCCTCAATTGATACCAAGTCGGCTTACTTGACCCGATGGTCTACTAGGTCAGTCCACCAGGAGGTCAAGGGCAGAAGCGGTCTGCTCGATGGTGTCGGTGCCTTGCGCGAGCACCGTCCCGCTGGCCCCCTCGTCTACCCGTTCCGCGCTCTCCCCAGGAGCCGGTTCGATATACAATGTTCTTATCAGGAAAAGGGAGAAAGAGAGAGAATGGCGGAGAAAGAGATTTTTTGTGCCTTTCAGGTCGATGTCGACGCGGTTGCGGGCTGGCTTGGCTCCTACGGCGGCGAGGACTCGCCGGACGACATCTCGCGGGGCATGTTCGCCGGGGAGGTCGGCTCGCCGCGCCTGTTGAACCTCTTCGAGAAGTACGGTCTCAGGACGACTTGGTTCGTACCAGGTCACTCCATAGAGACCTTCCCCGAGCAGATGAAGATGGTTGTGGACGGCGGGCACGAGGTCGGCACCCACGGCTACTCGCACGAGAACCCGGTCTCTATGACCCCGCAGCAGGAGAGGGATGTCATCGACAAGTGTGTGGGGTTAGTAGAGGACCTCACAGGCAAGAAGCCCGCCGGCAACTCGGCGCCGTGGTGGGAACCGTCGGACGCGACGAACGAGATCCTGCTGGAGCACGGCTACAAGTACGACCGCTCGCTGCAGCACAACGACTTCACCCCCTACTGGGCGCGCAAGGGGGACCAGTGGACCCCGATCGACTACTCCCAGCCCGCCTCCGAGTGGATGAAGCCGTTGGTGCGCGGCGAGGAGATAGACCTCGTCAAGATCCCGCCGAACTGGTACCTGGACGACCTGCCCCCGATGATGTTCATAAAGGCGAACCCGAACAGCCACGGGTTCATGAACCCGCGAGACATCGAAGACCTCTGGCGCGACCAGTTCGACTGGGTCTACCGCGAGATGGACTACGCCGTTTATGCTCCTACCGTCCACCCGGATGTGTCAGGCCGACCGCAGAACCTCCTAATGCTCGAACGCCTCATTGGCTACATTAACGCCCATGAAGGTGTTCGTTGGATGACCCTGGAGGAGATCGCCGACGACTTCCGGGAGCGCCAGCCCCGTGGCGAGCCTGCCAACGTCGAGAGCCTGAAACACCCGTAGGAGGAGGCGCCGGCGCTCATGTGTATTCTCTGCGGTGAGTTCGTCACCCGGATACACTGGACGGAGAAACATGCCGAGGACAGGGCTCGCGCGTCTACAGACGCCGGGGCGAAGGACGAAAGCCGGCGCAACAGGCGCCGCGAGCGTACCCGTCGGGCGGCTGTAACCAACCAGGTGCTGCGCCACTACGGCCTCAATGTCTGCGACTGGAGTGGTACCAAGTACATCCTGCGCGACGGCAAAGGCCGCTCCGAGCTCGTCCAGGACCTCGGCTCCCTATGGCCCGTAGCTCAGAAGCTCACTGGCCGTCCGCTCGACCCTCTCGACCCTGCCCTGCACGCTGCGCTGCGCGAAGCGCCGGCGATCTCATCGATAGCGAACGGGGAATAAAACGGCGAAGAGGCCGGTGACGATCGTTACGGGCTTCCTCGGGAGCGGCAAGACGACCCTCCTCTCGAAGGTGCTCTCGGCGCCATCGATGGCGAGCACGGCCGTCCTCGTAAACGAGTTCGGCAAGGTTGGCCTCGACCACCATCTACTCAGGCGCGCCGACGAGAAGACGGTCCTCCTCGAGCACGGCTGCGTGTGTTGCACCACCCGCGAGGATCTCGTCGGCGCGCTCCTGGAGCTCCTCGACGAGGAGGACAAGGGGTGGATATCGCCTCTCGACCGCGTGGTCGTGGAGACAACAGGGCTCGCGGACCCCACCCCCATCCTCTTTACCGTCTTCTCGCACCCCGTCTTGCAACACCATTACTTCGTGAATCTCGTGATAGTCACGGTCGACGCCGTAAATGGGGAGCTGCATCTCGACCATAATCCTGAGTCGACCAAACAGGTTGCGGCGGCCGACGTGGTCGTCCTGACCAAAACGGACGTAGCCAAAACCGGCGCCGTCGATCCTCTGCGCGCCCGGCTTCGCACTATCAACCCCTCCGCCCACACGATAGAGGCACCCTTTCGTCAGGTGGACCCCGAAGAGCTCCTCCGCCCCGCAGCGAAATGGTCACCGAACGGAACCCGCGACGTCCTTGGTCACGGCGCGAACAGGTTAGCGCCGTCCCCCGAAGACCTCGCGGTAAGGGACAAAGCCGCCCGCCACGTGTCCCAGACGCATTCCACCTCGCTGACCTTCGACGGGCCGGTGGACTGGGTGGCCTTCGGGACCTGGCTCAGCATGCTGCTCCACGCCCGGGGCGAGGACGTATTACGCGTGAAGGGTCTGCTGGACGTCGGCGAGGCGGGTCCCGTTCTGCTCAACGGCGTCCAGCACGTCATGCACCCACCGGACCACCTTGGAGGGTGGCCCGACGAAGATCGCCGGTCCCGAATCGTCTTCATTACGAGGGGTGTTCGCTCCGAGGAGTTGCTTGCCTCCTTGGAGGCGTTCCGGGGTATCATCAAGGCTGGATCGCGCCTGCTCGAAGCCAACGCGCCCGTGTAAGGAGACGGTGCCCGTACTCGCCTCGGTAGTGATTTTCGGTATGCCAGTGGGACCAAGGCCTCGGTCACTAACTCACTCGCCGCTTCTCCGGGATACCGGAGGGCCGCTATGAGATCGGCGAGGGCTAGCCGTGCACCCGTCCTACGAACGCGCCGTCTCCTTACCGCTTCGCAGGGACAGGCGGCCTTCACCGAAGACGTCGTAGGCGACGCGGTCGCCTCTGTACTGGAAACACTCCCTTAGCCTCCACACTGCTGCTCCTCTTGCCATCGTCCGCCTCCAAGGTTCTTCCCAATGGCCTGCTATCCCGTCCTGCTGGAGGTGCTTGGGCAACACGGCAAGCGCTGAGTCGCATTGCCCTGGGCCTATATGGCCAAACCCCGGCGTCGGCGATGAAGGCCGCCTTCTCGAACAGCCACTCAACAAAGGCCATGGACTCGGGGTTGCTGTTTGGCAAGCCCTGTGCTCCCTCCTTTGTCACCGACCGCTTCCGGCGTCTTCACCCACCCGGGAGTTTGCCCACCTCAAGGCGTCATCGAGGCGGTCGTTGCCCCAGAAAAGCTCGTCGCCGACCACGAAGCTCGGAGCACCGAAAATCCCAGCCTCTACGGCTCGCCGGGTCTGCTCGTGCAGGCGCTGCTTGTTGTCGGGAGCTTGGGCTTGCTCGACGATCCGCGTGCCTGGCTGCCCGAGCGAGTCGAGTATCGAGCGGACCTCCACAGTATCACCGATCTCACGGTCTTCTGCGAAGTTGGCTCGGAAGACCGCTCGTACGAATTCGGGAAGCCAATACTCTGAGGTCGCTCTTGCGAGACAGGCGACCCGGGCGGCGAGCAGGCTGTTGCGAGGGAAGCGCGACGGTTTTGCGAACGGGATGCCGTACTTATCGCACAGGCGCTCCAAGTCCCGCCACATATAACGTCCCTTCGCAGGAACGATGTTGAATGGCGAATCGTCCCAACCCTGCTCGGCGAATATAGGGCCTAAGAGGAACGCCTCCCAACGGACCGGCACGCCCGCTACGGCGGCCTCGTCTTCGATCCGGGCGACCGAGAGGTAGGAGTACGTGCTCGCGAACTCGAACCAGAATTGCAAGCTGGGCGTATTCATCGTCCTCCTCTGTTCCCATTCTCGTCAACCAAGCTTGTCTGCCCGCCGAAAAGTCACTTGGGAATCATCATGCGGACCCTCCAGTTCCGCTGTCCTTCCTCTTACAGGTCGGATAACACGGTGGAGGTCCTACACCGGAGGAGAAACCTCCGTCTGGATGAGTATGTCATGGGAGAAACGTTGAGACAATAACGAGGGCAGAGATCTCTGCCCGCTTTTTGCACACCCTCACCAGAGAGCCGAGAGGATGTGGATCCTCGGAGACGTTCGGTCGTTCTGACACCAACGCTGACACCAACCCGCACGAACACCGACGAACACATGCGATGGGACAACCGGAAAAATACGCCTACTTGCAGGAGTTTTTGAACACCAGCGAACAACCGCGGCACCATCGCCCCGTAATACCTCTGAACGGGGTATCGAGGGTTCGAATCCCTCCTCCTCCGCTCCTTAATTCCAAAGCTTACCACCTGGGTAGCGGTGTGGTTCCGAAGCACACAGGCACTGCTCGCTACCCGTTAACAGCTAGGATTACAACTGTTACGCTAAGTAATAGATTTAGTTGAGATACCCCCAGCGAGAGCCTTTGGTGCGCGTGGCGCTTTTCTGCAAGAGAGCGGGCATCCTCTGCACTCCCAGCATGCTGCTCGACTTCGGCCAGGCCCGCCAGGCGTCGCCCAAAGTACGCGCCATGAGCTGCTACCAGCCCAAATACCACGGCCAGGAGCACGTATTCGACGTAGAGAATCGCCCCGAATCCTTTTAGTAGCCCATCGAGTACGGCGAAGATGAAGAGCAACACGAGATTGGTGGTGCCCACACGAGCATACTGCTTCCCGATCACCGAGCGCACCCTCACGCGATCGGTCTCCGTCCACTTCATAGCCTTTAATGCCGGAGAGACAACCGCTGTCGTGAAGACCACCCCACCGAGCCACACTCCCGCCAGGATAATGTGCAGCGTGTGGACAGCTACGTTCACCGCCGCCTCCTCAGGGCCATGGCCTGCATTCCACCTTTGGACATCAGCAGTACCCGTCGCCCTGATACCCGCACCATCCTCTCCTCCTGCTCCAACACACCTCCCGCGAGGGCCAGCCACCATCGGATCGCGCCCGGTGCTGCCCTCAGGACCTCCACTTAATCATCACTGATTAAGCAATATATGTGGGTGACGACTGCCGCGCAAGCGTTCTTAGCTCTCTTAAAGGCAACAACCTTTTAGCGCGGTTTTGCTTCCGATTCAAGTTTGCTGCACGCCGCTGTAAGATCTTGCCCGCTGCGCTGCTTGCTTTGCGTCATGCTCGGCTTCCTGTTCGGCATTCTTTCTTGTATGACTTGGCAATCTCGGTGCTCTCCTACATCTTGCCCGCGGACTAAATAAATACTTTCCCCAAATTCTTGGTAGTCCAAAGCCGCAGGAAGAGCTGGCGCTAGCCGGCCAACACGCCTGCCGCTGCCATCTGATGCTCCTCCTTGGCTCGTCCTCTCGAGCCTCGCACGCGCTCCTTCCGCTGACCGAGAAACCGAAAACTCCCCGCTGGTGCCATGACGGTGGCGGTATGGTACTCAGATTTCATCTCCACAATGTAGTCCTTATTTTGTGCTACCATCCGAGTGGATGGTATTGGGGTGTTGGAAGGAGGGTAAAAAGGTGCCACTGACTGAGCTGGAGAAGATCACGATCAACATGGGCCCGGTGGATCTGGGGCAGATCGACCTGCTGGTGCGGGAGGGCTTCTACCAGAACCGCACCGACTTCATCCGCACGGCGATCCGCAACCAGCTCAACACCCACGACGAGGTAGTCAGACAGATGGTGGTCCGCAAGGAGTTGGTGCTCGGGTTGCAGCACTACACCCGAGGCGATCTGGAGGCGGTACGCGCGGCGGGCGAGACGTTGGAGATCAAGGTACTGGGCCTAGCGAGCATCGCCGTCGACGTCTCCCCGGAACTGGCCCTGGAGACCATCGCCTCTTTGGAAGTTCTGGGCGCCTTCCGGGCGAGCTCAGCAGTTAAGGCGGCGTTAGCGGGCCGCATCCAATCGACGTAGAGCACAGAGGAGAGGAGAAGCACACATGAGTAAAACGCTACAGGACATGATGTCGGAGGCCACGCGCCTCACCAACGAGGGGCGACTCGCCGAAGCAACTGCCGTCATTCAACGCACCCTGGGGGGCATCTCCGCCCCGCTGGCGTCGAAGGACCCGAGCGGGACCGAAGGTCCGGTTGAGACGAGCAGCTGGGCCCTGGAGGAGGCCACGCGCGCCCCGGAGAGTGCGTATTTCGGTCGGAGCGAGGATACGCTGCAGGGTGCTCTCAGGCCGAGCTGCCACTATCGTGGCGTGCCGCACCTGCCCGACGGCCGATCCAGCCTAACTAACAGCCCGCTGAACAGCTTACCCGGTCTGCTAGACGGCCTACCCAGCAGCCTGCCTGACATTTTGCCCGGTCTGCCGAACGGATTACCCAGTTTGCCCGACGACTTGCCCGGGCCGACGAAGGGCGTCCCCGAGCCGGTCGTCGTTCCCGCAGGAGGTCGATTCGTCGAGCTGTCCTACGCCGGGCCGGCCGGGGCCCGCGCCTACAAGCTGTACGTCCCCAGCGGTTACACCGGCCAAGAAGAGGTGCCCCTGGTGGTCATGCTCCACGGCTGCACCCAGAACCCCGACGACTTCGCGGCCGGAACGAGTATGAACGAGCTCGCCGAGGCGCACACTTTCCTCGTCGCCTATCCTGCGCAAGCGCAGAACGCCAATATGCAGAAGTGCTGGAACTGGTTCAAGGCTTCTGACCAGCAGCGTGGGCAGGGCGAGCCAGCTATAATCGCCGGCATCACGCGCCAGGTCATCGAGGAGTACGGTGTCGTCGACGGCCAGGTGTACGTGGCCGGGATGTCGGCCGGCGGGGCGATGGCCGCGATCCTGGGCGCGGTCTACCCCGATCTCTACGCCGCGGTCGGCGTCCACTCCGGCCTCGCCCCCGGCGCCGCTCATGATCTCCCCTCCGCCTTCTCCGCCATGCAGGGCAGCAGGGCTTCTAACACGCATCAGGATACCTCCACAACTGGTTCAGAGGTGAACGTACCCGTGATCGTGTTCCACGGGGATCGCGACACTACCGTACACCCGAGCAACGCCGAACAACTGCTCGCGGTCTACCAGAAGGTAGACACCACCCCGGGCGGCCGTAACGCGGCGGGCAAGCCGGTCCCGCCGGTCGCGGTGCGAAAGGGGCAGGTCCCCGGCGGCCACGCTTACACCTGCGCTACTCAATACGACGCCGACGGTCGCCCCGTCATGGAGCAGTGGACCGTCCACGGCCTCGGACACGCGTGGTCGGGAGGGAGCCACGCTGGCTCCTACACCGACGCCAAAGGACCCGACGCCTCGGCGGAGATGGTGAGGTTCTTCGACCAGCAGCATCCGAGGGCCCGGAGCACCACCAACTGATCGATGCAAGTGGCGCGGGATAAACGCTATGGTGGGAGCTCTCGAGTCATCGCGAGCCCTCGCCCCCAAGTACATGGAGCCTCCTACCAAATGCCAACTCATAGCGAGTTGCACAGGTTTTGAGCCGCCCTCACTATCAATGTGTGCTTCTCAGGATCGATTGAGATATCTCCCTCCCTCGTCCTGGTAAGAGTCTGCTCGTCGACTCTTATTTTCGCGAACTCTACACAAACATAGAATCATAGCTGGTAAGTTGAGGCACAAGCAGGCACGACACTAGCCGTACACCAATTAGTACACCAACTCAGGCGAAGAACGGCGAACGTCTAAGATGATTCATAAGAGAAAATATGCTTGTTTGCAGGAGTTACTGAATGTCAGCGAATAAACACGACATTATGGCTCCGCCTTGACACGGCAGATGTTGCTGGTTCGAACCCAGCATCGCCTACTCGCAAGACCTTCCGTTTTGCAGGAGAAACGTAGAGACAATAAAGAGGGCCGGGAGACTAGAGAGCCGAGAGGACGCGAGCCCCGGAGCCATCCGATCGATTCTGACATCAACCCGCACGAACAATGGCGAACACGCGCGATAAGACGACAGGGAAAATACGCCTACTTGCAGGAGTTTTGAACACCGTCAAACAACAGCATCATCATCGCCCCGCAAATACCTCTTGATGGGGTATCGAGGGTTCGAATCCCTCCTCCTCCGCTTTAAAAGTTGCGTCTTTGCAGGGGAAACCCACAGGCGAAGGATGAGAGTTATAGAAGTTGCAACCCTTTTGACCCCAACTTTGACACCCACGCACTCCCTAGCAGAGCCCCGCCCTTACACGGTGGCAGGCCGAGGAAACGTCCCAAGAAGCTGCATGCCGACAAGGGCTACGACTTCCCCCGCTGCCGTAAAGCGCTCAGGAAAAGGGCATAACCTCGCGCATCGCCCGACGAGAGGTCGAGCCTAGCAAGAGGTTGGGACGGCACCAGTAGGTGGTGGAGCGAACGCTTGCGTGGTTGGCGAGGTACCGCAGGCTAGCGGTACGCTAGCCTGTGGCGGGCCGACCTCCACGAGGCGTTCCTTCATCTCAGCTGTTCGTTAGTCTGCCTCAACTACCTAGCATGAGGCTCGCGCAAGGCGCTCCTAATCTAGATTGTATCCACCAACGCATCCATGCTCGGCCGTCGCTGCAGAGACTAGCGCTTCTTACAGCACCAAAGCGCTAGTTCCGCTCTATAGAACGGTAGGGTTAGGCTACTACTGAGCCTCCAGGATCACCTGGTCGTAGCCGTTGGCAAAGAACTTCGTGAACGCCAGCGCCTCAGGTATCATACCCTCACCATTGCTCGTTGCTTCCATGAGGGCGACCTCGTTCTCGCCGTCGGACGCGTAGACCGTGAACGCCTGGTTCGCCGGCAGCCCGCTCGCCGCCACGTCGATCTCCTCAATCCCCATGACTTCGCGGATGCTGGCTGTGCCACTTCCTGATTCTATGCCTCGCACCTCAAGGTCGAAGTTCTCGATACGGTTGCCGATGCCCTGCTGGGTAAGGGTAGACTGCCCGCCACCTTCCGGATTGGCCCCTGCTACGTAGACCAGGGCCTGGGGGTCCTGGCCAACCTTTAGCGTGTTGATCACCTCGTTAGTGTGTGTATCGATTACGTCCACGGCATCGGATTTCTGCAGCGCCACATAGATTCGGGCGTTGTCCGGGCTCGGCCAGATACCGTGCGGGCTCGCGCCGCTGTTCTCGATCTCGGTCACCATCTCGGGCTCGCCGTCGTCCTCTGAGCGGTGATACACCAGGGTCTTTTTCTCGCCGCCGACGGTGACGTAGGCCAGCTCTTCGCCATCCTCGTTGGTGACGAAGTTCGGGTGGTTGGTCCGCGGTCCGGTGTCGAGCACTTCCTCCACCATGGGCTCTCCAACATTCACCACGGTCGTCTTGCCCGTCATCGGGTGACCCAGCCAGATCTCCTCGCCGTCTGGAGAGATCGCCTCGTCGGCTGTGGCGCCAGCCTCATCCGGAATCGCGATGCGATCTATTACCTCGCGGCTGGCTACGTCGATTACATCGAGCTCGCTCGCGTCGAAGTGGTTGACGAAGGCCTGCTCGCCGCCCGGACTGAACACCACCTTCGAGGGACCTTTGGCGGTCTCGATCCGGTCGACCTCCTCGCCGGT
>Ga0126305_10000725_pt1 | contig 14255 bp, 5 predicted proteins | sample Plot26_FD_92536 | JGI IMG/M metagenome (GOLD analysis project Ga0126305, IMG submission 92536) | Serpentine soil microbial communities from UC McLaughlin Reserve, CA, USA - Plot26 | ecosystem: Environmental > Terrestrial > Soil > Grasslands | place: USA: UC McLaughlin Reserve, Lake County... | reverse complement strand
CTATGCTTTCCGGATCAACATACATTGGTACTATTTTGTTTTCCCTTTTATCATCATTTTGGTGGTCGCTTTATTAACCGTCAGTTTTCAGTCGATAAAAGCTGCAATTGCTAATCCGGTGAAATCATTACGAACAGAATAAAACTAAAGCCATGATAAAAAATTATTTTAAAACTGCCTGGCGAAACATGACGCGTAATAAAACAAGCAGCTTCATCAACGTTGCCGGGTTAAGTATTGGCATTGCGTGTGTACTGATGATCCTGGTTTATATACAGAATGAATTGAGCTACGATAAATTTCACAAAGACGCGGATCGCATCTTCCAGGTAACATTGAAGGGAAACATGGGAGGGCAGGAGTTCTGGGCAGGCAATACACCACCTCCTGTTGGGAAAGCGCTGGTCAGCAATTTTCCAGAGATAGAAAGCTATACGCGGTTTTACAAAGCACGGGATATAGTAGCCCGGTATACACCTGGCAACTCGGCTGAAAAATTCTTCACAGAAAAAAACATAATTGCTGTTGATTCAAATTTCCTGCAATTCTTTGGTTTTAAAATGCTGGAGGGTGATCCGGCAACAGTTTTATTAAAGCCAGGTTCCGTTGTAGTGACAGCCGGTATTGCTAAAAAATATTTTGGCAGTGCGAAAGCTGTTGGCCAAACGATAATAATGAGTGAGAACAAAAAACCATTTACAGTTACTGGTGTTTTGGAGAACATTCCTTCACAATCGTCATTACAATTTGACTTTTTAATGCCAGTTGCAGATTTCCCTGCTGTAAAACAATTTAGCTGGAGCTGGGTATGGCAGCAAATGATATGTTATGTAAAACTCGGCAGCAATATAAAAACGGATGTGGCCAGTATGCGTGTGCTGGAAGCTAAATTTCCTGCAATGGTAAAGGTGCAGGCGGCCAGTGCATTTAAGAGGATCGGTAAACCATTTGATGAATTCATAAAGAATGGTGGTAAATGGGATCTGCATTTGCTTCCATTAACTGATGTTCATTTACGTTCAGCGAAAATTGGAATACCCTGGCTATCTCACCTCAGCAATATCAAATACATCTATATATTCGGCAGCATTGCTTTGTTCATTATCATTCTTGCTTGCGTAAATTTTATGAACCTGTCTACTGCACGTTCTGCAAAAAGAGCAAAGGAAGTTGGGATACGCAAAGTAACCGGTTCAACAAGAGGTCAACTTATCAGGCAGTTCCTCGCGGAAGCATTTTTATACAGTTTAATTTCCAGCACCATCGCTGTTATATTAGTTGCCGTATTATTAAAACCCTTTTCAGATATCACCGGTGAATCCATCGATCTCCGGGCTGCATTTACAGCAGGTGTATGGTTTGTTTTGATCGTACTAACCATTTTGATCGGGCTGCTTGCAGGGAGCTATCCTGCTTTTTACCTGACTTCTTTTAACCCTGTAACAGTGCTGACAGGAAAGATCCTTTCAAGATCCGGGAAAGGCGCTTTATTTATAAGAAACGGTTTAGTGATCTTTCAATTTACGATCTCAACAATATTGATCATTGGTACGCTGGTAGTTTTTAAACAACTGAATTTTTTCAGGAATACAAATATGGGATTGGATAAAGAAAATGTACTGGTGATCGCAAATTCTAACAGGTTAGGTAACAGTGAAGAAAGTTTCCGGCAAACCGTCAGTCAACTTCCTGGAGTTTCCAGGGTAAGTATTGCCAACAGTATTCCCACAGGAAATCTTTTCGGAGATAGCTATATACCTGATCAAAATGGAGAACAACAGGTTGCCAAAGATATCAACCTTAACTCTTTTATTATTGACTACGATTTTATACCCACACTTAAGATACAGCTATTGAAAGGAAGAAATTTTTCCAAAGATTTTTCTGATTCACTTTCTGTGATCCTGAATGAGGAAGCGGCAAGTCAGATCGGTTGGAAAGATCCGGTCGGTCGGCGTATACAATATCCCGGTGGAAATAATGAATGGTATACTGTGATCGGCGTTGCGAAAGACTTTAATGTGCAATCGCTGCAGACGGCGGTGACACCCTTTGCACTTTTTCATACTTCTTCCAGGTCTTATGACCTGGGAACATCTTTTATGATGGTGAGGATCAAACCCGGCGATATAAGCAATACATTGAGTAAAATAGAAACCAAATGGAAAACATTTGTTGCAGGTGAGCCATTTGATTATAATTTCCTGGATGCTTCATTTGATGCGTTGTATCGTTCCGAGCAGCGAATGGGAAATATCTTCAGCATATTCACAGGACTTTCACTTTTTATTGCCTGCCTTGGTTTATTTGGACTGAGTGCCTATATAGCCGAACGAAGGATCAAAGAGATCGGGGTTCGAAAAGTTTTAGGTGCTTCAGTTCCAAACGTTGTTGCCTTATTATCAAAAGATTTTTTAAAACTCACATTGGTTGCTGCGTTACTTGCTTTCCCGATCGCATGGTGGTGGATGAATAAATGGCTGGAAGATTTTGCATACAGGATAAATATCGACTGGACCATATTCCTTTTTGCAGGTCTTTGTACTTTATTAATAGCATTGTTGACCGTAAGTTTCCAGGCAATAAAAGCAGCAATTGCAAATCCTGTGAAGTCGCTTAGAACGGAGTAAGTAATAGGCTGAAAAGCCTGCCTGCCGGCAGGCAGGTTTAAGGACGGAATGACATTTTGAAAATAGGATCATAAATATATTTTATGCTAATTAATTCCTTCAAGACGACCCTGCGGCATTTATGGCGGCAAAGATTGTTTACCACACTTAATGTATTTGGATTGGCAATCAGTATCAGCTCTGCCTGGATAATTTACCGGATCATATCTTATGAATTTAACTATGATGCCACGTTGCCGGATAAAGAAAATATCTATAAAGTGATCACAGCATTTGATTCGAAAGACAAAGGCTCAAAAATGGCAGGAGTGGCTGCACCATTGTACCAGGGCATCAGGCAGGAAATTCCCGGATTAGAAAGTGTTGTTCCTGTTTTTGGACAATGGGTAAGCAGCATGGAAATAAAAAGGGAAAATAAAATTTTCGCAAAGGACGATCCTGGAAAAATTGTAGCAACCGATGCTTCTTACTTTGACATGTTACCGTACAAATGGCTGGCAGGTAATAAGGCCACGGCACTGAACACTCACAATAAAGTAGTGCTTACGGAAAGCAGGGCTAAAGAATATTTTCCCAATAAAGCGCCGCAGGATATATTGAACGAAACAATAGTGTATTATGGCTGGAAAGATACAGTACTGAGAACAGTTACCGGCATAGTTGCCGACAACGTTACTCCTTCGCAGTTTACTCACGAGGAGTTTTTTTCGTTGGATAATGAACCGTACAAATTGAACTCTTGGACAAATACCAACGGCACGGACCAATTATTTTTACATTTCAAGAAAGGCGTAAATACTTCTGCCACTCTCAAACAAATCAATGACCTCTCTGCAAGAAAATGGAAAGAGTTTGCAGCAGAGAGTGGAAATAATTTAAAAATGTCAAAGCGATATGAATTGGTGCCGATACAACAGGTTCATTTTGCAACGGACGTGGAAGAGTATGGCGTAACACGAACAAGCAAACCTGTAATGTATGGCTTGATAGGCATTGGCATTTTTTTATTGCTGCTTGCCTGCATTAATTATATTAATATGAGTGCAGCGCAGATCCCAAAGAGGGGCAAAGAAATCGGTGTGCGAAAAACTTTGGGGAGTGGCCAATGGCAACTCATAAGCCAGTTCCTGAATGAAACTTTTCTTACCACACTTTTAGCTTGTGCAGTGTCTTTTTTTCTTGGCCGGTTTGGTTTTTGGCTATTGAACGATCTTATTCCCGACGGAGTGACACTCGTTGGTTCTGCAATGGACCTGTTGATCTTTCTTACGGGTGTTATATTAACAATAACTTTATTAGCGGGTTTTTATCCAAGCTGGCTGATCGCGAAACTAAGGACAACTAACATGTTCCGGAATTTTACCGCAGCAAAAAATACAGATCACAGATTTACCTTACAAAAAGCGTTGATTGTTTTCCAATTTGTAATTGCTTTACTTTTTATTACCAGTTCCATAATTGTAGGTTCGCAGTTGCGCTACACACTAAAAGCAGATATGGGCTTTAATAAAGATGCGGTGGTGCTGGTGAGCTTGCCCTTTAAATATCTCAATGATCCCCGGTTTAAGAATAAACAATTTATTCTCTGCAACCAGTTAAAAAAACAACCAGGCATTGAAGATATAGCATTAGGTTCAGCGCCGTTGTCATCAAGTTATTCATCCAGCCCATTTGTTTATACTCCGGAAAACAAAAATCCAACCAGGATTCAGATATATAAAAAATGGGTGGATACAGCGTATTTAAATTTATACCAGATAAAATTGCTTGCAGGAAGAAATTTACACGCATCAGACACAGCCCGTGAATACCTCATCAATGAAACGGCAGCCAAAGCAATTGGCTTTGCTACTCCGCAGGATGCCATTGGTAAAATGGTTGCACAGCTTGGAAAAGCACCATATCCTATAGTTGGTGTGGTTAGTGATTTTAATACTCAGAATTTTTATACGAAAATGGCCCCGGTAGCTATCCTGTCCGGCAATGAAAATCTTTACACTTTCAATATAAAACTCAACATTCATAATCCCGATCAATGGCAGAAAGTGCTGAATGCGATAGAGAAGCAATGGTATGAATTTTATCCACCGGAAACCTTTCATTATAGTTTTTATGATGAAACACTGGAGAATATGTACAAGCAGGAGAGGCAGATAGCAAAGCTTATTGATCTGGCAACATTCATTACCATATTTATTAGTTGTTTGGGATTATTTGGATTAGCCACACTTACGGCTTATCAGCGTACAAAAGAAATCAGCATTCGCAAGGTATTAGGCGCATCGGTTACAGGCATTGCAGCCATGCTCTCAAAAGGTTACCTGGTACAGATCGTAATTGCCATTTTTATTTCTATACCTGTTGTCTGGTGGGCGATGAATAAATGGCTGCAGGATTTTGCTTACCGGATACATCTCAGTTGGTGGATGTTTTTAGTTGCGGGAGTATTGGCAATATTGATTGCCCTGGTAACAGTGAGTTTCCAGGCAATAAAGGCAGCAATTTCAAACCCTGTTAAATCATTGAGAACAGAATAAAGTTATAGCTATGATAAAAAACTATTTTAAGATCGCATGGCGGGGTCTTTGGAAAAAGAAAGGTTATTCTGCAATTAACATTTTCGGTCTTGCGATCGGGCTTTCAGCAGGTATTTTCATATTCCTGTGGGTATATGATGAACTTTCATATGATAAATTTCATTCAAACTCAGATCGCATCTTTAGAGTTTTTATTAATAACAAGTATCCGGATGGAAAAATAGAAACGTATCCGGCTACCCCGTCAAAATTGAAGGATGCAATAAAAAATGAAATTCCCGAAGTAGAATTAGCCGCCCAATACAGCATGGGAGAACAATTGTTAGTGAAGTATGGAGCCAATACATTCAATGAAAATGGTATTTATGCTGACTCAACGCTGTTTAAGATCCTTAGTTTCCCGATCGTAAATGGAAATGCTGCGGAACCGTTAAGGAACAATTCAATTGCTATTTCCAAAAGCCTCGCGGAAAAATTATTCAAAAATGAAGATCCGGTAGGTAAAATATTGTCTGTAGGCCAAAAGTATGATCTTGTGATAAGCAGTGTTTTTGCCGATATTCCTCAAAACTCAACCCTTCGATTTGAGTTCGTGATCCCTTTTGAAATTTATGCAAAGGAAAATCCATGGATGCAAAATTGGCAAAGCGGTGGTACCCGTACTATAGTCATGCTCAGATCATCTGCAACGGCCGACCATGCAAATCACAAACTTATTAACTTAATTAAAAAAAATTGCGCTGACTGTTCAACCACTCCATTTCTTTTCCGGTATGCAGACTCCAGGCTGTATTCTGAATTTGAAAATGGGAAGAAAGCAGGGGGAAGGATACAGCAGGTTATTCTTTTTAGTGTGGTGGCTATACTTATTCTCCTGATGGCATGCATCAATTTCATGAATCTTTCAACCGCAAGATCAGCAAACCGTAGTCGTGAAGTAGGTGTAAGAAAATCAATAGGTGCTCAACGATCTCATCTGATTTTACAGTTTATTGGCGAAGCGTTATTTCTATCCTTCATCGCTATGCTTTTTGCGCTGGTGATGGTGACATTGTTGCTTCCATTCTTCAACGATGTTACGGGTAAATCTATCCAGTTAAACTTAACCAATCCTGTGCTTGTAGCAGGGATCTTAATTATTACAATTGTTGCCGGGGTATTGGCAGGAAGCTACCCGGCTTTTATTTTGTCAAAATTCAACCCTGTTAAAGTACTGAAAGGAACTACTCAGCCCGGACTCTCTGGGAATGCCCTTCGTAAATTTCTTGTCGTGGTACAGTTCACCGCTTCAATAATTTTGGTTGTAGGCAGCATTGCAGTGTATAAGCAAATAAGGTTTATCAGCGACAAAAACCTCGGATTCGATAAAGACAACATCATTGTCATCGATCAGAATGAAGGGATCGTCAAAAACTACGAGGCAATAAAAAACGATCTCGAACAATTACCTGCCGTAAAAAATGTTGCGTTTGGTGGCAACAATATATTCACCATTCCGATCACCACAACAGACCCTGTATGGCAAGGTAAGCCCAATAACTCTTCCATTACTTTTAAGATATATCGCTGCGACACTGGATTCATTCCAACGATGGACATTAAAATGCTGGCAGGAAGAAATTTTATAGGCAAGAATGATGCATCGAATTATATTATTAACAAGAAGGCAATGCAAACAATTGGATTGAGCCTCGATAACGCAGTGGGAACGGAACTTGAAATGTGGAATGGGAAAGGAAGAATAATTGGTATAACAAATGACTTTCACAATGACAATTTGAGGTTCGGCATTCAACCACTCATATTCATGTATTCTGAAAATGTCGGTTTTAATTACTTTATTAAAATAAGTAGTGGATCGTCCATGCCCGTGGTTATCGCACAGATCCGTCAAATATTTCGGAAGGATAATCCCGATTATCCTTTCGAATATACATTTCTTGATGAGGTTTTTGACCGGGAATACCGCACAGAGGCTGTAATAGGAAAGCTCTCTTTAAGTTTTACAGTAATAGCCATTCTTATTTCATGCCTGGGACTATTAGGCTTAGCAACGTTCAACGCAGAAAGGAGAACTAAAGAATTAGGGATCCGGAAAGTGATGGGAGCTTCCGTTGGGAATCTTGCGATCATGCTTTGCAGTGAATTTACAAAGCTGATCATTCTTAGTTTATTAATTGGCTTGCCAGTCTCGTGGTGGCTTGTCAGGGAATACTTTTCAGGATATATGTTCCATACCGAAGTAGAATGGAGCATCTACATAATAACATCGGTAAGCATATTACTTATTGCTGTACTATCTGTCGGATACCAGGCCGTAAAAGCGGCCATTACAAACCCGGTAAAATCATTAAAAACAGAGTAAAACTAAAGCCATGATAAAACATTATTTCAAGATCGTATTACGAAACCTTTGGAGAAACAAAACATATTCGTTCATTAATATTTTTGGATTGACACTTGGACTAATATGTTTCCTCCTGATCGCGTTGTATGTTTTTGATGAATTAACGTATGACAGCTTTCATAAAGACGCAAGCAATACTTACCGGGTAGTTGAAACAAGAATTTCACCGGAAGGAAAAGAATCAAAAGTAGCGGCAGCAGGCTATAAAGTTGCTGAACAATCTACAGTTAATATACCAGAAGTAAAAAAAGCAGCACGATTCAGCACTTTTGGAAGAACCAATGTTTCTGATCCTACAGCTACCAATACTTTTTATGAAACTTTCACTATAGCCAATCCTGAGTTTTTACAGGTTTTTGATTTTAAATTAATAGAAGGTAACAGAACTACAGCTTTAACAGCACCTCGTTCGGTAATACTTACTGAAGAAACAGCTAAAAAAATATTTGGAGTGAGTTCTGTTGTTGGCAGATCATTGCGAACTGATATTGATAGTTTGCCTTATACCGTTACTGGCATCCTTCAAAATTTTCCAGCAAACTCGCATATATCTTTCAATCTTCTTTTTTCTGAAAGCAGCCTTAGCAGTCGGCGCTACAAAGATTTTATTGCCAACGATTGGAGCTCGAATGCTTATACCACTTATTTAATGCTGGATAAAAATGCAGATGTTGAAAAAGCAACACAAAAATTAAATCAATTGATTGCTGCTAATCGAACAGGAAACAAGAGTGTGAAAAGCAGTCTCAGTTTACAACCACTTACGGCTATTCACTTCCATTCTGCGGGAATTGAAGGAACACCTGCTGAAAGAAAAGGTAATCTCTCCTATATTTATGTGTTCTCTATTGTTGCTTTATTTGTTCTGTTGATCGCATGTATCAATTACATGAATCTTACCACTGCAAGATTTGCTAATCGCGGAAAAGAGATCGCTGTTCGAAAAGTAACCGGTGCTCTTCGGAGCAATCTTGTTGGACAGTTTCTTTCTGAAGCGCTACTAATGGCGATCATTGCCTTGATTCTTTCATTAGGCGCAACAAAATTGCTGCTTCCTGCATTCAATACATTTACACAAAAACAATTGGATCTTGGATTGACGACGGATCCAAGGATATGGTTTGGTATTATCGCCACAGTGCTTATTGTAGGACTGTTTGCAGGAGCTTACCCGGCACTTTTTCAATCGCGGTTAAAACCTTTGCTATTATTGAAAAATAAAATTCAACAAAGTAAAGGCCAGCTATCTCTCCGCAAAGGATTGGTTGTCTTCCAATTCTTTCTTTCAATTATCATGATCGTTTCCACGATCGTTGTTTTTATGCAGATGAAATATGTTGATACCGCAGATATGGGTTTTAATAAAGAGCAGTTGGTGGTTGTTGATATTAATAGTGGCGCTGTTCGTCGCGGCGCAGAAACAATAAAGACTGAATATGCAAAGATCCCTGCAGTGAAATCGGTGAGTGTTACTTCCCGCGTGCCGGGTGAATGGAAAATAATTCCAAAAGTAAAAGCAAAAATGCAGGGTTCGAATGGTATAGAAAATGATATGTTTTTGATAGCCGCTGATGACCAATTTTTAAAAACCTTTGAGGTTAGTTTGATCAAAGGAAGAAATTTTTCAACAAACCCGTCAGATTCTTCGGCAGTTATGATAAATGAAACTGCAGCAAAAATGCTTGGGATCAAAGAACCTTCAGAGCAATTAATAGAAATACCATCTGTTGATTTCAACGGTAGTGTTTCAAATCTTAGTCAGCCTTTCAGAGCCAGGGTGGTTGGCATTACAAAAGATTTTAACTTCCGTTCGCTAAGAGAAAAAGTAGCGCCACTATTAGTGGCATACCGCAACAATCCTGTTCATAATATAGATTATTTTACTGTAAGACTTAATACCAGCAATGTTGAACAAACATTGAAACAACTGGAAGGAATTTTACATAAGGTAGATGCTAATCATCTTTTTGAATATAATTTCCTGGATAAACAATGGGATAATTTTTATCGTGATGATCAGAAACGACAGATCATTTTCCTGGTTATTGCAGCGCTTACAATTCTTATTGCATGTCTTGGTCTTTTTGGTCTGGCTACTTATGCGGCCGAACAGCGCATCAGGGAAATAGGTATTCGAAAAGTATTAGGCGCTTCTGTTTCGGGTATTGTAGCTATGCTTTCGAAAGATTTTATCAAATTGGTATTGATAGCATCAGGACTTGCCATTCCTGTTGCATGGTGGATGATGAATAGCTGGCTGAGTGATTTTGCTTATCGCACAAAAATATACTGGTGGATATTTGTGATCGCAGGCGCATTGGCATTGTTTGTCGCTCTGTTTACGGTTGGTTTAAAAGCATTGAAAGCAGCTATCACTAATCCAGTTAAATCATTGCGAACAGAATAAAAAATTCGCAGGAATAAAATATTTATTATGCTCAACACTTTTTATAAATCTGCCTTACGTTCAATTTGGAATAAGAGATCATTTTCTATTTTGAACATTATGGGTCTTGCAGTCGGGATAGCAGCCAGCATTCTTATCTTTCTTATCATACGAAATGAACTAAGCTATGATAAATACCAAAGTAAACGGGACAGGGTCTATCGGGTCGTAACCACGCTGTTGAATAAAAGCAATGGAGAGCTTTCAGGAAAAACAGCAGGAGTACCTCCGCCATTGCCGGCAGCCATGCAAAAAGATTTTGCACAGGTTGAAAGAACGTCTGCTATACTTGGCATGGGCGGAGCTCAATTATATATCCCTGAAAAAAGTACTGGTGAAGAAAAAAGATTTAAAGAAGAAGAGGGATTGGTTTGGTCTGAGGCTGGGATCTTTGAGATGCTTGATTTTAAATGGCTCCGTGGAAATGCTGCCGCTTTAAAAGATCCGAACACCGCAGTTATTGCAGAGAGTGTTGCAAACAAATTCTTTGGCGATCATAAAAATGCGATCGGGAGAACAATACAACTTTATTCGTTTAGAATACCATTGCAGGTAGTGGGTGTCTTCAAAGACCTCCCTGACAATACAGATATTCCAATACGTATCGCCGCTTCTTATCCCACACTTCGTCGCCGGTTACCTGACGTGTTCGCCGATAATGAAAATTCATGGGGCTTCACCTTTGGACAGTGCTTTTTATTATTGAAAGGAGGTCAGTCCGCAGATCGGTTACAGGCACAGTTTCCTGCTTTTATGAAAAGATATTATCCCGGGGACACGCCGCAGGATAAATATCACATCAGGTTAGGACTCCAGGCTTTGGGAAAAATGCATTTCGATCCGGATGTTGAACTATTCAGAACAGATGGTCTCTCAAAAAAAGAATTATTGTCATTAAGTTTGATCGGTTTATTCCTGATCCTTGTTGCCTGTATTAATTTTATAAACCTATCTACCGCCCAATCTGTCAATAGGGGTAAAGAGATCGGTGTTAGAAAGGTTTTAGGTGGCAGCCGGTCACAATTAATAAAGCAATTTTTATTGGAAACCGGCTTTATCACTTTGATCTCTTTGATCATCGGCTGTTTCATAGCACAGCTTGGCTTGCCTTTATTAAATAACCTTTTACATAAGGAACTTTCTTTAGATTTTCTCCGGCATCCATCAATATTATTGTTTATCGTATTGAGTGCAATAGGGGTTACTTTTCTTGCGGGTTTCTATCCGGCTATTGTTCTGTCCGGTTTTAACCCGATAACGATCTTTAGAAATAAGCTTCTTACAAAAAAGAGTGGTGCTTTTTCTTTACGTCGAAGTTTGGTGGTTTTCCAGTTCATCATTGCGCAATTGCTTGTTATCGGAACCATCGTGGTGGTAAAACAAATGAGTTATTTTAGAAATCGTCCAATGGGATTTGATAAGGAAGGCATAGCGCTTATCAATTTGCCAAGCGATAGTACATTAAAACTTAAATATCCATTATTAGAAAGCCGCGTATTGCAAATACCGGGAGTCACTTCTGCTAGTTTGTGCATGGAGGCCCCGTCCAACTTTTTTGTATCGAACCGCTCATTTTATTTTAATAATTCTCCTGAGAAAGAGCAGTTCAGTATTACCCGTCAATATGCGGATACTGGCTATTTCAAAACTTTCGGACTTCAATTGGTGGCGGGCCGGCACTTTTTTCAAAGTGATACTGTTCGTGAATTGTTAGTAAATGAAACAGCTGTTAAGAAATTAGGTTTGCGATCTCCGGGCGATATTATTGGCAAAACAATATCGTTTGAAGGTTCACCGCAGTACCCTATTGTGGGGGTTGTAAAGGATTTTAACAGTAAGTCGTTGCGCGAGCCGATAACCCCGATAGTTATTTCTTCCGACTACGAAACTTATGAATGGATCGCGGTCAGGTTGGATAGAAATAGAATGAAAACAACGCTTGACCAGGTGCAAAAAACATTTACAGAGATATACCCGACCTATATGTATGATCGTGTTTTTTTCGATGAAAGAATTGAAGGATTTTACCTGAATGAAGCGATCACGTCAAGGTTGTTCAAGATATTTTCCTTTTTCGCTATTTTTATTTCCTGCCTTGGGTTATACGGATTGGTCTCTTTTATGGCAGTGCAAAAAACCAAAGAGATAGGCGTTCGAAAAGTGTTGGGCGCTTCGGTGCAGAGCATCATTTATCTTTTTTCACGGGAATTTACCATACTGATAGGAATTGCATTTTTAATAGCAGCTCCTGTTGGATATTATCTGATGCGGGAATGGTTGTCTGGTTTTTATTACCATACAAATATTGGATGGGAAGTTTTTGCGATAGCAATTATCATTTCTGTTATCATCGCATGGATAACTGTGGGCTATAAAGCCATTAAAGCAGCAATTGCAAATCCCGTGAAATCATTGCGAACAGAATAAAAAGCCTCCCAACCCCTCCGAAGGAGGGGCTTTGAGGAAGGTCAAAAATATGAGAACACAGCAATTAATATTAATCATCAAATCCCTCCCCTTAGGGGAGGATAGGAGGGGCCCATGATAGAAAATTATATCAAGATCGCCTGGCGAAATTTAGTGAGAAGTAAAGGCTATAGTGCCATTAATATCGGTGGGCTTGCTATTGGTATGGCGGTGGCTATACTTATCGGTCTATGGATTTATGATGAACTGTCTTTTAATAAGTATCATAAGAACTATGACAACATTGCGCAGGTAATGATCAGGGGCAATTTTAAAGGGCAGGGCTTTTCATCCGCTGCTCTGCCGCGGCCGCTAGAGCAGGAATTACGAACAAAATATGGAAGAAATTTCAAGCATATAGTTATGTCGCGATGGAATGAAGGCCATATACTTTCTGCCGGTGGTAAAAAGTTATCACAAACCGGGAGATTTATGCAGGAGGGGGCGCCGGAGATGTTGTCGTTGAAAATGCTTGGTGGTAGCTGGAACGGTCTGAAAGATCCTCATTCGATCATTCTGTCGTCTTCTGTCGCCAAAGCTCTTTTTGGAGATGAAGATCCAATGGATAAAATGATGCGGATAGATAACCAGATGGATGTGAAAGTAACCGGGGTATATGAAGACCTCCCTTATAACACGGAATTTAAAGACATCAAATTTATTTCCACCTGGGATCTGATGATAGCCAACACCAGGTGGATGCAGCAAGCTGCTGACAAATGGAGTAACAGTTCTTTTCTGATGTATGTTCAATTACAAGCAAATACAACATATGACGCTGTTTCGGCAATAATAAAAAATGCCAAACAGGATAACGTAGACGCAGATGATAAAAAATTTAACCAGCAGGTATTTCTCAATCCGATGGGCAAATGGCACCTGTATTCAGAATGGAAGAATGGCGTTAACACGGGCGGACGTATTCAGTATGTTTGGCTGTTTGGCATTATCGGTCTTTTTGTATTATTACTCGCATGCATCAATTTCATGAACCTGAGTACGGCTCGCAGTGAGAAGCGTGCAAAAGAAGTAGGCATTCGCAAGGCTATCGGTTCTATGCGCAGCCAATTGATCAGGCAATTTCTGAGTGAGTCATTGCTGGTTACATTTCTTGCTTTTCTTCTGGCTCTTATATTAGTTGGTGTTTCGCTGTCGTGGTTTAATGAACTCGCTGGTAAAAGGATGACTATTATTTGGTCGAATCCATACTTCTGGACAATCAGCCTTGCCTTTATTACACTCACCAGTCTTATTGCCGGAAGCTACCCTGCGCTTTATTTATCTTCTTTTAATGCGGTAAAAGTGTTGAAAGGCACTTTCCGGGCCGGGCGTTTTGCCACTGTTCCCCGTAAAATATTGGTGGTTCTCCAATATACTGTTTCGGTTGCTCTTATTATAGGAACCATTATTGTATACCGGCAGATACATCATGCTAAAAGCCGTCCTGTTGGTTACACAAGAAATGGCTTGTTAATGATCCATGTGAAATCGCCTGATCTGAAAGAAAAATTTCAATTAGTGTCTGATGAGTTAAAAAAAAGTGGAACTGCAGTGGCGGTATCCGGATCTTCTGGTCCTGTCACGGCGATATGGTCGAATAACAGTGGATTGGAATGGCGCAATAAAGATCCTAATAAAGTGGATGGTTTTGCCACTGTGTGGATAACGCATGATTTCGGCGAATCAATAGGTTGGCAATTAAAAGAAGGAAGGGACTATTCGCCGGCACTGGCATCTGATTCCGTAAGCAGCAGCAGTACCCCTGATCT
>Ga0126305_10000724_pt1 | contig 14267 bp, 13 predicted proteins | sample Plot26_FD_92536 | JGI IMG/M metagenome (GOLD analysis project Ga0126305, IMG submission 92536) | Serpentine soil microbial communities from UC McLaughlin Reserve, CA, USA - Plot26 | ecosystem: Environmental > Terrestrial > Soil > Grasslands | place: USA: UC McLaughlin Reserve, Lake County... | reverse complement strand
GAAAAATCTTATAAGAATTCCAAAATACCAGGTCGGGATAGAAAGAATGAAAAAGAGACTGGTCGAAATAAAAAAAGAATACAAGGATACCGAGCCTGCCGGCGAACTGAAATAATACTTTAAATATAGATTGCCTTGCGATTTCTCTGGAAACTATACCTGAAAATGGAAGGCTGGAAAGCTATAAATGATTTCCCCAATCATTTAAAGAAAGCTGTTGCCATTATAGGGCCGCATACTCACTGGAAAGATTTTACATTGGGCCTTGCCTTTAGAAGCGTTCTGAAAATAAGATACGGCAAGTACCTTGGCAAAGCCGAGTTATTCAGAGGGCCGTTTGGTTTTTTATTCCATTGGCTGGGGGGCACACCAGTTGATCGTTCCGGTAAACAGGGAATAGTTGAACAGGTTGTGGAAAAATTCAATAAGGCTGAGAATTTAGTTATTGCATTATCACCCGAAGGAACAAGAAAGAAGGTTGATAAGCTCAGAACAGGTTTTTATTATATTGCTAAAAAGGCCAACGTGCCGATCGTAATGATAGGTCTTGATTATTCAAAAAAGGAATTGAGTGTTTCGGAGCCTTTTTATCCAACAGATAATGAGGCTGAAGACTTCAAAAAGATCATTGAGTTTTTTGCTCCATTAAAGGGATATTATCCAGATCAGGGCTTTGCACATTTATTAGATCCTGAAAAATGAATCATTTCACTTCTTCAAACACTCCGGTTTCTTTGTTCTTCCTTACATTATCCCAAATAAAATACCGTCCATTCATGGCTATATAAACTCCATGAGGTAATGTTTGTGCAAATGCCAGAGCACTACCGAGGTTAAAAAGCCCGTCGCTGCTGCCAAATTTTATTGGGATCATAGCGCCGGTTAGCACCACTGTTTTATTGTTTACTTTTCCCGCAAGCATTTTTGCTGTATCCGCCATAGTATCTGTGCCGTGAGTTATCACGATCTGGTCCTCTTCGCAATGATTACACTGGTGAGCGATCAATTCCCTGTCCTGGTCGGTCATTTCAAGGCTGTCGATCATCATCAATGTTCTTATTTCTACCGGCACCAGGCTCCGTCCCAATCCAAGCAATTCATTTAAATGTGTGTCTTTAAAGTACAGTTGCCCGTTCAGCTCATTGTATTCCTTATCAAAAGTACCTCCCGTAATAAAAATGCGGATCGCCATAGAAAAATTTTACATCGTGAAATTATGGAATCCTGATGAGCCATGAATATGAGTTTAATTATTCAGAACTTAGCGCTATGCAGCAAGTCATTCCCGGCATTGATGTTTTTTTACAAGATCCTGAAATGAATAAGAATTCGGCGTTTGCGATCGTAACAAATAATGCGGCGTTTACTTCAGATAGAATATTAAGCAGGTTAGCATTGGTGGAAAGGGGATTCAACCTTGTTAAAATCTTTTCTCCTGAGCACGGTATCTCAGTTAAAGGCGCAGATGGTTCCCACCAAAAAGACTCGACCGATATCAAAACAGCATTGCCAATAATTAGTCTATATGGCGATCGTTTAGTGCCAACCGAAGAAGACTTGAAAAATATTGATATTGTCTTATTTGATATCCCTGATGTCGGTTGCCGTTTCTATACTTATCTCTGGACAATGACCTATGTAATGGAGGCTTGCGCAAAGTATAATAAGCAAATGATCATTTTAGACCGGCCAAATCCGATCGGTGGCGATCTGGAAACAGCTGAAGGCCCCATGCTTGACGAAAAATGCTGTGCATCGTTTATTGGCCGTTGGTCAATTCCAATCAGGCATAGCTGCACATTAGGCGAGCTGGCAAATTATTTTTCTATTAAAAAAGTAAAAGGACCTGATCTGAAAGTTGTTCGGGTAAAAAACTGGGACCGTAACCATATTGCAAATGATTTTTACCCAACATCACCGGCCATAAAAAACATTTCAACCGCATTGGTTTACCCGGGCATGGGATTATTAGAAGGCATTAATGTAAATGAAGGCCGCGGAACTGATAAGCCTTTTATGCAATTTGGTGCTCCCTGGATCAACGCTGAACAAGTGCAAACTGAATTAAAGAACAAAAATATTCCCGGCATTGATCTGAAACTCTGCTCTTATATCCCGGCAGACAGTTTATATAAAGGCGAATCATGTTATGGACTTGAACTCAATTTGACTAATGCAAATAAATTCCGCTCAGTCGCTTTTGGCATTGATCTTATTTCTATTCTTTTTAAACTATATCCTCAGCACGTAACGGAAAGAGCTTATGTTACCAATGCAAATCCAGCAGGCGGAGGACATTTGGATAAATTGTTGGGTATAAAAAATGCATTTGACTTATTTAGATCAAATGCATTCACTGAACACGATGTTTTCAAACATTGGCCGGAAGAAATAACTCCTTATTTACTATATACGTAACCATTATTTTGTTACGCATTTCACCAGGCCTGCCATTTCCTTATGATATTTACAATGGTAAGGATGTGGTCCAACTGTATTGAATGTAAATCCAAAAGTTCCGCCCGGCTGCAGATCGCCACTATCAAAACTTCCATCATCGGCGGTAACCGTATGTACAGTCTCATCACCATTGACCCATAATATTGAGCCGCCAACCATTACAGTTACTTCAGAAGGTGTAAATGCATTGCTTTGAATCGTAACTTTTGTTGTATAATTTGTTGGAGTGCCGCCGGATGTTATTGATGTACCGCTTCCGGAAGCATGAACTGTTCCATTATTGCTTTCAACAAGACTACTTTCATCTTTACTACAACTAAAAAAAAGAATGGATAAAGCAAGAACTATCGTTAAAACGTCTTTCTGTTTCATACGATTCGGTTTTGGGTTCTAATAAAAATATTTCAAAAGAAGGTATGCAACATCAAGGCCAAAAAGAAAATCTACTTTAGGATTTCAGATTACTGTTTGTATTTCAGGGGTAAAGAATATTGTATGTTTTAACAATCACTCAAATATTTATTCCTTGTTTGTAACTTTAGTGGATGTCATCCCACACGATAAATACATTTTACAACAGCACTCAAATGGAAACTGACCGTTTGGGTCAGCATGTGTTCCAACTTGAAAAGATCCGGACGCAGGAGATCATTCTCAGGCATTTAACAACCGCCTTAAAGATTGCGGATATAGGTGGGGCGACCGGGGCTTATTCATTCTGGCTTCATGATATGGGACATCATGTTCACTTACTTGATGCGGCGGAATTTCACATAGAAGCAGCAACAAAAATTTCCATTACAGAAAACAAACCGCTAGCTTCTATTTTGATGGGAGATGCAAGACAACTTCCGTATGATGACGCACAATTCGACATGGTATTGCTATTCGGACCACTTTATCATTTACAGGAAAAGGAAGACAGGGTAAAAAGTATTGCAGAAGCAAAAAGAGTTTTGAGAAAAGGGGGGGTATTACTTGCTGCAACGATTACAAGGTATGCTTCTTTGTTTGATGGATTCTGGCAAGGATTTATTGATGATCCCGCTTTTGAAAATATAGTAAACCAGGATATTGAAGATGGCAATCATTTTAATCCTGTCAATCATCCTATGTATTTTACCGATGCACATTTTCATACCCAAAAAGAGATCGAAGAAGAATTTGCTGCAGCCGGTTTGTCTAAGTTCAATACAATTGCTATTGAAGGGTTCGGATGGTTGACGCCAAATTTTATGGAACGGTGGAATGATGAAGATTCACGGAATAAAATGCTTCACTATATAAAACTAACAGAAAATGACCCGGTAATGATCGGTATTAGTGCACACGTAATGACAATTGCGACGAAAGCCGGCTGATAAAGTTTTTTACAAAATCCCGCTGATCCAAATTAAATTTGCGGATACAAAAAAGGCCCTTCCGTAGAAACGGACTGGCCTCTCACGATTGCTTGCCATATGAAAATCTGTAAAAATCTTTTTAGGCCTCTCTGCTGCTTGTCTACTCTCAACGATTGCTTGCTTATGAAATAACAGAGACGCATATCAAAAGTATGTCGCGGCGCTGTGTTACTGAAAATATCTTGGGCCCCGTTTTATCATTTCAAACGGGTCATAATTTTAGTAACTCATTGCATGCGAAGCGTTTCCAAAAAAAATTTTATTATGTCCAACAGATTTTCAGATATATTATTTCAATTGGTTCAGTCGCTGGAGAAGTCAGAAAAACGGCATTTTAAGCTTTATATAAAGAGAAGTTCTGCTAAACAGGACCTTAAGATCATACAGCTTTTCGACGCATTAGATAAGCTGCAGGAATACGATGAAAAGCTATTATTAAAGAAAATGCCCGGGATCTCCAAAACCCAGTTAGCCAACTTAAAAAATCATTTATACAAACAATTACTGGCAAGTTTGCGGTTATTAAAAACAACTGACAACATTGATCTTCAGTTGAGCGAGCACCTCGATAATGCCCGCATATTATATAACAAAGGTTTAAAAATTCATAGCCTTCGCATTTTAGAAAGAGCAAAGGAACTTGCACGGGCCAATCAAAAGTTCAATACGCTGGTCCAATTACTTTCGCTTGAAAAAAAGATCGAAACGCTTCATATAACCCGCAGCACCACCGATAAAACAAAAAAGATGACCGAAGAGGCGTTGGAGATCAGTGATCATATCGACAGGGTAACGCGTCTTTCTAATCTTGCATTGCTTTTATATCGTTGGTTTGTCCTTTATGGTCATGCGAGAAATGAGCAGGATGAAAAAGAACTCAATACATTTTTCAAGAATTATTTGCCGGCAGATGTGCAAAAGGTAAACGGCTTTTATGAAAAACTTTATCTCTACCAGAGCTATTGCTGGTATGCTTTTATCCGCCAGGATTTTTTAATGTATTATCGCTACAGTCAAAAATGGATCGATCTTTTTGAAGAGCAACCGGTGATGAAAGAAGTAGAAACCGGCCATTACATAAAAGGAATTCATACATTGCTGAATGCATTTTTTGACCTTCGTTATTTTGAAAGATTCGAAACGGTGCTCAGGAAATTTGAGCAGTTTGCAAAAACAGCTATTGCAACGCGGCATGATAATTTCCGGACCCACACTTCCATTTATATCAACAGCGCCAAAATAAACCAGCACCTGATGAAAGGAAGTTTTACAGACGGATTAAAGCTGGTGCCGTCGATCGAAAAAAACCTCGAAGAATATGCATTGTTTGTAGACACCCATCGCATCCTTGTATTTAATTATAAGATCGCCACGCTTTATTTCGGAGCCGGCAAATATGAAACAGCGATCGATTACCTTCAAAAGATCATTAACGGCCCGGTTGATCTCCGAATAGACTTGCAGTGTTATGCGCGGCTGTTACATCTTATGGCACATTATGAATTGGGCAATGACCAGATCATTGAATCACTCATAAAATCCGTTTACAGGTATATGGCCAAAATGAAAAATCTGACGGTGGTAGAAGAAGAGATGTTTCGTTTTCTTAGACATTCCTTCAATGTTTCTCCAAAAAAGATAAAACCGGAACTTGAAAAATTCCTGGATAAGATAAAACACCTGGAAAAGAATCGTTTTGAAACAAGATCATTTGCTTACCTGGATGTTATTTCATGGGTGGAAAGCAAAGTCTATAATAAGCCGATGAGTGAAATAATTTTCGAAAAATACCTAACCCGAAAAAAAAGAAACCTTTTAACCGGAAAAGCTGCTTAAGTAATTTTGAAACATGGCAAGAACTCCTTCAACAATGACCGCATTGGGCACTAAAGCTCCCAATTTCGTTCTTCCCGATACCGTATCGGGGAAAGATCTCTCGCTTGAAAATAGTAAAGGAGAAATAGCCACGGTGATCATGTTTATTTGTAATCATTGCCCTTTTGTAAAACATGTAAATGAAGAATTAGTAAAACTTGCGAATGATTACAGAAGGAAAGGAATTGCTTTTATTGCTATTAATTCAAATGACGTACTAAACCACCCTGACGATTCGCCCGCACTAATGACGCAGGTTGCGAGGCAATTGAAATATCCATTTCCTTACCTGTACGACGAATCACAGAAAACAGCAAAAGCCTATGAGGCCGCTTGCACTCCCGATTTTTTTATTTATGATAAAGATCTTCAACTTGTTTATCGCGGACAGTTCGATGATAGTCGCCCGGGAAATGAAACACCGGTGACCGGGAAAGATATTCGTAAGGCACTCGACTGCCTATTAAATAATGTAGCTGTATCAGAAGAACAGCGACCAAGTATTGGTTGCAATATCAAATGGAAATAAAGTGCAATGCAAAAAATGTGTTTAAACTCGGACCGATCTTATCTATAATTTCGACGTTTATTTAAATTATCTTAACAAGCCGCTCCTCCTTTCTTCAAAACCCGCTTTAGATTCTTCGTAATTTTATTTTATGAAAAGATCCGGCTCTGCTGATCTGCCTCTTCATTACGGCTCTGTTCCCAAATGGCTTGCAGACCGTATGGCGAAACTTGGTTTTGCAATTACTGAAGCCATAATAGTAGAATATGGCAAAGACGAAGTTTTGCGCAGGCTTTCCGACCCTTTCTGGTTTCAAAGTTTAGGTGCTGTTATGGGGATGGATTGGCACTCTTCAGGAATTACTACTTCAGTAATGGGAGCCTTGAAAAAAGCGATCAATCCGCACGCAAAAGAACTCGGGATTTACATTTGTGGTGGAAAAGGAAAGTTTTCAAAAGAAACTCCGGCCGAACTTTTGAAAATTGGTACTACAACCGGGTTAAATGCAACTGAATTGGTCCGTTGCAGTAAACTAAGTGCAAAAGTTGATAACACGGCAATACAGGACGGTTTTCAACTATACACGCATAATTTTATCGTAAGCGATACAGGAAAATGGACTGTAGTGCAACAGGGCATGCGGCCTGATAGTAAAACTGCAAGACGTTATCATTGGCATTCTAACAATATCAAATCCTTTGTTGAAGATCCTCATACAGGTATTTGCGGTATTAACCAGGGAATGATCTTAAATCTTACGGACCAAGCCGCCAATCCTACAAGAGAAAGCATTCTTAACGTCACTCATGACAAGCCTGAGCTTATCATGAAAGAATTTCAGCAACTTCTCATGCCTTCCCATCATGATGTGCAGGCGAGTGATGTAGATCTGAGACGATTGGGTTCAATACTGTGGCTGGCATTTGAACAGCATCCAAACAATTTTGAAGAGTTATTACTATTAAATGGAGTAGGGCCAAGAACGATACAATCATTGACTTTAGTGAGTGAAGTTATTCACGGTACACCTTCACGATTTAAAGATCCCGCTCGCTTTTCTTTTGCTCATGGCGGTAAAGATGGCCATCCTTTTCCCGTGCCTACTAAGGTGTATGATGAAACAATTCAAACATTGCAAAGCGCTGTCCACAAAGCAAAACTTGGGGCAAGTGACAAAGCGGAAGCAATAAAGAAATTACATCAAATAGCAGCCCGGGCTGAAAAGGATTTTGTTCCAAATTCCAATTTTAATGAACTGATCGAAAAAGAAAGAAATGATTCCTGGAAATATGGGGGGCAAACCGTTTTCGGTAAAGTAAAATCTTCACGGCGGGTACACAAAGGTGTTCAATTAAAATTATTTTAGGTCTGCCGGTATCTTACATATTTTATCTTTTACTTTATGCGGCATATTGAGTTTATTCACGCAGCTCACTTTGAGAATAATTATCACAGGCATCATGTGCAGGGAAAACTCTCATCGTTCATTGATTTCTTCTGGCAGACAAAGTTTGAAAAATTATGGCGACAATATCCAAAAGGCTTTAGTGATGCATTGTTTCCCAATCTTGGCTACACCTATCTTATTAATATAGGCACTCCCTTTGTGATGCAGGTTGATAATAAAAAATTCAACATGAAGACCGATGGATTTTTGCCAAGACCATCTTATATCGAGTGTTTTCATCAACCCGGTAATGTTTTGTTCGGTATCAAGTTTAAAGTAAGTCCGGTAATCTTTGAAAAAAAAGTAAACTTTTCCGATTACAGGGGTTCGATCTTTCCTTTAAGCTATTTGGCGGAGGCAACTCTACTTGAGAAAATAAAGAAGCCTGTGTCATTTGAAAAACGTGTACAGTTACTGATCAAACACTATGAAGAGCAATTGAATAAGCATGAAGGATCATTGAAACCAGTAAACATTGTTACTTCTATTCTTGATAATGCAGCAAAACAAAGCAATTACAATGTAACCGTAGAGGAATTCGCTGCCCGCCATCATATTTCAGCCCGCACATTGCAACGGTATTTTCTTATCTGTACCGGTACGAACAGTAAAAAAGCTTTGCAAGTGCTGCGTATTCGTAAAGCAGCAAGTGAGATTCTTTCAAACCCGAAAAAATTTCACTATAGGAATTACAACTATTACGACTTTAGCCATTTTTATAAGCACCTGAAACAATTTCTTCACAATGACGCACTAAAACACATCAAACCCCATTTGCAGTTATTAAAAACGATCCGCAAAAAATAGAGCCGGTAAGAATACCGGCTCGCTACACATGAGAAAACAAAATAAGATGGCTATACTTTTTTATTGTGCTCGTTGTCTTTCTTCTTCAGATCCTGTTGTTCTCCGGCGCGCCTGCAATACTTTATTGCTGCCAAAGCGATAAGTGAATGCCAGGTTTGCAACTCTTGTCTCACGATATGCTCTCCAGATCTCTATATAATTATCATATGTAATGGTGGCTCTTGGCAGATTGGTCCAAAAGATATCCGTGATATTAAACCGCAACAGTCCTTTGCCTTGCCAGAAAGTTTTTTGCACTCCCGCTCCAACTCCCCATTGTGATCTTGTAACCATAAATCCGTATTGGCCGCCGGTATTATAATTAGCGTTTAATTCTGCGGTCCATCCTTTTTTAAATGTGAATGTATTATTGGTACGAAGATCCGCAACTACTTTTCCATCGTCAAGTGTGGTGGTTCCAAGACTACCATTGAAATGATTATAATAAACATTCGCATTGTTGATCATGTTCCACCATTTGCTGATACGGACCGGCGCTGCAACGCTAAGCCCAAAATAATCCGATGAAGAAAGATTAACAGGTATCTGTACAGTAACATTATCGTCGGCAGGTATCGTTGGAAACACTTCCTTGAACCTGGCGATAATAATATTTTGATTTTTCTCTGTATGGCTGTAGCCAAGAGTTAAGTTAATATTTTTGACCGTGTAGTTCAACTCATAAGCCCACGTAAACTGCGGGAGCAATGAAGGATTGCCGGTTGCATACGTAGTGACATCGATCAGGAAAAGAAAAGGGTTCAGCTGTGAATAATTAGGACGGTCGATCCTACGGCTTACTGATACGCCAATTCGCTGGTCTTCTTTAATGCTATAATTGAAATAGGCACTTGGGAAAAGTTGGGTGTATGAAGAATCCCACCGGATATCACCTTTCACCTGTCTTGTTTTTACGTTTGTATTTTCTGCACGCAAGCCTAATTGAAAATCGATCTTCTTATACGCCTTTTTGAATATGAGATACGCAGCATTTATATTTTCGTCATAATAAAAATGATTGGTCTTATTTACATCGTCAACCGGGGAGCCACTGCTCATATCAAAAAAATGAGCATCATTATCGGCAGTAACAAAGCTTGTTTTAAATCCGCTTTCAATTTTTGCTTTCTTTTTTAATGGGTTCACATAGTCAGCTTTCGCAGTTACCAGGTTTAAATTGCCTTCCTGGAAACCATCCAAAATATAGTCCGGCTGCATAGGAGTGCCGTCAAGGTTATGATATTGTGTAGATACTCTTGAAGAATTATCAGTGTTAAAATATGCATAATCAAGATCAGCGGTCAATTCACGACCCGTTGAGTCAAAAGTATGTTTGAAATTAAAGTTGGCTGCAATGTTCTTATTCCCGTTATCGTTTTTTGTTTGTGTATTAAAAGTATAAAGCGGTTGTTTATTACTCCCGATCACTACAGAGCTGTTATCATTGTAAGGTTTGAAAGTATTCAGGTTGCTATTTACAACAAACCCATACACGGTCTTTTTATTGGGATAAAAATCGGCGCCAAAACGGATCGTATTCAGGTACAATGGTATTTTGGTAAAATTATCTTTAAGGTCCTGCCCCGTAAATTGACCATCGGTATAAAAATTACGGTTAAGCAGCAGGTGATTCAGGCCCATGCGATAACTAAAATTGTAGCCGCCAAATAAATTTATTTTTTTATTTCTGTAATTAAAATTGATGCCTGTGTTTGCTTTTGGATAAATTCCTTGCCCATACCCGGCTGTAAAAGAGCCATTGGTTCCAAAACGCTGATCTTTTTTCATCCGGATGTCAATGATGCCTGCATTACCCGCAGCATCATATCGTGCAGAAGGATTAGTAATAAGTTCGATCCGGTCAATGGCATTTGAAGGAAGGCTGCGCAAATAATTTGCAAGATCCGCTCCACTCATTGGACTTGGTTTACCATCGATCCAGATATTAACGCCAGCTTTGCCACGCATACTTATATTATCGTTTCCATCGATCAAAACTCCCGGTGATCTTTCTAATACATCTAAAGCCGAACTACCTACATTGACCACACTGTTGTCTACATTCACTACAATTCGGTCTGTCATTTGCTGGATAAAAGGCCTGCGACCGGTAACCTGTACGGTTTGTAACTCCTTTGCTGCGGGCTTTAGTATTATGTCATTTACGATTATAGAATTGTTTGCTGAAGAAAGATCAATGACCGATGAAAACGCTCTTTCATGATTGATATAGGTAATTTTAATCAAATAGGAGCCAAAGCGAATGTTTTCAAATTCAATTATTCCGGATTTATTTGAAATTGCCGCTTTGACCAGTGAAGAATCGTTGGCCCGTAAGAGTTCTGCCGTTACCCCTTCCATTGGTTTTTTTTGTTCATCTACTGCTTTACCGCTGATCTTGCCACGGTCCGTTGTCTGTGCAGTGCCAATATATGAAGCAATAAAAAATATTATAAGTATGAACGCTGGTTTTCGCATGCCTGAGATTTGAAACAAAATGAGCATTAAACGAACTAATTCGTAGAATAAAATGATAAGGAGTAAAATGACACTATAAATGGGTAATTTAATGGAAACGGTTGTCCGATTTTTACATTCTGAGCAGTAAATGAGGATAGGTTTATTGTCGTACAATGTGAGCGATCTTCCACAAGCGCTGGATAAATCGGATGGCTATTGAATGCGACTGGCACGTCGATTTGCGCAGGCAGACTCCAGGCTGCAAGGGATGGTAATAGTGATGAAGTCTGTAAATGCAAATGATTATTGCTGGCTTGGTAAAGTATTGTAATGAGCAATTATAGTCGCAAAATTTGCTTCGCTGTCTTTTGAAATTTTTTTGTCCTCTACAAATTTTTGAATTTCATTTTTCTTATCACTCAATGAGTCTGTAAGCTCTTTTATTTTTTTTACCCTTACCCATTTGCCAGTGATCAAAACAAAATATCGCGGCTCCGTTCTAATAGATTGTTCAACCGTCGCTGAGCCATAGGGTTTAGTTTCCAGCATATTTTTTTTGTACTGTTTGTACAATTCCGCTTTCCCTGCCTGTAATAATTCATAAAAATATTTCTCCGGCTTATCGGTTGTTTCAATATAATTTGAAAAAATAAACCGATAATGACTATTATTAATTGTATCCCATAACACTACTTGACTGATTGGCGTAGTAGCGATCATTTCAATTTGCTTTTCGTCGATATAATTTACTTGTGATTCCAAAAGGTTGAGCCGAAGCAGTACATTCCTGTACTCTTTTCCTCCGCTTAAAATAATTGCGCCACGCATCATTTGCTCATTAAAAAAAGGAGAGCCTTCTACCACTTTTGCAAATTTTGCAGTAACAAATGGTGTTCCTGCTACGGTATATACATATTTTAAAACCCCTCCCCCCACACCGCTTTCCTTATCAACGTCAACAGTTGTTTGAGAAGTAGCCGCCAGGCACGTAAGTGAAAAATAGCCCCAGATAAGGAAACGCAACATGTTACGTAAATTTCAGTTGGTTCTAAATTACTAAAATAGCATGGATTTTTTCGTACACGGTCAATGTTGGCACCGGGTTTGGTTTTGAAACCCAGGGCCTTTATTTCTACCTGTCATTTATAAAACATTGAACATGAAAAATCCATCCGTATTGAGATTAGCAGTTTCCTGGGAAACAGTAAAAGAAAGAATGAAAGAGAATGACATCAACCTTACCGATGATGATCTTGAATATATTCCTGGCAAAGAAGAAGAGTTACTACAAAGATTGGAGAAAATAATGAAAAAATCCCGTGACCAGGTCATCGCCTATATTGAAAGCATTTCCTCAAACGAAGACCTGGCAGGATAAGGTACTTTTATCACTAAAATGCTCAATTTTGACATTTGTCAACGACGAAGAATTGTTTTGACCAATACTTTTGAATTAATATCTTCAGTCACCAAAAACATTTACCAATGAAATACAAATTAGTAGCAGTAACATTCCTGTTGTCTTCCTTTCTCTTTTCTTGCGTAAGCAGTAAAAAATTTAAGAAATCGCAATCGGATTATGCAGAGCTGCAAACAAAACACACCGCGCTGGAGGGTGATCTTACAAAATGTAATGATGATAAAGCAGAACTGGCACGTCAAAAGACGGCCCTCGAAACGGATAAGGCTGGTCTTAATACACGGATCTCTGACCTTAATAAGCAGATCGATTATTTAAAACAAACGAACACTACTGTATTAAAACAAATGGAAGACCTTTCTGTTGTATCCTCTTCACAAGCAGCAAACATCAGGAAATCGTTGGAGAATATTGGCGCCAAAGATCTTTATATACAGGATCTGCAAGCTTCCCTGGCCCGTAAAGACTCATTGAACCTGGCATTGGTAATGAACCTGAAAGGCGCTGTTGGTAACATGGAAGACCAGGATATCAATATTAAAGTGGAAAAAGGCGTGGTTTACATTGATATTTCGGACAAGTTGCTTTTCAAGAGCGGTAAATATGAAATAACGTCGCAGGCAAAAACAGTGCTTGGTAAAGTTGCTGCTGTATTAAAAAATCAACCTGATATAGAATTTATGGTGGAAGGCCATACGGATAACGTAGCTTATCGTAGCGGTGTATTGATGGACAACTGGGACCTGAGTGTGAAAAGAGCAACTTCAGTGGTAAGAATTTTACAAAAAGAATATGGTCTTGATCCAAAAAAAATGTCGGCAGCCGGCCGCGGAGAGTACAACCCGCTGCTTGAGAATAGTACTGCAGAAAATAAAGCTGCGAACAGGAGGACAAGAATTGTCATCCTGCCACAATTAGATCAGTTTTTTAAGCTTTTAGAACCGAAACAGCCCTCTTAAATTTCAAAATACGTGATGCCTCGTCTCGCCTTGGGTGAGACGGGGCTTTTAATTATTAAAAGTTTTTAATACAAATATTTTAGCGGTAATGATGACGTAATTTGCAGCCATAACCGCCCTTTGGAAAGCTTTCGGAAGCGGTCCTTGGACAGGGTGACAAAAATAAAATGACAAATTATTTAGAAGGATTGAATGATAAACAACGTGAGGCTGTACTGCATGTTGACGGCCCATTGATGATCGTGGCCGGTGCCGGTAGCGGAAAAACTAAAGTGCTTACCACCAAGGTGGCACACCTGATGGCAAATGGTGTCGATGCTTTTAATATTCTTGCTCTCACTTTTACAAATAAAGCGGCGAAAGAGATGAAGGAAAGAGTGGAGCACATTCTTGGCAACAACGAAGCAAGAAATTTATATATCGGTACATTTCATTCTGTATTCGCAAGAATTCTTCGGACTGAAGCGCCAAAGATGGGTTATCCAAACAACTTTACAATTTATGATACCGATGATGCAAAAAGTGTGGTGAAAACCGTGATCAATGAATTGAACCTGGATGATAAACATTATAAGCCTTCGACAGTTTACAACCGCATCTCTTCAGCGAAAAATGCGTTGGTGGGTCCCGTGGAATATGGTAATGACTATTATATCCAGCAGGAAGATCTGCGCAGCAACCGCCCCGCGATAAGCCAAATTTATGATGCCTATGTAAAGCGTTGTTTCAAAAATGGAGCAATGGATTTCGATGACCTGCTGCTGAAATTTTACGAGCTGCTAAAATTCTTCCCGGAGTCATTACATCGCTTTCAGCATAAATTCAAGTACATACTCATTGATGAGTACCAGGATACCAACCCGGCGCAGTATGAGATCATCAAATTACT
>Ga0126305_10000723_pt1 | contig 14274 bp, 23 predicted proteins | sample Plot26_FD_92536 | JGI IMG/M metagenome (GOLD analysis project Ga0126305, IMG submission 92536) | Serpentine soil microbial communities from UC McLaughlin Reserve, CA, USA - Plot26 | ecosystem: Environmental > Terrestrial > Soil > Grasslands | place: USA: UC McLaughlin Reserve, Lake County... | reverse complement strand
TCAACAACCCGAGCAGCTGCAATGTGTCGGTGTTGTTGATGCCCGCGACCAGCGCTGGCTTTGGAATGCCGAGCTGGGTCGTTGCGTCTTGGATGATTTGCAACATGGTTTTCATGGTGGTTCCTTATGCGGCCCGGGTACGTCGTTGCGGGGTGCCTTGGTCGGCTGCGTTCTGATTTGCCAGCGATTCGAGCGCGGCGACCGGTGCTGCCGAAGCTTCAGGCGGTGCGCTATTGGACTTGGCGGCCAACTCGGCAAAGCGGGCTTCGAACGATGCCATTTGCGCGCGCAACGCGGCGTTCTCGGCTTCTACGGCGTTCAGCTTCTCATCGTGCTTGCTGCCGCTTGCCTCGTCGGCCGCCAGCTTCAGGAAGCGCACGGCGATATCCCGGAAGGCAAACGGGGACATGCCGCCGCACATGCCGATGGCCTGCAATTGCGTGTCCGAGGCATTGGCGATATCTTCGATGGCCAAGAATTTCAAGTGTTTCAACTCTGCAACCTGGGCGGGCGATAGGCGCGGCCAATGCTCCAGTGGCGTCTTGCCGGCCAACAGTTGATCTCCGCTGTTCTGGTTCTTGAAAATCGCCCATTGCAGCGGAAAGCGGCGCTTATGGTCCTCGCGGACGATAGCCTCGATCGTTGTCAGTGCGTCACCGGGCACATTGATGCGCACCATGTCGACGTCATCGTAGATCGGGCGCCCCTCCTTCTCGCTCATGAAATTGTTCTGTACTGGCTTCTTGTGGAACACTGCCGTCAGGCGGTTGTCCGGATTGTTGGCGCCGACAAAGTCGGGGTTTGCATCATCGGATGCGAGGTAGCTGTGCGACATGGTCATTTCCTTCAAGTAGTTGAGGAGGCGTAGAACAGGGGGCCGAAGCCCCCGCAGGGTGAAAATTTAAGCGCTCAGGAACGTGAAGTAATTCCCGTCTCCGCGAGCGCCGAACAATGCTGCTTTCCCGCTGGCCACCGATACGCCGGCATTGACTGCCGCCAGACCGATGCGGCCGCCTACCGGTGGATAGACGGTCAGCGCGTTGGCGCCTTGGTTGTACACAGCGAAGATGTCGCCTGGCGAAATGCGAGTCGGTGCGCCGCTTGCGGTGGTAACGCCGAGCAGGATGGCGCCGGTACTGGCCGCCACGGTAGTGAACTCGGTTCCGCTGAACTGCAACGCGAACGCGGTGGCCTGCGTGGCGCCGGTGGCAGTCTGCCCGGACTGCATGCCGCCGTTGATGGCGCTGGCTTGCTGCGGGGTCAGGCCCGAACCCATCATGTCTTTGACGAAGCCGGGCATGATCAGTCCTCCTTTTTCTCAGCGGCCGGCGGGTTCTTCCAGGCCTCGATTGCCGCTGCGGCGTAGGCTTCCGGGTCTGGATGGCGGTTAGCCACGGCCATAGCCAGGAAGATATTTTTGACGTCGGATTCTTTCATATCGTTCTCCATAGGGCAGGGCCGAAGCCCCGCTCAATTAGGTGATCTGACCCTGATGGAATGGGCGGTTGATCTGGATGACAGCCAGGCCGGCAGACGGGGTTCCGGTGGTGGTCGAAACCTTGGCGTTCAGAATCTGCTCGCCGGCCACGGCCGCGTCATCGACGCTGCCCGGGGTGGCGGCCAGGCTGAACACGTCAGCACCTGGCACCATTGCGTTCGGCGCGCGTACCACGGCGCTGCCTTGGATCTGATACCAACCGTACTGATTGGCGATGTTCGCCGACATGGACACCGCAACCGAGCCAGTACCGGCGGTGGCCGGCGAAAGCGCGGTCGTGCCGAGGTATTCATCGAAATCAACCATCGAGCCGATGACCGTATTGGCCACGCCTTTCAGGTAGGTGAATTCGCCGGCGCCATACAGCGGATCGACGGCGTTGACCTGGAAGCCCAGCGCATGACGCTGTACCGTGTCGGTGACGGCGATCGGCTGGACGCCCAGGATCGGATTTTGAATCGTGTAAGCCATTTCGTGCTCCTTAAAAATGGGCCGGGGTTGCCGGCCGTGTTGTTTAGGCTATCACGCCTTAAGCTTGCCCTGGAACTGCGAACCCGACATGGTCAGGTTGCCGGCCCAGCCGAACAGCTTGACGATGGCATCCTGGTTGACGGCCTGGCGCTCGCCGCCGATCGGGACGAAATTGCGGTCCTTGTGCGGGCGGAAGTGGATGTAATCCGTGTTCAGGAAGTGCATCGTGTTGGCCGTGGCCGCGTTACCGATACCGCCGTCGTTGACCACGTCGGCCGACATGCCGCCGCCGAAGAACTTCAGCGAAGCGAAGCCCGCGCCGACGCCCTTCTCCGAACCGTCCGAGCTGACACGCTGGATGGCTTGCAGCGCATTGCTGTACAGCGCATAGTAGTTGCCGTCAGCGACGATCAGGTCCGGCTTGTCAGTGCCGCGCACTTGGCGGATGGCCAGGGTAGTCATGTAGGCGATGATGTTCGCCGCCGAGACTGGTGCGCCGCCATCGGTCACACCGCTGAACACCTGCGGGCGCCAGAACGACCACAGCGCGCGATCGATGCCGCCATAGACGCCGGTGTTGGCGACGTCAGGGATAGCAGCGGCCAGACCGGTAATGTTCTTACCGCCGTTGCCGGTGCCGTCACCGTAGATATCAGCGCCCATGCGGTTCAGAATACGGGCTTCCGACACTTTCATGCGGCCTTCCAGCAAATCGATGATCTGCTCTTTGCCGCTGTTCTGGAGCACCTCCAGGCCGCTGATGGTCACCGAGCCGGCGTACTGCTTGATTGCGAACTGCGCCGCGCTCATCGGGGAATCGGGGCTGATGTTGATCGCCTCGTAGCCCGAATAGCTGCCGCTGTTGTCGGTCGCTGGGTCGTTGTACATCAGTTCTTCCAGGATGACGTTACCGCCGCTGAAAGTACGCTGGTTGCCCTTCCGCTTCAGCCAGCGCAGTAACGCGACGTTGTTGGTCAGGTTGTCAGCCAGGGCGCCGGAGCGGCTCTGGATGGTGGTTGCGATGATGTCATCGATCGCGGTGTTTGCAAAAGCCATAATAAGCTCCTAAGTGATGTGGTTAAACCCGGCCGCCAGCATGCTGGTCGAACGCGGATTCCAGAGATTCCCGAATGTTATTCGACGGGGCTGCGTTGCCGGCTGCGGCGGACGACCCGCTGCGTACCGATCCCGAAGCCTGCCGCGCCTTTGCCACTGCCGCCGCCTTGTTCGCCGTTTGTGAAGTGGCCGAGGCAGCAGCTTGACGCTGTGTCTCCGCGTTCCACGCATCGTCGTTGAGACGCACAGCCTTGGTGTAGGCCGTATCGAGGTCTTTGGCTACACCAGTCTCAAGTAATTGAGCCATGTCACCGCGTACCTGCTCGAAGTGCGGATACTTTGATGCATCCGCAAACTTCGCCAATTCGTTGTTGATCGTTTGCATTTCCTGCTGCTCGCGCCAGGAGCTGACGCCCTGGACGCTCTTGCGCATTTCGTCCATCTGCTGCATCAGTTGCAGCGTGGTCTGATCGACGCCGCCCGCCTGCGCTTGCTGAATGGTTCCCAGGGGGACGCCGTAGCTTGCCGCCAATTGGCTGAAGATTTGGATCTTCTGTTCAGGCGTTCCAGCCACGATAGCGCAGTGCGTTCGCCCCATGCGCTGGATCCAGTCGGCCGGGTTCATGTTGGCCTGCTGAAGCTGCGGCATAAATTCCTGCACCACGTCGGTCAGTGACTTGGCGTGCTGCGCTTCGGCCCGGTGGGCGCTGATGCCGGTGGCATATTCGCGCTCGCGCTGCACGTTGTACTCTGCGAGCTTCTTGGCCTCTTCCGGCAGCAGGGCCTGGCCAGATTCCAGTTTTTGCTGAATCGGCAGGTACTCTTTGCGCCATGTGGTCAGCTTCGGAGCGGAGTCGACCACCGGTGCGGCCTGCTGCTCTACTGCCGGCGCAGCTGCTTGCTGCTCGGCCTGACGCGCTGCGAAGCGGCCTTGCTCGTCGCGGGTACGCTGCGCATCATCGGCAGCGCCGGCGTCTACCGTGCCGGTATCCTGCCCCAGCGTGCCGGCTTCGGCCGCATCCATGCTGGCGGTCAGCGTATCGCGCAGGCTGACCGGCCCTTGTTCCTGATTCAGTTCTTCATCCATGTCATTCTCTCAAGTATCCGAGGGTGGGTTACAGCTTGGCGTTGACCACATCGATCAACGTTTCTTTCAGGCCCGGCGCGTTTCCGATCGTGGATTTACGTTCCGGGATCTTTTCGTTACCCACCTCAATGACGCCGTGCTGCTTGAGGTGTGCGCGGTGCTGGCTGCGGCTGGTGATCCAGCTGCCATCACACATGCTGCGATAGGGGGCGATGTCTGCGGCTACCATGGGCGCCACGATACGGCGGGTCATCGGTGCGCCGCAGTGCTCTGGCAAGCTTTCGTTCATGCGCGCGACAGTGCGCACGATGTCTTCCTGATGCCCGCATGGACATTGCATGGCGTAGATAGGCATTACTGTTTCACCTCGCTAGATACTTCGTTAGTGGCCGCTTCTGTTGCGGCGTCGGCCAGCTTGGCCTTGCTGCTGATGTTGGCCACCTCAATCTTGACGGCGGCGGCCAGCTCTTCTTTCCACTGGTCGAACATCAGCTGGTTTTGCTGCTGACGCTCGGCGGCCTGGTCGTCGCGGGCACGCAGCTCGGCATCGAACTGAATACGCTGCTGTTCAAGCGCTGCGTCCATTTGCGCTTGTTGCTGGGCGCGCTCGGCCTCCAGGCTATTCTGATGGGCGTTCTGCTGCGCCTGGGCGGCCTGCTCGGCGTTGGCCAAGCGCTCATCGGCCTGCGTCTTGGCCGCGCCCAATTGCATGGCGTTCTGGAGCTTCTTGTCTTCGAGCTGCATCTGCGCTTGAATCTTCTGCATTTCCGGGTCTGGCTTTTCGGGCTGTGGCTGGCTGGCCTGCTTAACCATCTGGTCGAGCATTTGGTCGATCATGCCTTCCATGGTCTTGCCCACCTTGAATCCTGACACGCCGAACTTGAGCATGGAGACGGCCAGTGGCGCCAGCTGCGGATTGTCCTTAACGGCCGGGATCACTTTCTCAAGGAAGCCCGTAAAGGTGTTGATGAACTCCAGGCGCTCGCCCTTCTCCTGCTGCTCGTCCATCTGCACCATGGAATCGCTGCTCACCTCGATGCGGAAGGCAGCAAGCGGCCCGTTGACGGTGTCAGCCTCCGGGCTCATGGCGCGCTCACCCATCAGCAGTTGCAGCGCCTGCGGGACCAACTGCTGATCCTCTGGCATGAGCTGTTCGGCGGCGGCGATCTTGAGGAATGTCTGCGGCTGGAACTGCTGGCACATGATCTGCGCTTTGATCTTGAGCAGTTCAGTGGCGAACTGCACCACCTCATCTTGCTTCGAGCGCAGCCGCATGTTCCCATACTGCCCCTTAAGCTTCTGCGCGCCGTATGTCTCGGTCGGGTCACTGGCTCCGCGAGCGATATCCGAGATGCCCATCAGCTCGTAAATCTGGTTCTTGCACTGGTCACGCGCCGCATAGGCTTCATTCAGAGCGCTGACGATCGGGGCAATGTCGAAAATGTCAATCGAGCCTTTAAGGCCGGCCTTCTCCGCGAAGCCCGCGAACGACTTCACCGGGATCAGATCGCCGTTACCGGCCTCTTTGAACAGGCGCGCCAGCTCTGGCACGGCGGCATCGTAGACGCCTTTGACCACCAGCATATCGATCAGTCCCTTGATACGGTTCGACAGAACATTAAGCTCCTGGGCCTGGTCTTGATACATCTTGTAGTCCGGGACCGGGATCAGGTTGTCGGTGGTGGTCGTCGCATACAGCGGGCGCGGGCATGGCCAGAAGTTCTCAAGGTTGAGCGGGTCAGGCCGTTCGTCCATGATGCGGCCCAGGCTTGGCGACAGCCACAACGCAGAGCCTGAGGTCTTGCACCATATTTCGATGATCAGACCCAGCGATTCCTGGTCGGCACCGGCGGCCTTATCGTTGCTGTCGGTCGAGCTTTCAGGGCGCTTGTCGAGCGGGACCAGGGCGCCGTCGTCACCGAAGCGTTCGACCAGCTTTTCGCGCGTCAGATAGGTCTTGCGCCAAACGCCCGGCACTTCCTCCCAGGTGCGCGCCAGAACGTGGCCGAAGTCGCGCCAGTGCACATAATCGACCGGCGCGCACTCGTATTCGATTTCCTCGTTCAGCTCCTCATCGGTGTTGCCTTCGTCGGCGTCGTCCGTGACCTGCAATGCGGGCTGTGGCGGGGACGAGGTGATGTGCGGCTCATACCGCACCCACGATGTCCCGCGTCCGCCCAAGAAGCGATCCAGCACGCTGTTGGTCATTGCCGCTTTGTAGTCCGGGTAGTGCTCAATCTCGAACGTCAGCGCGCGCTCCAGCATCAGGGCGGCAACGCGCCCAACCGGGTCATTGTCCCTCCAGCGGCGCGAGACATCAGGCTTCGGCAGGCGCGAGAATGTCGCCGGCATGAGCACCTGAATGTTCGACCACAGAATGTTGAAATCGCTGGTCGTCTTCTTCGTGGCGTCATTCTGGTCATAGTCACGGTAGCGCTCGGCAATCGACTTCGCGCGCTTCACCCATGGCTTGAACAAGCGATCATATGCCGCGATCTTCGTGATCCATTCGGCGGCCTTTTTGTCTACCTTTGGCGCTGCCTGTGTGGCTTGCTCGTCCATTAAACCCGTCCCGATTCTCTACGTGGCGTGGATTTCCACATTTCCTCAAGCGTCACCGTGTTCTCTGGTCCTACCACGATGCCGCGCATTTTCTCCGGGGCCTGTGCCGGTGGCTCGGCCTGCTGCATGATCAGCGCGCCGTAACTGAAACCGTCGCCGTCGTGCGATGCCCAGTCATGCACCAGGTCCCTGCTGAACATGCGCTTTTCCTCGTCGTACTCATACCGCCAGGAACGCAGGGCGTCGAGGCCTTTCTCGCATTTGGTGGCATTGAATTTGATGCGGGCGATCAACACGCGCGCGGCGTTGACCCGGTCGCTGATGCTGGACCCTGGAACCATGGCGACGTGCTGCGAACCGAACTTGTCGAGGAAGATTTCGACGGCCGATCGTTTGGCGCTGAATGTCTTGGCACGCGCATCATGCGGCAACCAGATGCGGCCCAGCGCAGGCCGGCCATCCAGCCGCTGATACTCGGCGATCTTCTTTTGCAGCCTCTCGCACCATTCCTCTGCATCGATGCCGAATCCACTGTCGTGATCGATGATCTGATAGCCGCCAATCTGTGGTTGCCAGAACCACCAGGTGGCAGTGTCGCGCCGGCCCAGGTCGCATGTGATTTCTAGAGGCGCACCGAGCGGGTCGAACTGGACGTTGTCGCTTATGCGGCCGGACTTCTCGGCGGTGCCCAGCGAGCGCGCGAGGATAGCGCCCATGATGGCGGCCTCGAAGCTGCACAGATACTCCTGTTCAAACTTGGCGCGGCCGAAGTCTTCGCCGAAGTCATCGATGTAATCGCGCAGTTCCTTTTCCAGCTGCGCCGGCGTCAGCGCCCCGGTGTCGTTGACGTCGAGGATCTGCGCGAAACTATCCTCGCCCGCCTCCATGTTGCGTTTGGCCGCAGTGTACGTTTTGTGCGCATGGTTGCGCCCGCGCGGCGTGGTAATGAAGATCTGCCATCCGTTGTTCTCGGTGACGATCGGGCGCAGGTAGGCGCGCACGTTCGGGTTGGACAGCGCCCACTCCGAATAGACGATGCCGGCCGGCGTCGACCCCACCAGGCTATCGGGGTTGTCACTGCCCACCACCTGCCAGCTGCTGCCATTCTTGAAGCGCAGCATCATCTTTTGGTTGTCGATGCCGGCACGCAATGCGTTCGGGAATGCCTCGTCGATGCGTTTCTTGCCGGTACGTGGGTTCACCGCGTCCCAAATCGCCTTACGGGCCTGGGCGTATTCCGGCAACATGTGCCAGTAGTTCGCCTGGCGCTCATGTGCTGCGCAGGCGGTGCGGTGCAAGGCGATTTCGTCCTTTCCATAGCGGCGATGCCAGATCAGCTCGCAGTGCCGCCCACCGTTCTCCAGATACTCCCAAGCGGCCATCTGCATATCACGTGGCTTCCAGTTGTTCGGGAGGGTGATGACGGCCATGTTATTTCGCCAGCGTGAGTTCAACGCACGCATATTTCAGCAGGCGGTAATCGGCCAGCTTGAGCGCAGTCGCCGCGCGCTGCCGCTGACCGTTGGCGAACGCCTCGCACTCGGCCAGGGTCGTACCGTGCGGGCCCAGCGCCTCAAGGATGCGGACCTCGACACCGGGCCGCGTCGGCGTGTTGCCAGCGGCCGAGAACTGATCGGTGCCGAGCGTGTAGGCCAGCAGGTAGGCGAACCAGAAGGTCATGGCGCCACCAGCAAGGCCGGATCAATCGACGCAGCAATTCGACTTGCGCTGTTGGCGTTGTGGTGCGTACCGTCATTCGTGTTGGCGCCTCCAGTGACGTTCCAAATGCTATCCTCGGGCGAAACCGTGTTCTCGACCACCGGATTAACATCGTGAACAAGTTTAGCCAGCGGCAGCGTGGTCAGGCGCTGGATGTTGACCGCCGATCGAACAACGTTGGGGGTTGCTACAGACGCCGTTTGGTTCACAACGGTTGTCCATGCATCCGTTGACGTGGACACCGGCCCGAGCGTGCATACGGCCTTGGGCCGACTTCCGAATAGATTGAGCATGGTATTGGTATCAGCTTCAACTTGGAGCGCAGTGCGTCCCGAAGTCACATCATTGATTCCCATATTGAAAGCGACGTGGGTGAAGTAGGCGTTCACCAGCGCCGTGCGCTTGCTGTTGGATGCCAGATATGCCTGGATTCGGTCCCCCGACACTCCGACATGACCGTTTGGATACACGGCGCCGTATGCACGCCCCAGGTGCCCTTGCAGCGCACGACCAACACCGTCCGAATCCCCACGACCGACAGAGATACTGTCGCCGATGTTCGCCACAGCAGGCACTGCTGAGACGCCGATAATCGCACATGGCATGATGAATCCCGCACCGACTGAACCTACGGTCGCCATTGTGCCGCCCATGGTTTTATCAGTCAGCCCAGATACTGCGAACTCGGCTTGCGCAGTCCCATCACCAGCGTAATACTGGAAGAACTTGATCAAACCCGCAGAGCTCAGGAACAGCCGAATCCAAAACTTCGCATCCTTGGGTGGGGCAGCGACAAGATCAGAGATAAGGTTCGCACCTACCGATGCAACCCCGGAAACGCTGCCACTGTTGAATGTAATTTGCGTAAATGTTCCCGCAGGGTACTCTACCGAAGCCCTCCACGTGTCAGCGCCCGAGCCGTTAGTTTCGGTCTGGCCGGTAACAAACCAGTTTGGTAGAACAATGCGCATCTGCGGAACACTGTCGCGCAGGTAATGCGGCGATCTGATATTCGCTTGCTTGTTCGACGCATGTTGTGCGTCGTATATCTGTGTACTGGTGGCCACCTGGCGCAACGTGGCCGCGCCTACGGCGATTGTCACCGGGTCGCTGTCTGCACTCGCTGTTCCGCCTCCGTTGCTGGCCACTTCGCGCACAACCAGCGCTTTTCCAACATCGCCGGCGAATGGGTTGTAAGTTGCGACACCAGTCGCCATCACCACGCCGTCTACCAGCCAGGAACGCACCACGGTTGGCGCGGGAGCGCCGGTAAATACGCCTGCGGTCGCGGTGGTGGCGATACCCTGGGTCGGCGTGCCTATGATAGACGGCGCGCTAGTGACGGCGGGTGCCGTTGGCGGGTTCTGCGTATAGAACGGCGCGGATACCAGATTCAACGTGATGGCGCGTGCCACGATAGGCCAGCGCGCGGTGCCGATCGGCGGTATATCGGCCGCTTGGAGCGTGTAGGGGAATGAGCTAGTCAGCGCGACGTAGCCGGCGCCCCGGTCTATCACGGCGTTCGCCGCAGCCGCTTCGAAATTGCTCCCGAGGATGACGCTCAGGACGTCGCCGGCAATTGGGAGTGCAAGAGAACCGGAACTGATCAGCCGAATCAGCGAGCCGCCACCAGCCCCGCCGCCACTACGATTGATGCCCACCATGATCAGCTCCCCGCGTTCACGTAGAGCAGCAGGGCGGGCGCGCCGGTGGCCGACGTGGCGCTGACGTACTGCGCGGTGCCGCCGGCGATGCCAGGGATGCTCACGGTGAAGTCGGCGCCGGGGCCAACCCAGCAGCTCGTCGCCAGGCCGTCGGCCGGCACGGTGGCCACGGCCAGGGCGGCGGTGTCGCCGAACGCCAGGTAGGCGCCGTCCGTGGTGCTCAGGTTGACGATGCGGACCGTGTTGCCCGCGCTGGCGAGCTGCTTAGCCACCGGCGCGGCGGGCGACGTCACCGACGTCAACGTGGTGACCTTGCAGCTGGCCGGGAAGAGGTGTTGGGTCTGGCTCATTGCGATTCCTTTGTTTGCTTGCCCCAGTCGGTCCAGTCGTGGCGGCAGTCGGGGTTCTGGCACATCAGGCGCGTGCCCTCAAATTCAAGACGATGGAGCGGGCCGCTCAGCCCCTTGGGCGGCATGCATTTTGCGCAGCAGGTAATGACGCTGTTTTCGTTGACCTTCAGTTCTTGGCTCATTGCGTTGGCTCCTTGCCGAATCGTACTATCTGGACGCTCACCGCGCCGCTGTGGTCAATTTTGTCCGTGAACATTTTCAAGTGCCTGCCCAAAAGCTCCGTACCCTTGAGCACCGCTGCACGGTCATACAGAGGCCCAGGCAGCTTCGATTGCTCGATGACGTTCTGTATCGTCTCCAGCACGTAAGCGGCGCTGATGGCGGTTCTAGCGCTTCGTGCAGCCATTCCTTCGGCTATTGCCGCCTTTACCCTTACATCGGCTGACAGCCTTGCAGCGGCCGAATCAGCGTTGTCACCTGTGCATTTGTAGCCGGCGCGCTGGTAGGCGGCGCTGGCGTTCAAATCGATCAGGTACTCCTCTACGAAGCGCAGTTGCCTCGCGTTAAGTTCCTTTTGTTCCATTGGGGTTCGCGGAAGTGGTCCCGCGCCTTGTAGACGTAAAAAAGCCGCGCTGCCCTGTTACGGGTGCGCGGCAAGACTGGCGCTGCGGATGTGGTGGTGCATGACGAATCCTTTTGACCGCGTACGCCGATCGCTGCGTTTGAAACTGGTTGCGGAAACACGATTCGAACGTGTGGCCTCCAGGGTATGAACCTGGCGCGCTACCGGGCTGCGCTATTCCGCCTTACTCTTGCCGCTCTACGTTCTCATCCTCTGCCGTGGCCTCGGGATTACCGCAAATGTGGACTTAACGAGCGGAACTATATTCCTTTTGCGGAAAATGTCAATGTTTTGGGGTAATTTGTTGCTGATCCTTCCATGCCTTGTAGGCGTCGGCGGGAGTAAAGCCAAGCCCGGCGATACGTGGGTCGAGGAAGCACAGCCATAGGCCGGCGATAAATCGTATGCGTGGTTTCATCGTATGCGTTTGCATCTTGTCCACGTAGCGCGGCTCGTCATCGGGCGTTGTAAATCCCAGTTCGCGGCGCGCCTGGTCGTGTTGGTCCTTGGTCATGATTTCCCCGATTTCTTTGCTTTTTCATACCGGCGGTCTTGAGCTTTGTAGACGATGTACGCGATGAAACGGCCAACAATCGCGCCGACCAATGCGGCTACCAAAATGATTTCGTTAATCATGGCGCATCCAGCGCGGCAATCAGGGCGTCGGCCTGCTTGACCGCTTCCTGGGCAAAGAACTCGCTCACGGTATCCAGATCGTGGCCCTGCGCCACGGCGCGCATACGGTCATAGTCGCGGTCATCGCGGATCGTGCTGACCATCGCGGCGCAGCACTTGGTGGCGATGTAGGTGCGCAGCGTCATGCCCTTCTGCGCATCGAAGTCGGTGACTCGGCCACCAATAGATTCTTCCGAGTAAGGCCGTGCAAAAGCTGGGCCGCCGGTATTTTTGCTCATGACAACTCCCTTGCCGCAGCGATCAGCAGGTTGTCACTGGTGCCGCGCGCCAGGTCTGCGGCGTTAAGCGCATGGTCGTACGCCTGCGCCGCGCCCTGCATGTTGCGGTAGATCGGCAGCGGCTTGCGGTCTTCCCATTCAGCCAGAATACGCTTGATGTAGTCCGGGTCGGGGCGGTACGCGGCCGGTTGCGGGTCGATGTAGAAGTCCTCCTCAGACAGGAACAGTTTGCCATGTTCCATCTTGTGGGTGATCCAATACAGCAGGCATACAGCGCCAGCGGCCAGCACCAGCAGCACGCTGACGAGATTGAGGAATGCTTCGTTCATGGCTTGGTCGTTCATGGTCTTCTCCTTGGTTTAGGTGGCACTGTTTTTCTTGCGTTCGTTCTTGGTCTTCAAGAGAAAAAGCTCCCAAGCGGCCGGGTTGATTTCCCGAACGCCCAGCTCCCAATCCTGCCAGCCGCGTTTGCTGACGTGCACCACGGCGCCGGCCTCGGCCTGCGTCAGCCGCGCGTCGAGCCGGGCCTGTTTGATCTGCTGTGTAGTCGGTGGCATGCTGTCCTTCCAATAGATGCCCGCCGTGGCGGGCGGGTAGTTTAGACCGTGCTGTACTTGCCGTCTTTTACAGCCTTTTGAAACTTGCGCACGCGGTCGTCTGCTGTTTCGGCATCATCACGACACATGGCGGAAAAGGTTTCCAGCGACCCGGCCAAGGCGCCAGCTTCGCGCTTCACCTTGCGCAAAGCGCGCATCATGTTCAGGGCGTCAACGATCATCTGTGCGTCTTCTTCGTTAACGCAAAGCACGTCGCCTGTTATGCCGCCGATGAAAAACGGTATGCTGCCTGGGTTGTTGAACTTCTCAACCGTGTAATATTTTTCTTTAGCCATGATGTTTGCTCCAATTCCGCCGCGCCCGTTGCGCTGCCCATGAGTAGAACTATACACCGTTTCTGTGTCATTGCAAGCACATTCTGTGTGCGTTGTTTTGTGGTCAAACGTTGAGGTGATTACAGGGTCTGCTTGCCGCGCACATCGGCAATCACGATCTTGTCTTTGTGGCGGCTGATCTGCGCTTTCAGGCGCTTTTCGTCCTTCTTCAACTCGGTGATGCGCTCCTGCATAGTGCTCAATTCGCGGCGCACGCTGGCATGGTCCTGCCAAGCGCGGGCCAGGACGTGGGCATTGTTATGCAGGTAGTCGAACCGATCCAGCGTCTTCCCGCAGTCGGCGCACTCGATACTGCGGTTGTGCGGGTCGATGCTCAACCGGCCGTGACCGCAGTGAAATGGGCGGCCTACTGGTGGCTTCTCGATAACGAAAGTCTGCTCTGGCAGTTCGGTTGGCTTGAAGGCCTGAATAACGTTGCTGTCGTCCATGGCGGTTCCTATACGTTGAGGGGCTTCTGGTTTGGTGCTGCTGGGCGCGGCTCGGCGGTCGCGTTCGAAAGTTCCTTCTCGAGGCGGTAGAGCCATTGCTGGGTCGTTTCCTCGCGCTTGGTGGCCGTGCTGGCGCGGCGGTACAGGTCGCTGCGCTGGTGTTCCTTGATCGCGGCGTAGCCCTGCGCCGCCGCTTCTGTCCAAATCCCGGTGTTGATGTCGTGGCGGATGCCCTTGCACAGCTGCACCAGCCAGCGCAGGCGCACCAGTTCGGCGGTGACTTCGTGGATGCTGTCCGGCTCGGCGGCGAAGTGGTACGGGCACCAGAAGTCGGCGCCGCCGGTGGTGCTGCGGCTCAGGACACCGGCGGCCGGACATCCGGTGGCGGCGCAGTGCACGCTGTGGGTACGCTCTTCGCTCATGGCAAAGTGTCCTCAAAAGTTTTATGCTGTTCGCCAACCAGCCGGACCTTGCCGATGTTCTCGCAGTTCATAACGCGCATCCGCAACCCGATGTTGTTGCCGGGGCCGAGTTGGTGCATAAGCCATCCGATGCAATGCGCATTGTGCGTTTCGTGGCAGGCCATTGCCTTGCCTGTACCGCACAAGCTTCCTGGGTCGGCGATGGTGCTTGACAGGGCTGCATGTTTCGTCTCGCAATAGCCATTCGGGATATCGTGTGGGTCAACATCCACACGCCAAGGGCATTTAGCACACTGGGCTGTGCGCTTCAGTTTCCAAGTACTCATTCCTCTGCTCCTGGTGGTGGAAGGGATTTCATCTGCAGCTTGGCCAGTTCGGCCTTCAGGCGCGCGCGGCCGCCAGCGGTGGGCGGGGCAAGCTGCGGCGCTTCGGTGGGGCGCGGCGCCGGAAGCAACCCGGTATTCTGCGCGCGCTCCAGCAGCATTTGGCGATCGCCGTGGGCGTCCTGGTGGCGCTGCGGCTGGTTTCC
>Ga0126305_10000719_pt1 | contig 14294 bp, 12 predicted proteins | sample Plot26_FD_92536 | JGI IMG/M metagenome (GOLD analysis project Ga0126305, IMG submission 92536) | Serpentine soil microbial communities from UC McLaughlin Reserve, CA, USA - Plot26 | ecosystem: Environmental > Terrestrial > Soil > Grasslands | place: USA: UC McLaughlin Reserve, Lake County... | reverse complement strand
TGGGGACAGCATTTCTGGGCAACTGGTTACGGCGCGTGGAGTACGGGCAACATCACCGAGGAAGCCGTTCAGGAATACTTAGAATATCATCGGCATCCGTCGAACAAGGATAACGATAGTTTCATCCTTGAAGATTGATAACCAGGGACTTTCAGTCCGTTTTCAAACCCCTGCACTAAAAGTGCAGGGTCGTTTAGTCAAAGTCGACTTTAGATATGTAAAATATTTTCTATATGAGCGTAGAAGCACAAATCAAAAAGTATATTAACAGCCAACCCGAACCAAAACGCAGCGACATGCAAGCGTTGCACCGCATCATTCTGCAAGTAATGCCAGCATGTAAATTATGGTTCCTGGATGGTAAAAACAATGAAAATAAAACTGTTTCCAATCCTAATATTGGATATGGACTTCACACTATAAAATATGCTGATGGAACAACCAGAGAATTTTATCAGATTGGTTTGAGCGCAAATAAAACCGGAATCTCTGTCTATATCCTTGGTATCGAAGATAAGAAATACTTAGCCGAAGCCTATGGAAAAGAACTCGGCAAGGCGAGCGTGACCGGGTATTGCATTAGGTTCAAAACTCTAAAAGATATAAACATTGATACACTTGAAGCCGCAATACGATATGGGTTTGAGGGTCAGAATGAAAAAGGCGACTGATGAAAGAAGTTTTTCGTTATTTTGCTCAGGCTTTTTGACGACTTCCCTGCCTATAAATAAAAAAAATTATCAAAATGTTTTTTTTACAAAGTGATTAGTTTGCTTCTTTAATTACAATATATTAGGGCTGATTTACTCCAAATACAAAATATTTTCCGAAATATAATACCCCCCCATAATATTTCGTTGAAATTAGGTAAATAGTGTGATACAAGATAAGACGTTATGAATCTTGAATCAGCGTTTTCTATTTCGCCGAATCCTCGTTTTTTCTATATTACACCGAATGCGCAGGCGGCTATCTTAAAAACAAAATACGTCATCCAGCATCGGCAGGGATTAACGACCATTATCGGTGATGTTGGAACTGGCAAGACTTCCCTACTGCGCCTGCTTTATAACGAGTATTCGGACAATCCGGATTATACAACAGCATTTTTCGTAAACCCGAAGCAATCAACCGAAACGGCATTTTTGAAAGCTGTGTGCACCGAGTTTGAAGTTCCAACGCGTCGGAGCCAGTTGGACACCGAACTTGAATTGAGAAACTTTCTAATCTCGGAAGCTATCGCTGGGCGTACGGTCATTTTGTTTATTGATGAGGCACAACAGTTACGCGGCGCGATGTTTGAACAAATTAGACAGATTCTAAATTATGAATCAGACGATACTAAACTATTGAATATTGTAATGGCGGGACAAATCGAATTACGCTATAAGCTTGCTGACCCGTCAAAACGTGCATTAGTTTCACGTATTGCGGCAACTAGCAACCTTGACACTTTGACGCTCGAAGACATAACCGAACTGATAAACTTTCGATGCTCTGTTTCTCAAATCGAAAATCCTTTTTCGTCAGAAGCCGTCGAGGCGATTTTTCAATATTCAAAAGGTATACCCCGAGAAGCAATTAAACTCTGTGCAATGAGCGTCCAATACGCCAAACTGAACGAATTGGTAGTAATCCCGCGTGAAATTATTGATATTGCAAAAGGTGATATGCCCGAACTATCGGATGTTGAAGAAAAGACCGTTAAAAGCACGGGAAAAGGTAAAAAAGGCACAACTAGACTGACAAAAGCAATCGGTAAATAATGGCTGAGATTAAACAATTTAAGACCTTCCGTGATTTGAAGGAAATTTCGAAAGAAGCCGCACCTAGTACATCTAGTGCATCTAGTGTACCTAGCACTACTAGGCATACTAGTAAACCTAGTTTACCTAGTAGTACTCATAAAACTGAAGTTTCACCAATTCGTGATTTCCAGAAAATCCCTAACTCAATAACCCGGGATGCTGTTCCAGCTGGTATGTTTCGAGGAAAAAGTAAACTTGTTTATGATTTATTATGGAGCAAGTCACGTGGAAAGGTTAACCCGGCACGAACAGTCAAAATATCCAGACGAGAAATAAAGAAAGAAACAGCAATCGGATCTTTGGTAACAGTTGATGCTGCATTAAATCACCTGCAATCCATTGGATTGATTCAAATCATTCACTCAATTGGGTCGCTTTCCGGCAACCAATACGAAATCTTTGCACCTGACGAATTACCTAGTACACCTAGTACACCTAGCCCTACCCAAAAAATGGATGAACTAGATATACCAGAAAGTAGTAATACTAGGTCAACCCAAACCGAAGAAAATAAAGATAGTTATAATAACGCTAAAACATTCTTTAAAGACTTTTTAAATCTTGATGATGATTTAAGAGAAATCTTAATAATGTTGACTGATGCTTCCAAACGCACTACAGGAAAAGGACTGACAAAAAAGGACGGGGAAGGGCTGAGAGAACTAATTGAAATTGTCATCGCCGAAACCGATATTGCAAGAACTCGAACAAAATTGGTGTCGGTTTATCTCAAGTTTGCGGTCGAAAATCTTCGCCGGCGTCTGTATGCGGAAAAATCAAAAGGGAAGTCAAAGAAACCCTTTGACCCTGGTAAGACTGAAATCGCCGAAATAGCTCCTGAATCAGTTGAACCACTCAACGATGAATTAAAACAAACTGTTCTCGAAAGTCTCCAGAAGATGTCCAAAAATAACGGCAGGGAATCAGTTGAGTTTTTCAAAAACAATTACACACCGGAAGATTGGAATTGGTTGATAGAAGAACTAAGTAACTCAGCATAAAGATTGAATCACAAAAAGAATAAACACCATGCCGTAATCGCACTCAAATACCGGTTTCATTTAACCTCGCATCCGTCTATCGTGTTCTTGAGTTTATACAACGAAGATTGGGGGCAGAAGATATCCAGACAAGAACCCGTCTTGACCGCGCCATTTGCTCAGCATCGCTGAACGCGGCAAAAACATCCTCAGCCGAAGCCGCGGTCTCGCGAGATGTGCTGCATAGTCATTAATCGTTCTCTTTTATCTGAGGCGCGCCGGTTTTTACATCGCCGTTGCGTTCGTAGTTTGCGATGATGATGCCGTTTGGGCTGATCTGGCTCTCGGTCACCTTGAAGGATGCCGGGATGGTGCCGCCGGCGAACAGGCGCTTTCCGGTGCCGAGCGTGATCGGAATTATCATGAGCTCCAGCTTATCGACAAGATCGTTTTTAAAGAGCGTCTGAAGCATTTCTGCACTTCCCATGACGTGCAGATCCGGTCCTTCCGTTTGTTTTAACTGCCTGACTTTTTCCGCAAGGTCTCCGCTTAAAAAGACAGTGGGCTGCCAATCGCTTGAGTCACGAGTATTCGAGGCAATGTACTTAGTTGCGGTCATGACATTCGGCCAGAAGTTAGAATGCGTCGGCCAATACGTTTCCCATGCGGCGAAGGTCTTGCGTCCTAACAGCAGATCTACCGGCTTGGCTAACCGCTCTTGTACTACGGCGCCCGTAACCTCGTCCGCATACGGGAAAAACCATCCGCTGTGCTTGAAGCCGTCGCCGTCACATTCCTCGCTCTGTATGACACCATCAAGTGTCATACATTCACATGCAATTATTTTCCTCATCGTTTTCTCCTTAATTTATAATTGATTTGTTTCATTGATGAAACATAGTACTATCTTAACATCAATGTTTGTAAAACATGCGGTATAGAAACGACAATCTGAGGGGTTGATTGCGACAATTTTTAAGCTCGTGTCCGAGATCATTCATCATTTGTTCGAACCAGGCGGCGGTGTACGATGCTTCAATTCCAACGACCGCTTTCGGAAATTGCTCGTAAAAGCGGCGCACCAGTTCCACGTTATGAAACAGTGAAGTCTGCCTCAACTTCACCCTGCTCGGTATTACAATAACTGACGGTCTGTTGATGTGGATGAAAATCCACGCCGATGTATAATGTCATACGGTTTCTCCTGTCAAAGAACGAATGATCTGTTAGCAAAATCGATTATAAGTTACCTTGGAGAAACCGTCTTCATTACATCAAAAAGCACCCTTTTGGTGTAATGAAGACAGGATTGACTCGATTTTTATACTTTTCGATTCCTTTTGCGTATTTTATTATCCGCCGCTGAGGGCAGGTAAAATATAAATCTCGCTTTCGGCATCAATAACAAGCCGATCGTCGAGCTGGCGAATTCTACTACTGTCGACAAAGACTGCAATATGTTCACGAAGACACCCCTTCTCGTTGATTATCCGGGGTTTCAAGGCAGAGTAATTTTCAAATAGAAAGCTATCCAGGAAATTCCTGAGCGACAAATCTTGATAGTCTTCCGCATTGAATTGCAGTTCGCCTCCACCGGCTAGTTCCGCAAGATAACCCGTGACGATGACTTTCATATAACTTGGTAGGCTTTGACGTTTAAAACTGCCGGCAAGGCGTCGAATAGTAAACGCCAGGTTTCGCCGTTTTCCACCGAAGACCATAATTTTCCGTTGCGCGTGCCGAAATAAATTCCGCCCGCATCGTCAACCGAAAGCGCGTCGCGCAGAATTGTTTCGTAACAATTTTTATCCGGGAGTCCATCATCGAGACATTCCCAACTGCCCGCGGCGCCGAGGCGATAAACGGCAAGCTTACCGTCGGGGCAGCAGCGGAACTCATCGGATTTTAAGGGAATCACGTAAAGGGGATGCGGTGCGACCGGCGAAATCGCCATTGCAAATCCGAAATCGGACGGCAGTTCGCCGCCGATATTATTCCAGCTCTCGCCCCCGTCATCGCTTCGATAAACGCCCCAGTGATGTTGCAGGAAAAGCGTTTGCGGATTCGTGGGATGCTGAACCATTTTATGCACGCACTGACCGAATTCCGGCTCTGTATCGGGGAGAAAAGGAGCAACGATCCCTTTATTCTTGGGCGCCCAATTAACGCCGCCGTCTGACGTTTTATAAACACCGCCGGTGGAAACCGCCGTCCATAAAATTTCCGGATCATCGAGGTCTTCAATAATCGTGTGCAGGCATAATCCGCCCGCTCCGGGCATCCATTCTTTACGGTGCGGATGGCTATAAAAACCCTCAACCGGCGTGAAACTTGCGCCGCCATCGCGCGAAACAAACAAACACGCGGGCTGTACTCCGCAGAAGATGGTTTGTGAATCGTGAATCGACGGCTTAATTTGCCAGATATTTAGAAGCGACTCATCTCCCTCTGACGGAAAACTCACAAGCGGCATTTCAGGTTTTGTCCAGGATGCACCTAAATCATCCGAAAAAATGAGCTCATTGCCGTAAAAAGGATTATTGGAACTAACCCATATACGGTTGTTTCGATTATTGAAAGCGACGGCATAAATTTGGGTCCCGGGAAAATACGGACCGGCTAATTCCCACGTCCGGCGCTCGCCGTCGGACGTGGCGATGAAAAGTCCTTTAATTGTGCCAAGAAGCAAAATCGTTTTCTTCATTTTTTTATTTTAATTACCAAGTCTGGCAGTATTTTAAGACTGTTTCGATGGAAGACAGCCTTTTTAACGGCAAACAAAGTAGCGTTTGCAACAGTTTAAGCGGGACGAATATACATGCGTTCCGTTTTAAAAGCAAGAATTTCCCCTTCCTCGGATTAAACAATTTTTAATTTTATCTTCTCGACGCTTGACAGAAATCGCAAACCATACGATAAATAATACGAAATTATCCTCCACCGGTTTTGATAACAACTTCTCTCAACAATTCAACCGCGTCAGGATAACGTCTCTATCGTCTTTGCTAGTAGTTTGAGCTCTAAATTACTTTGTTTACTATCCCCTAAGTAAATATGGCTGAAATTTTAAAGAACTTTAACTTAACTTCGCGGATTGATTTGGTCGGCGGTAAAGTTTTTACCGTCCGATCTGTGGTGATAAAAAAACAAAATTATTGAAAGTTAGGGCTTGTCTTGCTAAATGCAGGACGGGAAGAGAAGCGGTTTAAGTACCGGTACTGGGGAGTCCGACGTAAACCGCTCTTTTTCTTTCCCGTCTATCTAAAACATAATACACTGTCTTATTCTTGAAACACAAGCACATTAGTCGAATTTTTAATATTTCTATCTTATCTCTATAACCGCCGTTTTCCCTTGACCTTAAACAGACGCATACCATTTAAGCTGAATTTTCAATTAAGCATCTATTTTTCTTTACAAGACTTTACGCATTTTGTATGTTGATATTGTTTGATAAATGAAACGATGTTGCATTTAAGGATTCACGATACTGACGAAAGATATGCTGAGTTTAGTAAAAAAGGCGTCGGATTTACAACATGAAAGGGCGTATTCCAATGAATATATTGAAATACATGGTCTGAGTCTTCTTCGCGGTTCGTTAATTGAGTTTTACGGACAGACAAGCGCCGGAAAAAGTTCATTTGTGTTAAGTCTTTTCGCGATGCTTACCAATAACGGGGAAATTTGCTCAGTCGTGGATGTTGATAACAGTTTTGACCCACCTACCGCGAAATCCGGCGGAATAAAATTAAATAACATTCTCTGGATTAAATGCGGCGGTGCTATTGAAGCCGCGCTCACGGCTTCTGATTATTTAGTTCAGGCGCGAAGTTTCGGGGCAATTTGGATAAATTTGAATCACACGCCGAATAACGAAATTAACGCCATTCCGACAACCTCGTGGTATCGTTTCCGCAATAAGATAAAAAACAGCCCGACGCTTTTAATCGTAACTGCCGTCAGTCCCGTTATCGGTTCGGCGAAACAGCAGTCAATCCAATTCAGCAAAGCTAAAACCGTTTGGACCGGCATTGGTAAATGTAAGCTTCTCAAAGAATTCAGCGTAAATCTGGAATCACAAAAACCGCTCACGGCGATGCCGATAAAAACACTACTGCGGAAGGATTATTAGAATGGTGCAGAAACTATTCGCCTGCATCATCAGCGACGCCGGCGGTAAACAATTAATCGAAATTGCCAAAGGATTTTCGCCGCGACTCGAATTGCTCGAAAATGGAATCTTATTCGACGTCGGCGGGCTCGATAAGCTTATCGGTACGCCGCAAAAAATTGCCGAAAGAATTTCGCAAGCCATGGCACTCAGGAATATGTCGGGTAACTTGGCAATTTCGACCAAAATTGAATCCGCCGTTCTGGTCGCCGAAAACCGGAGCGGCATTTTTATTGTCGGCGAAAAGCAGCTTGAGGAACTGCCGCTGACACATATACCGTTAAAGAACGACCTGCACAAGATTTTCGCTCTTTTGGGAATTAAAAATGTTAAGGAATTGAAAAAGATTCCCGAAAAACAACTGATTGCGCGCTACGGACCGGAATTCCGTTCCGTTTTGGATTTAGTTCACGGCAAAGGAAATCGCACGATTGTCCAAAATATAAAGGAAACCTGCGCCTCATGGATTTACGAGCTTGATTTTGCCGTTGAGAGCCTCGAACAATTAACTTTTATCCTCGCGCACGGGCTTGACGATTTATTTCAAGATTTATCAAAACAGGGATTCAGCACCGAACGAATTGATATCGACCTGACGCTCGAGAGTCGCACGCGGGATAAGCATTATTCAATAACAATTTCATTTCCTTCGACAGACCGAATTTTTTGGCGAAAATTAATCGAGCTTCGATTAGGTGAAGACTCCCCCGGCGCGGGCATAACAGGAATAAAGCTGACCGCTTTTTTTGCAAAACCGAGATCGGCACAAATTGGTTTATTTGCCGCCATCAAACCGAATCCTGAAAATCTGTTGCTGACTGCCTCAAAGATTGCCAAATTAGTCGGCTCGGAAAATATCGGGATTCCGGTGGTTTTGAATCAAAGAATTCCTAAACCGTTTCGTCTGGATTCAAAAAAACTGCCAAGTGGAAGAAGTGCTTCCGTGATAACTCTAACCGGAATTCCAATCTGTTTCACTAACTTTGAACCGGAGTTACCGGCGCAAGCCATCATTCAAACACGGCGGCTTATTTATCTCAAGACCGCGAAGTTTAAGGGGCGAGTAGTTGAATACGGGGGCGTCTGGCGCGGCACATCGCAGTGGTGGAATGCGGCGCACTGGAAACTCGACGAATGGGATGTCGAGATTGAAACGGGCGTGGTTTATCGGCTGGTATATCGAGAGGGCGACTGGTTTGTAACGGGCGTTTACGATTAAAAGAAATGGGATTCGCTGAACTACATACAAGATCGGCGTTTAGTTTCCTCTCATCGGGAACGCTGCCGGAAAATTTCCCGATCCAAGCCGCGGCGCTTAATATCTCGACCGTCGCGCTGCTCGACCGCGACACGCTGGCGGGCGCCGTCAGATTTCACCTCGAAGCAAAAGAACAAGGGGTCCGGGCAATTACCGGCGCCGAAATTTCGATGGCGGGCGGAGGCATTCTACCGCTAATTCCGATTAATCTGAACGGTTACAAAAATCTCTGCCGCCTTATTACAACAATCAAACTCCGAAATAAAAAAGGTGAACATTTTGCTTTTAAGAGTGATATTGAAGAGCATTCACAGGGACTTTTGTGTATCACGGGCGGAATGGACGGATTTCTTCATCAAAGTATAAAAACCGGCGACGGACAGAAGGATTTGGGGTGGCTTAAGTATGTTTTTGAGGACCGTCTTTATATCGAACTTCAGCGGCATTACCTGAGGGACGAGGAGGACATCAACCAGTCGTTGCTGGGATTATCGAGTAAATTCCGGATTCCCTATTTTGCCAGCAACGGTGTTTATTATGCCTCCCGGTACGATAGAGAATTATTCGATGTTGTGACCTGCATTAAGAATCACTCGACGCTTGATTCAGCCGGAACGCTTTTGTCGGAAAACAGCGAGCGTTTTTTGAAAAATGAACGCTCGCTTCTGACGCTTTTTGATGACTATCCGCACGCGGTTCATCGCACCGAGGAGATTGCCGCCCGCATAAATTTTTCTCTCGACGAACTGGGTTACCAGTTTCCCGGCTACGACGTTCCGGCAGGGGAGACAATGAACTCGTATTTGAGAAAACTGTCGGAAAAAAGCGCATTGTGGCGATACGGCGAAATTACGCCAAAAATCAGCTCCAAACTTGAACATGAGCTGCGGCTCATCGAAAAGTTAAACATGGCAGGTTACTTTTTGACCGTTTGGGACATCTCGGAATTCTGCCGCCGCAAAGGGACGTTTGCCCAGGGACGCGGTTCGGCGGCAAACTCCGTCGTTTGCTATGCCTTAGGCATAACTGCCGTTGACCCCATCGCCGCCGATTTATTGTTTGAAAGATTCCTGAGCGAGGAACGAGGCGAGTTCCCGGACATTGATATTGATTTGCCGTCCGGTGACGACCGCGAAAATGTCATTCAATATGTCTATGAAAAGCACGGGGCACGGGGCGCTGGAATGACCAGCGTAGTAATCAGTTACCGCGATAAGTCAGCAGTCCGGGAAGTCGGCAAAGCGTTTGGTTTTGCCGAGGATGAACTTGGTTCTTTAGCGAAATTTCTGCCCTACCACGGATTTACGAGCGAAGAGGAGCGCGAGAAGCGCTTCGCGGAAGCCGGTTTTAGCGCCGGCGAAAGTTTCCGGGTGGCGAAATTCGTCGAGCTTTACCGGCGGCTACTGGATTATCCGCGGCATCTCGGACAGCATCCGGGCGGAATGGTAATCTGCCCCGGGCAGCTTGATTCGATTGTGCCGTTAGAGCCGGCGACAATGGAAAATAGAAATATCATTCAGTGGGACAAAGATGACTGCGAACGGCTAGGCATTGTTAAAGTGGATTTGCTCGGACTCGGGATGATGGCTGCTTTGCGCGATACGCTGCATTTGATAAAGAAACATCACAAACAGGATGTAGACCTCGGTCAGCTCCCGCATGACGACCCACAGGTCTATCAAACGCTGCAAAATGCCGACACGATTGCGATGTTTCAGGTCGAGAGCCGCGCGCAGATAAATTTCCTGCCGAAATCGAAACCGCGGAATTTTTACGATTTGGTCGTGCAGGTCGCGATAATCCGCCCCGGTCCGATTACGGGAAAAATGCTGCAGAGCTATCTCCGGCGGCGGCAGGGACTCGAAGAGGTTGATTATATGCACGATCTGCTTGAGCCGATTTTGAAAAGGACGCTGGGAGTTCCGTTGTTTCAGGAACAATTGCTGCGAATGGTCGTGGCGGTCGCCGGCTTTACTGCCGGCGAAGCCGAAGAGCTCCGGCGTGCGCTCGGATTTAAGCGAGCCAACAAACGACTTCAGAAAATTGAATTGCGGATGCGCGAAGGGATGACGGCAAATAATATCGATGCAGAGACTCAGCAGCGAATAGTCACGTCCGTCATTTCCTTTGCTAATTATGGATTTCCCGAAAGCCATGCTGCCTCATTTGCCTTGCTGACCTATGCCTCCGCTTATCTGAAGGTTCACTATCTGGGCGCCTTTACGGTTGCCATTTTGAATAATTACCCGCTCGGCTTCTACTCCCTTGCGACGGTTGTCAAGGACGCGCAGCGGCATGGATTAGTGTTCTGTGAGGTTGACGTTAATAAGTCTGATTATTATTCCTCGCTCGAAGATACTTGCGTCGCCCGGCTGGGTTTCAGAATTATCAAGGGTTTGAGAAAAGCGGTCGCCGAAAAAATTGTTCTGGAACGCCAAAACGGACTTTATCTGAACATCGAGGACATTGTCCGGCGGGTACCCGAAATAAACAAAAAAGAAATCCGCTTGCTGAGCCGGTCGGGTGCTTTAAATTTCGATAATAATATTCATCGCCGAGATGCTTTATGGAAATCGGAGTTGGCGATTAAAGACCCGGGCGAATTGTTCGAGAAAGAAAATGATTCGCCGGAGAATATTCCGCCAATTATCAAACCGATGAATTCGTTTGAGATAATGCAGGCGGATTTAAGTACCACCGGGCTTACCATCGGAAAACACCCGGTAGCGTTTTTCCGTCACGAATTGAGAAAAAAAGGTGTTTTAAGCGCCGAAGAAACCTTCAATTTAAGGAAAAAGGATATTGTTTCGGTTGCCGGGGTAGTTATTGTCCGGCAGCGTCCTTCGACCGCTAATAATGTTTTGTTTATCACGCTTGAAGATGAAACCGGTCACTCAAATTTTATTGTGATGCCGGACGTTTATGAAAAATTCAGAACCGTCGTCCTGGCGCAAACCGGTTTTTTGCTTATTCGAGGTATCGCACAGGGTGACAGAATGATAAAAGGGTTGTATTTCGAGCGGATATTTTGCGACGTTGATCCAAATATCGGATCACATGATTTTCATTGATGTTCAAAAACCAGTTTAAATGCTTGCAAAAACTGTTGACAGGTGGAATGCCTCCGCCGGTATCAATAACATATTTTCGCAAACATTGATTGCCCATTAGAAATCCCGCTCTGTCTGATTTGTCGTTTTCAATTCAAGGCGAATATTTTGCCTGCGTTTTGTTTTTTTGCAACAAAAGCAGTATCCCTAAACTATCACTTTGGTAAATATTGAAATGATTTAGTTTATATCGCAATATCTTTCGCTGGGAGGGCTTTTGAGGTTCCAGATACAGAACGTGCTTAAAAAATTTTTGCTTAAAAACCAAAAAAAATGTGCTTCGAGCCAAGGCTTACGTCTAAACTCTTCCAAAGCGAAAGTTAAGACGTAACATTTTTTTTCATTTGGGTAAATATATATACCGAGTGCTTAAATTATATATTATATTATTGACGAGATATTTTAATTAAAATTCTTCATTTACCGTCAAATGATTCGTAATACTTAAAGCATCACTCAAGGAATAAAACACCCCACTCTTAAACACGAAATCTTGTATTTTCAATACTTTAAAATATTGACACAAGGATTTTTTCGGGCGTAGAATGAGTTTACCGTCAGCCATTTGTTTCGACATTTGCTGGAGCGGTGCCTACAGCGAGGCGGCTTTTTCATGACCTTGATAAGTGCTGAAGCTTGATCGTAAAAAGTCGCCTCGCCCCTAAAACCAGGGGGAAATTATGAAAAATATTAAAGGGCAGGAAAGCACCCGTAATGCTTTCGACAACGCCGCCGACCACTTACTGCTCGGTAATATCTCGAAAGATTCCGCGTCGCGTGAACGAGTACGCCGTCTGGCTGAGCAGATTTGTGAGGTTTATTTTCGTAAAACCGGCAAACTCTATCCAGTTCCGGTCGTTGCCGGTGGTCTGGCTTTATGGATAGAAAAGCGTATAGAAACCGTCAGCAAGGATTTTGAGAATCTTCTTTGTGCCCCTACTCAATCTGCAGGACGCGAGTTTCGCGAAATCTTAGCTTCAGCCATGATTACCGATTTTGCTGACGCAGTAAAAGATGATAACGAATTGGTCTTTATCCGTGCGAAAACTACTGTGACAGCTGACACGACGCAGCACCTGCCCGGAGATTACGAAACACCGGTCGAAAATCTGTACACTGGATTTCGCACATTTTCGCCCAAAAAGCTTGCGGCAATGATCGATTATATTGTCGGGAAATCGAACTTCATTTACCGCACGAAACTTAGTCGGTTGCTCTTTTACGCTGATTTCGTTAATTTCTACCAGCATTACAAATCAATTTCGGGCACCAAATATATGTTTGACCCGCTCGGTCCGGATAAAGACGAGTATGAACCGGTACTCAGCGAGCTTGAAGAAACCGGACACTTGCAGATTATCCCGGGAAAATTTGGACAGACTCCAGTTGAAAAAATCAACACGCTGCCAAGATTCTCAAGGAAATACGATGATTGCCTGAGCCGGCAGGAACGCTCAACGCTGCGATGGGTCATTAAGACTCTCGGGCAGATGGATGTGAAAGAGATTTCCGATCTCGTGCCGAAGGATAAAATTATCCGCGGAAACTCAAATATTTATATTATGTATTCTTTTTCCCGCTTTCTTCCGCTGCTTCCAAAGAAAAGCTTAAAAGGAGGAAACGTAAAGTATGTCAGTTTCACAAAATGAATTTAACGCCCTCGTTAGACGCTACAACGAAGATTATATTTTTTGGCTCGATTGCGTTGCTTCCGGCGATTTTGATCGAGCAACCAACGTTTTACTCACGTTAAAGGACAGCTACGAGGCGATTATCGAGACCTGCCGATTGTTGAATCTAAGGCTCGAAACTAATCTTTATCCTTTTCCCCTTGAAAACGAAAAAGTTGAATTTCACGGCTTTGACTTAAAACTCAATGAACTTGACCAAATTAGTTTTTTTCTCAAAACGGTCAAAAACATGCCGATTTTCCGGGAGTTCGGGAGAAAGTTGAAATCAGAAACATTTTATTCAAGTTCGCGACAAAAAGAAATTAATGGACTTTTACCTTGACAGTTCTTTAGAGATGTAAAAACAAACGGCGCGAGGGCAGTAACTTTTTAATGAACCTGCTATTCTAAATTTTCTTTAATCCACTTCTTCCAATCTTCCTTCGTATAGTTTTCCTAGAAAAATTCGACGGCTTCAAATCCGTTCTCCTCTGCAATTTTTCATAGGTTTTCGAGTATCAATTCCTTTGCGTGCCTTCATTTTTCAAGTTTGCTGTTTCAATTTGCAATCACAAATCGAGTTAAATAATTAAAAAGTATAGGTTTACTTTTAACGGGAAAATGTTGCAAAAATGCAACAAAAAAAAGTTAAAAAAATCGTGAATTTTGACTTGCAAAAAAAACAAACGGCGTGCAGAATATTTTTCCCCAGTACCAATGTACTAATCGCGGACATCGTAAGTTCACTCGTAGAATTTTAAAAAAACCCTGGGCAGTATTTAAGGTTTCAAGACCGACACTCGAAGTGTGTCTCAACGGTCTTTCAAAATCAAAATATTGCTGTGTTTATTGAAGAAGGAGCGATTTATACAAATGATTAGTGAAGAAGACTTGTTCGAAATCTTTTCCGATTCTCATTTTATGCAGACACATCGAATTAGCCCCGACGAGATCGACGATTTAATCACTCTCGTTGTGACTGAGTTAACGAACGACGACCGGTTCCATAACCTGCTTTCTCAACAAGCGCGAATCGAGGATTCGATGAGTAATCTAATCGGCAACGTTATCAATAACATTGTTAAGGAGCCCGCCAAACAACCGGCTTGTAGAGTCGAAACTGCGTGGTACGAGATTCCGTCGTCATCTGAAGAGACCTTAAATTATTTCAGCCGCTCAAACTAACATGAACAGCAAATTAATAAACAAATACGAAAACCTTTTGCTGCAAATTCATGAGCAGTTCGACGACAATGATTTAAACGAACTCTCGGAGCTAATTGCATTAATGGTA
>Ga0126305_10000718_pt1 | contig 14321 bp, 14 predicted proteins | sample Plot26_FD_92536 | JGI IMG/M metagenome (GOLD analysis project Ga0126305, IMG submission 92536) | Serpentine soil microbial communities from UC McLaughlin Reserve, CA, USA - Plot26 | ecosystem: Environmental > Terrestrial > Soil > Grasslands | place: USA: UC McLaughlin Reserve, Lake County... | reverse complement strand
GCCGGCGAGGCTCCCACGGGCCTCGAGCCGCTTGCCCGTGCGCATGGCCGCCACGGCCTGGCGCATCGCCGCCACCTCCGAGCTCTCCTCGGCGGGCGTCATCTCCACCACGGGCAACCGCCGGAAGACCAGCAGGGGATCGGCCGCCACGGCGTCGCGCCGGCAGAGGGTGCAGGCGTCGAAGTGCTCGACCGCCGCCGCCCACTCGGGCTCGCCGTGCTGCCGCCGCGCCGCCAGGGCGCTCCAGTCCGGGCAGCCCATCAGGCCTCCACCCCGGGCTCGGCGAGGCCGAAGCCGCCGGCATATTCGGGGTAGCGCCGGAGCAGCTCGCGGCGCAGGTACTTGCGGGCGTTGAACAGGTGATTGCGGACCGTCGACTCCCGGCAGCCGACGATCTCGGCCACCTCGGGGGAGGACAACCCCTCGAGCTCGCGCAGCAGGAAGACCATCCGCTGCTTCTCGGAGAGCCCGACCGCCAGCTCGCGGAAGATCGCGGAGACCTCCGTCTGCTGCAACCGGGAGAGGTCCCGCTGGGCGCGCGAGTCGGCCACCTGCCGCAGGTGCTGGCGCACCGGCTCGTGGCTCTTCTCGCGGCTCCGGCGCGACCGCAGGTGGTCGATGGCCAGGTTGCTCGCGATGCGGTAGATCCAGGTGTTGGGGCTCCACCGGTCGTCGAACTTCCGCCGGTTCTCCCAGACCTTGAAGAAGGTCACCTGCACGACGTCGCGCGCCTCCTCGGCGTCGCCGAGGATGCGCTGGCAGAGCTGGATCAGCGGCTTGGTCTTGCGTCCGATGAGCTCGTTGAGCGCCGATTCGTCCCCCTCGCGGACTTGCATCAGGAGGTCGCGGTCGGACACCTCGGCCCACGGCGCGCGCTGGGGGCTGCGGGATTGGCGGTCGGAGTAGACGAGCTCTAGCATAGTCAGTTGGTATATACGGGGGATGGCGGGAGCGCGTCTAGGGAACCAAGGACCTCAGGGACTGCAAAGACTTCAAGGACAACAAAGAAAACGGCCCTTCCCTTTCCTTGCAGTCCCTGCAGTCTTGGCAGTCCTTGTCGTCCTTGGTTGCCGCTCTCCCCATTGCCGATTGCCGCCCGCCCTTCCCCAAACAAGCCATTATACTGCCGCCCGATGCGCGCCGTCTTCTGGGGACTGTACCAGCTCGCGACCGGGGCCGCCCTGGCCGTGGCCGGCCCCTTCCTGCTCGCCCGGCGGGGAAGCCACTACCTGCCCACCCTGCCCGGCCGGCTCGGCGGCGCCGCGGAGCCGGCCGGCCCGCGGCGGGCCCTCTGGCTCCACGCCGTCTCGGTGGGCGAGGCCGGCGTCGCGGCCACCCTGGCGCGCGCCCTGCCGCAGGAGGTCCCCCTGCTGGTGACCACCGTCACCCCCACCGGCCAGGAGCGGGCCCGGGCCGCCTTCGCCGGCCGCGCCGGCGTCGCCTACCTCCCCTTCGACCTCGGCTTCGCCGTGCGGCGGTTCTTCCGACGTCACGAGCCGCGCGCCCTGGTGCTGGTCGAGGGCGACTACTGGCCCCTGCTCCTCCGCGAGGCCCGCCGCCGGGGCCTGCCGGTCGCCGTCGTCAACGGCCGGGTGGGCGACCGCAGCTTCCGGCGCATGCGCCGCCTGCGTCCATTCCTGGGTCCCCTGTTCTCCGCCGTCGGCCGCTTCGGCGTGCAGAGCGGGCAGGACCGCGACCGCCTGATCGAGCTCGGCATCGACCCCGGGAAGATTGCCGTCACCGGCAACCTCAAGTACGAGTCACCCGAGCCGCCGCGCAATCCCGAGCTGGAAGCGGCCCTGCGGGGCCTCGCCGCCGGCCGGCCGATCCTGCTCGCCGGCTCCACCATGGCGGGCGAGGAGGCGACCGTGCTCGACGCCTGCCGGGAGATCGGCGGCGGCCAGAAAATCGGGAGTCAACCACTGCTCGTCCTGGCCCCCCGCCACCCCGAGCGCTGGAACGAGGTGGACGCCCTGCTGCGCGCCCGGGGGACCCCCTTCGTGCGCCGCACCGACCTGTCTTCTTTCCAGGGGACGCCCGAGGTGGTGCTGCTCGACAGCCTCGGCGAGCTGGCCGGGCTCTACCGGCTGGCCGCGGCGGCCTTCATCGGCGGCACCCTGGTGCCGACCGGCGGCCACAACCCCCTGGAGGCGGCCCGCTTCGGCGTCCCCCTCGCCGTCGGCCCCGCGATGCACAACTTCCGCGAGATGGCAGAGGCCTTCGACCGCGCCGGCGCCTGGCGCCGGGTGGCCGGCGCCCGCGAGCTGGCGGCGGCCTGGCGGGAGTGGCTCGACGATCCCGCCGCCGGCCGCGCCACCGGCGAGCGCGCCCTGCGGCTGGTGGAAGAGAACCGCGGCGCCCTCGGCCGGACGCTGGAGATGCTGGCGCCCATCCTCGCCGCTCTGCGGGAGGACGCGTGAGGGCCCCTTCGCCCCCCGCCTCCCCCTGGCAGCTCCTCTACGGCGGCGCCCACCGGCTGCGCCGCCGGTGGTATAGCGGCCGCGCCCAGCGCCTGCCGCGGCCCGTGGTCAGCGTCGGCAACCTTCATTGGGGAGGCTCCGGCAAGACCCCCCTGGCGGCGGCCGTCGCCGCCCATCTGCGCGACCGCGGGCTGGCCGTCTGCATCCTGTCGCGGGGCTACGGCGGCCAGGGCCGGGGCGTGCGGGTGGTGAGCGCCGGCGACGGGCCGCTCCTCGGTCCCCTGGTGGCCGGCGACGAGCCCGTGCTGCTGGCCGGCGAGCTGCCGGGGGTCGCCGTGGTCGTGGGGCCCGACCGGCACCAGGCCGGCCTGCAGGCCCTGCGCCGCCTGGAGCCGGCGCCAGGCCTCTTCCTGCTCGACGACGGCTTCTCGCACCTGCGGCTCCACCGCGACCTCGACCTCGTGGCTTTCCCCGCCGCCGACCCGTTCGGCGGCGGGCGCCTCCTCCCCTCCGGCCGTCTGCGCGAGCCGCTGGCCGCGATGTCCCGCGCCCACGCGGCCATCCTGACGGGATTGACGGAGCACGACGGCCAGGGCGCCGCCTTGGCCGAGGCGTTGCGTCCCCACGGTTTCACGGGGCCGGGCTTCGCCAGCGCCACCCGTCCCGGCGCGCCCCGGCGGACCGGCGGCGGCGAGCTTGGGCCCGGCGCCCGGGTCTTCCTGGTCACCGCCATCGCCCGGCCCGACGCCTTCACGGACACCGTCCGCCGCCTGGGTCTGGAGATCGTGGGCGAGCTGCGCTTCCCGGACCATCACGCTTATCCTCCGGCGAGCCTCTCCCGCATCGCGGAGGCCTGGAAGACGAGCGGCGCCGAGGCCGTGCTCACCACTTCCAAGGACCGGGTCAAGCTCCATGGCCGGCTGGATGCACCCATGGCCGAGCTGCCCATCCGCGCCGAGCCCGAGCCGGCGTTCTGGGACTGGCTGGACGGGGAGATCGAGAGGATCCGATGACGATCTGGTCAGGAATACCCGCCCCGGAGGGGCGAAATTTGAATAGCCCGGGGCTTCAGCCCCGGGTTGGCGTCCCCACCACCCTTCCATCCGCCCTGAAGGGCCGGTGCCTTGCCGAACGTTGGGTGCCGGCCCTTCGGGGCTTGGGTGATTTTGTGGCCCTTTACCCGGGGTTGAAACCCCGGGCTATTCAAATTTCGCCCTTTCAGGGCGGACCCGCGGCACTGTGCACACGGGCCGGGACTGCATGAAGAACCGCCCCCTCCGCCACCGCGTCGAATACGGCCTCTATCTGGCCCTCAAGGGGTTCCTGCGGGCGCTCCCCCACTCCGGCGCGCGCTCCTTCGGCCGCGGCCTCGGCAGCCTCGCCCACCGGCTGGACCGCCGGCACCGCGACGTCGCCCTGCGCAACATGGCCCTGGCCCTGCCGGAGATCGGCGAGGCGGAGCGGCGCCGGCTGGTGCGGGAGTGCTTCCGCCACTTCGGGGCCGCCCTCTGCGACGCCATCTCCTCGACCCGTTTCGGAGCCCGGGACCTCTGCCATCTCTTCAACCTGCAGGGCTGGGAGCACCTGGACGAGGCGGAGAGCCGGGGCAAGGGGATCTTCATCCTCTCCGCCCACCTGGGGTTCTGGGAGCTGGTGCCGCCGATGATCGGCCTGACCCGGGGGCGCATGGACATCGTCGTCCGCCCCGCCGACAACCCCCATCTCGACCGCGAGCTGCGGGCCCTGCGCGAGCGTTTCGGCAACGCCGCCATCCCCAAACGGGGTGCCGCGCGCAAGATGATCGAGGCCCTGCGGGCCCGCGGCCGGGTGGGCATCCTCATCGATCAGCGGGTGCAGGAGCGCGAGGGGATCGCCGTGCCCTTCTTCGGCCGTCCGGCCCTCACCAGCCCCGTCCTCGCCCGCCTCTCGCTGCGCACGGGCGCCGCCGTGGTGCCCATTACCGCCTACCCCGAGCCCGGAGGCAAGTACCGCATCGTCGTCCGCCCGCCCATCCTGCCCCCCGAGGGCGAGGATGACGAGGAAGCGGCCGCCGCCCTCACCCGCCGGTATCTGGAAGCCGCCGAGGAGGACATCCGAGAGCATCCCGAGATGTGGCTCTGGATGCACCGGCGGTGGGATGAGCGGAAGAAGAGGGACGTCCCGCCAGGGTGAACGGAGGTCCCGCGAGCTTGGCTCTTGACTTAATTAAAGTCTTATCTATAATGCGCGTTAAACGACGCGATCGCCAGCAGCTCTGTCGAGAAGGGGCCCCCGGTGTTGCTGCGAATCTGTCGCTCCGGGAATCCGCTTACCGCGGCTTTCCTACGACTTCTTCAAGGAGCTACGATGCGCAAGACTCTGCCCCTTCTCGCCCTCACGGCCGCCCTCGCGATCCCCGCCTCGGCGGTGGACATCAACACTGATCTCTACAACCTGGGACCCGCGACCGCCTACGACGTCGCCATCGTCCTCGAAGGGTTTGAGCAGATCGACAGCACGTACGACGGCTGGTGGCCGTATTTCGCGAACTATCACTTCAGGACCTTCACGAAGAGCTACTCCGGCTTCAATACCGTGCTGCACTGGGAGAACCCCTACGACGAGACCCAGACGCCCCCGGTCCCGACCGCCATCCCCCCGGGCACCACGATCCACGTCGGGTACAGCACCGTGGACAACACCAGCAAGATCATCGACATGTATTGGACCGACAAGAATGGCGGCCGGATTCTCGGCGGCGGGATCGCGGTCGTAGGCGGCCACATCGACCAGGCCGGCGTAACCTTCTCCAATACTCTGTCGGGTCAGATCAGCATCAGCAACATTCGCTATGCCCTGGTGCCGACCGCCGTGGAGCTGGCAGACCTCACCGTGCGCAACGCCGAATTGATGGCCACTCTGCAGCCGCTGCCGGGGCCGGGGGGCGTCACCCTCGATCGAGGCCAGAGCTTCAGGGTGAATTTCCCGCAGCCGGTTCCCGCGGGATGGGCCGCCATCGTGGTCTACGACACGAACGGTGGCACTGCCACCGGCGGCACTGCCAACGGCGGCAACGGCGCCGCCCGGAGCGTGACCTTCGTCCAGGATACCCCGAAGTAGCCCTAGTCGCGGAGGCTCGACCGGGCTCCGTCCTCCGGAGCCCGGTTTCTCCCGCCCTACTTCCCGGCGCAGAGCTGGAAGTGCCCCAGGAATTCCTGGAGCGCCGCCGGGTCCGCGTTGGTGCCGGTGAAGTCGGCTTCGGCGGCGGGTTTGCCCGGGGCCGGGTCGGGACCGAACCACATGCCGAAGCGGAGGCGGTTGTCGTCGGGGCACCGGGGCATCACCATGGTGACCAGCCCGGCGTGGTCTTCCTTGCCCTCGCGGGAGATCTCGCCCCGGCCCGCGGAGTAGAGGACCGGCGTGCCCTTGACCGTCACCTCTCCGCGGCGGACGACCTCCTTGGCGTCGAACTTCACGTTGGACTGCGACCAGCCGGCGTCGTCGGGCCGGGGCGCCTCGCCGCGGATGTAGCGCTCCATCTTCTCCCGGTTGTCGCGGATCTGGCGCATGCTCATGAACATGAAGCCCCGGTCGTCGAACCCCTGCTGCTCCTTGCCGGCTTCGCCCGTCTCGGGCTCGCGGTCCGTGAGCATGGCCATGTCCATGAAGCCCATGGGAGCGGAGAAGGCGAAGGCGGGATAGTAGCCGGCGGGCAGCTCCTGGTAGGAGAGCACCGACCGGACCTTGGCTTCGCGCTTCACCGGATCGCTCATCGAGTCCACGGCTTCCTTGCTCGTCCGGTAGCCCCACCAGGTCAGGCCGGCGAGGCCCGCCATGGCGAGCACGACGAGGGCGCCGCAGCCGCAGCCCACCCAGACCCAGGGAGACGTCGGTTTCTTCGCGGGACGGCCGTCGGCTTCCATGTCACATTTTCTCCGGCACGGGGATGCCCAGGAGCTCGCCCAGGGTCTCGAGGCTGCGGCGGAAGATCTGCACCGTCGCCAGACGCGAGGCTCTCACCTGCGGGTCCTTCTCCTGGAGGATGGGATGGCGGTGGTAGAGGGCGTTGAAGCGCTGGGCGATCTCCAGCGCGTGGCGCGCGATGAGGGACAGCTCCAGGGATTCGGTGGCCTTCTCGACCGTCTCGCCCGTCTGGGCGACCTGCAGGACGAGGTCCCAGAGGTCCTCGCTCCACAGCTCCTCGGGCAGGGCCGCGGCCTCCTCGGCCGTGACCTCGGCGGCGAGCCCCTCCTGCTGCAGGCGGCGGCGGATGTTCTTGGCCCGCACCAGGGAGTACTGGAGGTAGGGTCCGGTCTCCCCCTCGAAGCTCAGGGCCTCGTCGAAGTCGAAGGCGATGATCCGGTTGGTGGTCGCCTTGATCATGAAGAAACGCAGGGCGGCGATGGCGATCTGGCGCGACAGGCCGTCGAGCTCGGCGTCGCCGAGGTCGCGGTTGCGGCGGGCGATCTCCTCGCGGGCCTTGATGCCGAGCTGATCGATGAGGTCGTCCGCCTTGACGCCGATCCCCTTGCGGCCGGACATCTCGAGGACCTTGTCCTCGCCCTCCTCGCCTTCTCCGACACCGAGGAAGCCGAGCTGGCGGGCGGTGGCCGGCGACAGGGCGACCATCTCGTAGGCGAAGTGCACGGAGCGGTCCGCCTCCGAGTTGTAACCGAGCGCCTGGAGCCCCGCGCGCACGATCTTCTGCAGGTAGCTCTGGCGGACGTCGATGACGTTGAACACCCGGTAGGCGTTGCCGAACAGCGGATGCCCCTCGACGCCGTCGCGGGTGGTCTCCCAGATCCCCTCCTCCTGCCAGAAGCGGTAGCCGAAATCGCGCCCCAGCAGGCCGAACTTCCAGAGCTGGTAGGCGATGTCCTTGCCGACGTAGGTCACCGTGCCGTCGGAGCGGATGATCACCTTGTCGGGATCCTCGAGCCCGGCGAACTCCTCGGACTGCGACAGGGGCATCACCCAGCAGCCGGCGTTCTTGCCGTCCTTCTCGAGGCGCACGGCGCCGCTCTCCTTGAGCCGGCCGAAGGCCATCTCGAAGAAGTTGAGGCCCAGGATGTCGCTCTCCCGGGTGAGCAGGTCGTAGGAGACGTCGAGGCGGCTCATCGTCTTCAGGTGCCGGGAGACGATCCGCCGGGCCACCAGACGGCCCATCTCGGCGCGCGCCCCCTGGCCCGTCTCGAGCTCGTGCAGGGTCTCGCGGCGCAGCCGCAGCCGCTCCGCGTCCCCCTCGTACCAGCGGCCGACCTCCCCATAGAGGTCCCAGCAGTAGAAGTCGAACGGCTCGGGAATCGCCGCCACGTCGGCGAGGGACAGGCCGCGCAGGTCGATGAAGCCGACCACCACGTCGCCGAGCTGGACGCCGGTGTCGTCGATGTAGTTCTGGATCTCGACCGGGAAGCCCAGGCTCTTGAGCGAGCGGCCGAGGACGTCGCCGAGCACGGCGTTGCGCAGGTGCCCGATGTGGGCCGCCTTGTTGGGATTGATGTTGGTGTGCTCGATGACCACCTTGCCGCCGCGCGGGGCGCCGCCGATCAGGGGGGCGTCGAGCAGGGCGGCGGCGAAGGCCCGCCGGTCGAGGAAGAAGTTGAGGAAGCCGGCGCCCTGCACCTGCACGGCGCGCACCTCGGCCGGCAGCTTCAAGGCCCCGGCCAGCTCCTCGGCGATGGCCCGCGGGTTGCGCTTGAGCACCCGCGCGAGCTGCATGCCGGCGGGTGAGGAGAGGTCGCCCAGCTCACGGCGCGGCGGCACCTCGAGGAGGGGCTCGTGGCTGACGCCGAAGCGCTCCTGGATCGTCGCGGCCAGCTCGGCCGCCAGCCTCTTTTTCAGCTCCGTCCACATGGCGGCGAGGAGTCTACACTATGGGATTGGTATGATGATGGAGAGAGGTTCATGGCAGAGATGACTGAAATGACTGAGAAAAGCGCCGAGAACAAGGTGACGATAACGCTGGATGGCACCCAGCTCGAGCTGGTCGAGGGCGACATCACCGACCTCGAGGTGGACGCGATCGTCAACGCCGCCAACGAGCAGCTCCAGCTCGGCACGGGGGTCGCCGGGGCCATCCGCAGCAAGGGCGGGCCGTCCATCCAGGAGGAGTGCAACCGCATCGGCAGCACGCCGGTGGGGACGGCGGTGATGACCGCGGCCGGCAACCTCAAGGCCCGGCAGGTGATCCACGCCGTCGGCCCGCGGATGGGCGACGGCGACGAGGACAAGAAGCTGGCCGCGGCCGTGCGCGCCGCCCTGGCGCTCGCCGACCGCCGGGGGCTGAAGTCGATCGCCCTGCCCGCCATCTCCACCGGCAACTTCGGCTTTCCCATCGGCCGCGCCGCCCGCATCATGCTCACCGAGATCCACCGCTTCCTCCAGGGCGGCACCAAGCTGGAGCGGGTGGTGGTCTGCCTCCACGGCGAAGAGGCCTTCCAGGACTTCAAGCGCGAGCTGCGCCGCGGGTTCCGGTAGGCCGGCTGCCGATGGCCGCCGTGGAGTCCCCCGTAAGACCGGCGCCCGCCGTCGTCCTCGTCCATCCCCGCGAGCAGGGCAACGTCGGCTCGGTGGCGCGGGCGATGGCCAACATGGGGCTCGACCGGCTGATCCTGGTCGAGCCGGCGCCGGAGATCGGCCACGTCGCCCTGGCCTTCGGCGTCGGCGCCCGGCCGGTGCTCGACGGCATCGTCCGGGTCCCCGACCTGCGCACGGCCCTGGCGCCCTTCCGCCGCGTGGTGGGCACCACCTCGACCCGCGACCGCAGCCTGGGCATCCCCGTGCTCTCGCCCCGCGAGCTGCCGGGATGGCTCCTTGAGGAGCCGCCGGACACCCCGACCGCCCTGGTCTTCGGCTCCGAGGTGGGCGGCCTCTCCAACGAGGATCTGGCCCTGGCGAGCGCCGTGGTCACCATCCCCTGCTCGCCCGTCCACCCCACCCTCAACCTGTCCCAGGCGGTGCTGATCCTCGCCTACGAGCTGTTCGTGGCCCGGGGCGAGACCCCCGCCACGGTCACCGGCGAGGAGCCGCCCGCCACCGCCGCCGAGATCGACGGCCTCCTCGACCACGCCGCCGCCGTGCTGCAGAGGATCGGCTTCGCCCGCGACGACAGTTTCCAGGGAGTGCTGCGCGATCTGCGCCGCCTCGCCGCGAGGGCCGCGCCGGTGAGCCGGGACGTGCGGATCCTGCGCGGCATCTGCCGCCGGGCGGAAGGGGCGTTGGGGCCCTCATCACCCCGGCCCTCTTCTCCCCGCCTCCCTCCCGAGCCGCCGGGAGAAGAGGGAGAAGTTGGTCGTAAAAAGTCTTAGAGCCCCTCTCTCCCGGACGGTGGGAGGGAGGCGGGGAGAGAGGGGTTGGGGAGTGAGGGCCCGCCCCGGAGGGGCGCTTTCGAAGCGTAGCGAGCTAAGGACGCCTACGCGTCCGACTCGTCGTCGTCTTTGGGCAGGGGGAGCTTGGTGAAGCCGCGGGTGACCATCTGGTAGGTCAGGGCCGCCATGCAGCGGCGGGCCACCTTGCGCACGCTCGAGGGGTGATAGCCCATGCGCTCGGCCACCTCGGTGGAATCGTAGCCGAGGCCGTAGCGCAGCCGCAGGAGCTTGCGGCAGCGGGGCGGCAGCTCCTCGAGCAGGTTGTTCAGGTCCCACAGCAGCTCGGCCTTCTCCTGGGGCGCGGCGACCGGTTCGGAGAGCAGCTCGAGGATGGCGGTGTCGACCGAGTTGTACAGGTTGTTGCGCCGCTTGCGCCAGTAGACGACACAGCGGTTGCGCAGGGTCACGAGCAGCCAGGCCTCAGGGTCCTGGATGACGTCCCACTTCTGGATCGTCGAGATGAGAGCTTCCTGGACCAGATCCTCGGCATCGTGCGCCGGAATACGGTATCGCCCGAGGACTTGCTTGAGTCTCGGGCGAAGCCGTCGCAGGAGCTGATCCAGCGACTCTCTTCCTACCGGTTGATCGGACACTGCCATCTGCCGTTCGTTTCCCGTTGAGAAGCGCTCCCCTCTTGCGCGTCCGGCAATGATAACTCGGAAGGGGTCTCTTTCCCACCCGGAGGCTGGATTCTTTGCAACCTCATGGACGACTTCCCCTTGCGGAGGGGAATGATAGACTCCGGCCCCGCAATGGCTACCACTGTTCAAATTCGCGACCGCGTCGCTCTGAGCCTTCGCCGCTCACCCGTCATCGGGGTGGTGCGCACCCCCACCCTGGAGGCCGCCGCCGCTCAGGCCCGGGCGCTGGCCGCCGGGGGCGTCGAGCTGATCGAGATCACCTTCAGCGTGCCGGGAGCGTCCGGCCTGCTCCGCGAGCTGCTGGCGGCCCGCGGCCCGGAGGGACCGCCCTGGTACGGCATGGGCACGGCGACCACGGCAGCCCGTGCCCGCGAGGCGGTGGCGTCGGGGGCCGAGTTCCTGGTCACCCCCAACGTCGACGCCGACGTGGCTCGGGAGGCCCGTCAGGGCGGCCTGTTCCTGGTGATGGGCGCCCTCACGTGCTCGGAGATCGTGGCGGCGCACGAGCTGGGCGCCGATCTCGTGAAGGTCTATCCGCTGCCGCCCGTGGGTGGGGCGGCGTACCTCGCCACCATCCGCGGGCCCCTGGGGGACATCCCCATGCTGGCTGCCGGCGGCTTCGGCGTCGAGGAGATCCCGGCCTACGCCCGGGCGGGCGCCATCGCCTTCGGCATGGCCGCTCCGCTGCTCGGCGCCGGCCCCGACGAAGCGGAGTCCCGGCGGCGCATCGGACGCGCCCTCGAAGTTGCCCGCGGCACCGCTCTCCCTGAGGAGGAATGATGAGCTCGACCCCGACACCCCCCAGGCAGGTGGTCTTCGACCCCACGCCCGAGATCTTCGCCACCGACACCGCGGGTTCCTTCACCTTCCCGCTGCTGGTGGCCGGCAAGGCTTTCCTTGGCACCAGCGCCTACGACGAGGTGCGCTTCGTCTTCTCGATCTGGCACCCGTCCGGACAGCGCACGATCGACCTCGACCGCGCTTACGTCGAGCTGCGCTCCTCCTTCGATCCCGACGAGGACCACTGGACCAAGATCGCCGAGATCGAGCCCGTGGTGCCGCCCTACGCCGGCGGCGAGAGCTTCGACGGCTGGATCGTGCTGCCCATTCTCGGCAGCACCAGCGCCTTCGCGGTGGTGGGCAGCGGCTTCGAGTCGCGCGCCCGCCTCCAGATCCGCGCCAGCGCCTATTTCGTTGCCTAGGAGACAAACGATGGCGAAAGCGACGATGCGTGCCTACCTGGTGTTCACGGGCAGCGGGCCCATCCTCATGCTCGTCACCTTCCCGGAGCTCACCGACGAGCGCCTGGTGAGCAAGCTCCGCTACAAGGGGATCGACAAGTTCATCGCCTACGAGGTGGCCCTCGACGCCGTCCGGGAGCGCTACCCCAGCTCCTTCGACAACGTCACCAAGGACCTCGAAGAGGTGGAAGACCTCCGGGTCCTCGACTTCAACGGCCACCAGATCATGGCGAACTTCTCCCTGGACAAGCTGGGAGAGCCGATCAAGTACGGGAGCTGAACGGCTGAACAAAGGACTGCAAAGACCCCAAGGACTGCAAAGACTTCAAGAAAAGCACCAACCCCCAGGATCCTTGATGTCCCTGCAGTCCTTGTTGTCCTTGCGGTCCCTTTTCCCTAAGCCCCCCTAAGCCCTGAACCCGAGCAGCTCGTACCCGAGCTGCCGGAACAGCCGGTAGGTGAGCGGCAGCGGCAGCCCCACCACGTTGGTGTAGTTCCCGAACACCTCCTCCACGAACAGCGCCCCGATCCCCTGGACGGCGTAGGAGCCGGCCTTGTCGAGGGGCTCGCCGGTCTCCACGTACCAGGCGATCTCCGCCGGCGTGAGGGCGGCCATGCGCACCCGGGAGGACTCGACGGCGGAGGCGTGGCGGTCCCGACCGGGCTCAGTAATGGCGACGGCGGTCAGCACGGTGTGCTCGCGGCCGGCGATGCGGCCCAGCATGCGGCGGGCGTCGGCGGGGTCGCGGGGCTTGCCCAGCAGCTCGCCGTCGATCACCACCACCGTGTCGGCCGCCAGCACCAGCTCGCCGGGATGGGCCTGGGCCGCCGCCTTGGCGATCGCCAGCCGCAGCACGGTGTCGCCCGGGGCCTCTGCCGGCAGCGGGGACTCGTCGATGTCCGCCGCCCGGATGGTGAAGCGCAGCCCCAGGCCGCCGAGCAGCTCGCGGCGCCGCGGGGAGGCCGAGGCGAGGATGAGGGCGGGCAGGGGCGGTGTCAGGGGTAGTACCCTCTCAGCGTCTTCGCCTCCAGCCCCGGCTTCGCCAGCTTCACCTCGATGGTGCGGAACTTCTCGCGGTCGCCGCCCTCCTTGGAGGACTGGTAGGCGAGGAGGTACTGCGAGCGCAGCTCCTTCTGGATGGTGTCGTAGATCCCCTCGAGCTCGCTGGCGCGCGCGATGAAGAAGTAGCGCCCGCCCGTCTCGTCGGCGAGCCGGGAGAGCTTCAGGCGGACGTCGGCGGAGCGCTGGGAGATGTCGATGCCCACGGTGTAGATGGCGACGCCGCTGCGCCGGGCGTATTCCAGGGCGTCGCTGAAGGTGTGGCGGCTCCCCTCGTCCTCGCCGTCCGAGAGGATGATGATCGCCCGCTTGCCCTTGACTCCGCCGAAGTAGTAGAGGGCGTAGATCAGGCTGTCGTAGAGGGCCGTGTTGCCGGTGGCCGTGAGGCCGGCGAGCCCGCCGGCCAGCACCGGCTCCTGGCTGGTGAAGCGCACGGCCAGGTTCGGCTGGTCGTTGAAGGTGATCACCGCCGCCCGGTCCTTGGGCGTGATCACCTTCTGGAAGAAGCGCAGCGAGCCGCGCACGGCCTCCTCGAGCTTCTCGCCCTCGCCTTCGCCCATCGAGGCCGAGGTGTCGAGGAGGATGCCGGCGTAGATCGGCACGTCGCGCATCAGCTCGAAGCGCCGGACCTCCTGCTGGGCGCCGTCCTCGAGGACGGTGAAGTCCTCCTTGCCGAGCCCCTCCACCGGCCGCCCCCGGCCGTCCACCACCGAGGTGAAGAGCTCGACGAACTGGATGTCCAGCCGCTGGCTGAACTCCGGCGCGTTGATCAGCACCAGGTCCTCGGACGAGTTGCCGTCGGCGAGGTAGCCGACGGCGCGGACGTAGGTGACGTCCCTGCCCTGCGGGACCAGGATCGGCTGCGTGAACGGGGGCTGATAGAGGGTCGCCACCCGGTCGTCGTTGAGGAAAAACTCCACCCGGTCCAGCTTCTCCCCCTCGGGCACCTCCACCTGGGCCTCGGCGCGCAGGCTGGAGCGGTAGGCCTTGCCGGCCTGGGGCTCCACCAGACGGACGGTGAAGCGGTGGGGGCCGACGTTGAGCTGGATCTCGTCCTCGGCCAGCTTGCCCCCGGAGCCGTCGAGGGCGAGGGCCTTGAGGCTGTGGATGCGCGGCTGGAGGCCCAGGTTCAGCTCGACGCTGTAGGGCGGCTTGCTCTTGGTCAGCACGGGCTTGCCGTCGAGCTCGAAGCTGACCTTGGCGATGCCGTTCCCAGTGGCCGCCGCTTCCACCCGCAGCTTGCCGGTGACCAGCCCGGGGGGAGGCGCCAGGATGCGGATCGTCTGGTCCTCGGAGCCGATGGCGGCGTTGGCCTCGGCGAGGGCGGAAGGAGGAGTGACGGAAGCGGTGGGCGCCGTCACCGCTGGCGCGGCCGCCATCTCCACGGACGGCACCTCGAGCTGCCGCTGCTCGCGGAAGAAGCTCTTGCCGGCCGTGTCCTCGATCTTCAGCACCAGAGAGTAGCTCCCCGGCCGCAGGTAGCGCTGGAAGACGATGGGGATCCGTCCGGAGTCGACCTGGGATTCGGGCAGGGCGAACCGGTAACGGAAGTGCTCGAACAGCTCGTCCTTGTAGAGCACCTCGCCGTCCACCACGAAGGCGTAGCTCGCCGT
>Ga0126305_10000717_pt1 | contig 14324 bp, 16 predicted proteins | sample Plot26_FD_92536 | JGI IMG/M metagenome (GOLD analysis project Ga0126305, IMG submission 92536) | Serpentine soil microbial communities from UC McLaughlin Reserve, CA, USA - Plot26 | ecosystem: Environmental > Terrestrial > Soil > Grasslands | place: USA: UC McLaughlin Reserve, Lake County... | reverse complement strand
TAAACTCTACAATACGGGGAAGCCTGACCGCATACTTTTTAACTGTTGGCATAAATGCCAAAAACCCATCATAACCGTCATTTGTAATGGAAGGTTATTTTAGAAGCATATTATTTCTGTAAATACATTACTTCTTTTGCCAGTTTCACTGTTCGACTTATATCTGGTAAAGCGGCTGCTACCAGGTTAGGGGCATAGTGCAATGGAGCATCAGCAGCAGTGATGCGGCGGATAGGCGCATCCAGGTAATCAAATCCTTCCTTTTGGATTTGATAGGTTATTTCGGAAGAAACAGAAGCGTACGGCCATTGCTCCTCAACTATGATCAAGCGGTTTGTTTTTTTAACACTGTCAAGTATGGTCATCCAGTCCAATGGCCTGATTGTTCTGAGGTCAATTACTTCAGCACTAATTCCTTCTTTTTCTAATTCGGACGCAGCACCCAGCGCTACCTTCATCATTTTATTGAAGGAAACTATCGTAACATCATCACCTTGTTTTTTTACATCAGCCTTTCCAATCGGAATATAATATTCCTCTTCAGGCACTTCGCTTTTGTCGCCATACATAACTTCAGCCTCCATAAAAATCACAGGATCTTCTTCATAACGAATGGCTTGTTTCAACAAACCTTTTCCATCGTAGCCATTGCTTACTGACACCACTTTCAAACCTGGAATATTCGCATATAACGACTCAAATGCGGTGGAGTGTTGAGCTCCCAATTGCCCGGCCGATCCATTAGGTCCCCGAAATACAATAGGACAGGTTATCTGGCCCCCGCTCATTGCCAACATTTTAGAAGCGGTATTTAAAATTTGATCTATAGCCAGTGTAGCAAAATTCCATGTCATAAATTCCACAATTGGGCGCAATCCATTTTGTGCAGCTCCCACTCCTATTCCAGCAAACCCCAATTCAGCTATGGGAGTATCCACTACCCGCCTTGGACCGAATTCAGCTAACATTCCCTGACTTACTTTATAAGCTCCATTGTATTCAGCAACTTCTTCTCCCATTAAAAAAACCCGCTCATCCCTGCGCATTTCCTCGGTCATAGCTTCACGTAGGGCTTCACGAAAGGCAATTTGTCTCATGGATAATTTTTAGCGGGGCAAAAATATCGCAACGACGTGACTATAGCAAAAGATGTTCAAGATTGTGGGTAAGTCAAAACTTGACAGGCAACTGAAACTATAATTTTTATTTCAAACAATCCACCGCCAAACGTCTGACTGTTGAATCGTAGCTAATATATTTTACATCGTTAGCATTGGGATATTTAGAAACTATTTTTTGAAGTAAACAATTGCAATAGGCTTTGGGTTCTTTTATGTTCTTGTCTGTTGTGGCATTACTTAAACAACCTGAGTAAAAATCGCTTCGATCTTTCTCTGTCCATTTTCTTTTGCAGCCGACTACTAACGTTAGCAGAATACTAAAAAGCCATAATCTCATCAACACAATACTACAACAATTTACTGGCTGAAAATTTGCAAAAAGGTGTAGATGAATTGGACACAGATTATTGGATTGGCAGCAGGGGTTTGTACAGCATGTTCATTACTTCCGCAGGTTTTTAAAACACTTAAAGAGAAAAAAGCAGAAGACGTTTCTTTGGCAATGCTGTTTGTTTTACAAGCTGGGCTGATCCTCTGGATCGTTTACGGATTTAAGAGAAGTGATTTTCCAATTATTGCTACCAATTGTTTTTCATTGCTGGTAAATATAACCATGGTCATTTTGGGAATCAAGTACAAAAAAAAGCCTCGCAAAGAGGCTTAATTAAATTTGAAACTAAAAAGACTAACTTTTTTCGATCACCATAGCACTGGCTCCTCCGCCTCCATTGCAAATTCCGGCTGCGCCGTATTTTCCATTATGCTGCTTTAAAATGTTTATCAATGTAACAATGATTCTTGCACCACTACAACCCAACGGATGACCTAATGAAACAGCCCCTCCATTTATATTCACCTTCGTCGGATCAAGCTTCATTTTTTTTGTGTTTACAATTCCAACTACACTGAATGCCTCATTCAATTCTACAAAATCGATATCGTTCATTTGTAAGCCAGCTCTTTTTACAGCAACAGGCAATGCAATACTCGGCGTTGTTGTAAACTGCACGGGTTCTTGTTCTGCATCTGCGTATCCGCGAATAATGGCAAGAGGTTTTATACCGAGCTCTTTCGCTTTTTCACTACTCATTAAAACAACGGCAGCTGCTCCGTCATTCATGGTACTTGCGTTGGCAGCGGTAACTGTGCCTTCCTTTCCAAACACAGGTTTTAACGCAGCAATTTTATCAAACCTGACATTCCAGGGTTCTTCATCTTTATTTACAATTAATGGTTCCCCTTTTTTTGACGGAATTTCAACAGACACAACCTCGTCTTTAAATTTTCCGTTGTCCCATGCGGCCTGGCTACGTTTATAACTTTCTATAGCAAAAGCATCCTGCTCTTCACGACTAATTTTATTATCGGTTGCGCAAATGTCGGCAGCACATCCCATAGCAAAATTGTTATAACAATCGGTCAGTCCATCTTTTGCCAGTCCATCGATCATATTTGTATTGCCATATTTATTGCCCCACCTTAAATTCTCAACATAAAAAGGGACCGCACTCATGTTTTCCATTCCACCAGCAACAACAATATCACTATCACCAAGCAAAATACTTTGTGCACCCTGTGCTATAGCCTTCATTCCACTTGCACATACCTTGTTAATTGTGGTGCAAACAACATTATCAGGAAGGCCAGCAAATTTTGCTGCCTGTCGTGCAGGTGCCTGGCCAAGATTAGCCTGCAGAACACAACCCATCAAAACTTCATTTACCTGGTTAGGATCTATACCCGCTCTTTCAACGGCTGCTTTTATAGCTATTGCTCCTAATTTAGTGGCAGCAACATCTTTTAATGCACCACCAAAACTTCCCATTGGCGTACGAACAGCAGAAACGATATAAACTTCTTTATTCATAAAGCAAAATTAGGCTGGCAAAGATAGAAGCTAACACATAAAGGTGTGAAAATGCAAAATGAACTGCTAGCCTTATTTAATTGCTTATGTGTTTTTTACAGAACTAGGGCGCTCACCACAGCTTTACTATGCAGTACAATTGAACTAACGTCCCGTACCAGTTCGCGGTCGCTTTATGCTGTGGAGATTCGCTTTCAAGGTTACCTTTGATTATGTCACAGGTTTTTTTAAGAGCTAAATGGCTTAATTTGATTATGGTGAATTATAAAATTGATCCTGCGATTCTAAAACCATACGTGCCTGCATATACAGAACTTGATACTTATAATGGCATTCACTATGTAAGCCTCGTTGGCTTTTTATTTAAGGATACCAAATTGAAAGGCATTCCTGTTCCTTTTCATCGCAGTTTTGAAGAGATCAATCTCCGGTTTTATGTCCGTCAAAAAGAAAATAATAAATGGAAACGTGGGGTTGTGTTTTTGAGAGAGATCGTTGCTTTACCTGCAATTACTGTAATGGCGAATTTAATTTATAAGGAGCATTACGAAACGCATAAAACCAAGCATGTATGGAATTCGGGAAAAGAGGAATGGCAGGTAGAATATCACTGGAAGCTAAAAAACGAATGGAATTATTTGAAAGCGGCTGCGGAGTCAAGTTCTCATCCAATTGAAGAAGGAACTGAAGAAGAATTTATCGCTATTCAAAACTGGGGATATACAAGAATTGACCAACACAAAACCAGTGTTTACCAGGTTCACCATCCTAATTGGCTAATACATCCTGTTCGCCATTATCATGTTCAATGCAATGTTGAAAAAATGTATGGAGCAGATTTTGTTGAACCGTTAAGTCATCCACCAAAATCGGTTTTTCTTGCAGAGGGTTCTGACATATCCGTCATGCACAAAACCATTTTGAATTCACCAATCATTTAATATCACAAAAAGAGAGGAATTGGAAACAGAAAAGCATTACACCCTCATTATTATCGGAGGAGGCCCTATCGGAATTGCGTGCGCATTAGATGCGAAAAAGCACAATATTGATTATTTGATCCTGGAGAAAGGTCCCCTTGTCAATTCGCTATACAACTACCCTGTTAACATGAGTTTTTTTTCCACGTCAGAACGGTTGGAGATTGGTAATGTTCCATTCGTTTCCAACAATGCCAAACCAACGCGCAATGAGGCACTGGAATATTACCGAAGGGTAGCAAAGGATAATCAGGTAAACATTCATCTTTTTGAAACCGTAACTGATGTAAAGATACAAGCTACAAGGACCAAGGATCAGGCAGGAAAAACTGCACTTTCCGCATACCAGGTTATAACAACAAAAGCAATATACAGCAGCTATTTTATAATTCTTGCCACAGGGTTTTACGATATTCCCTATTTGCTAAATGTTCCGGGCGAAAATCTGCCAAAGGTGAAGCATTATTATGACGACCCTCATTTTTATGCCTTTCAAAAAGTAATTGTAGTGGGTGCACAAAATTCGGCGGTAGATGCTGCACTGGAAACATGGCGCAAGGGTGCAGATGTTACCATGGTTGTTCGTAGTAGTGAAATAGGAAGAAGAGTAAAATATTGGGTGAAACCAGATGTTGAAAACAGAATTAAAGAAGGTTCTATTAAAGCGTTCTTCAATTCAACCATCAATGAAATTCGGGAAGATGAAGTTGAGATTAATACCCCAGATGGTTTAATTACCATAGAAAACAACTGGGTGATTGCAATGACCGGTTACCAGCCCAACCTTTCCTTTCTTAAAAAAATTGGTATCGAATTGAGTGAGGACGAAGTGCATAAACCGACTTATAGCGAGGAAACGCATGAAACAAACCAACAAAACATTTACCTGGCTGGAGTTATTTGCGGAGGCATGAACACCCATCGTCTCTTTATTGAAAATTCAAGAGACCACGCTGAGAAGATTTTAAATGATATAGCACAAAAGCTTTCTTAACGGAGCCGGTGCACCATTTGAAAGGGGCAAAAAAAGAGCTTGTTGATTTTGGGGTTACTCTTCTGCTTTGTTAGATACTAACGAAAGCTTGGCAAAATCAGAACCAGCAAATATCCTGGCAAGGCTAATATCATTTGATTTTTGATAAGCAGGCAGGTTTTTTTGAGTAACAATTCTCCAGAAATTCTTGGCTTTCAACTCCTGGTAATCTCTTCCCTGAACAATAATTCCACGAACGGGGTCTCTTTTCTTTAATTCAAAACGAATGATCTTTCCTTGGGGGATCGTTTCCTTTGCTAAAAATGTTTCGATTTGTTCGACTGTCATAGCCGGCTAAGGTAAGGGTTTAGGCTATTCGCAACAATGGGTAAACGTTAAAAAATTGTATTTAACCGTTTTGAGATGTAAACGTTAAGTATGGTAATCCAAAGTAAAGCCGTTAAATTATTGCCTGGCTTTTTATGCTAAACAATAAATACTTTTAAGAATGATTACAGTAGAAACATTTAGGTTGCTTTGTCTGTCCTTTCCTGAAACTGTAGAACTTCCTCATTTTGAACTAACATCGTTCAGAGTCAACAAAAAAATCTTCGCAACCTTTTCCATACAAAAACAAAGAGCCATGCTCAAGCTTTCGTTAGTAGATCAATCTGTGTTTTGCTCATTTGATAAAAAAATTATTTATCCTGTTCCGGGTGCCTGGGGCAAGAAGGGCTGTACTTATTTTGAACTAAAAGAACTTAGAATAGAAATGCTTAAAGATGGGTTAACCCAGGCTTATTGTAATGTAGCTCCAAAGTCACTCTGTCAAAATCTTACAGTAAAGCACCTTTAAAATCAAACAAATCACCTGATTGGAATATAACAACTCGACCATCCAGGAACTGATTTATATACCACCAACAAAAGAATTCTTAAGTTTTAATGCTTTGAACACTCTATTTAGTTATCGTGTGAAAATTATATACCACCTTTTAAAACGTTGCGTTAACCAGTACTAAAATCAAAAACGCAACACTAAAGTGCTGCGTTTTTGATATTATATTTTATACAATTAAACGCTACCTACTACAGCGGTTGTTTTTTCATCCTTAACAGCGGTTGCCGCTTGTTTTATTAACTGAACCTCCGCATGAATTTTAATTTCATTACTTACCACAACGTGTCCAGCTTCAGTAACAGCGTCCCAGGTTAAATTAAAATCTTTTCTATTAATTTTTCCACTAACTGTAAATCCGGCTTTCTGCTGTCCCCATGGATCAACTACGGTTCCGCCAAATTCAATTTTCAACGTAATGGGTTTTGTAACATCCCGGATCGTTAAATCGCCATGAAGAACTGCTTCGTCCCCTTTTGTTTCATATTTCTTGCCCACAAATTTTAATTGCGGATGTTGTTCTGCATTGAAGAAGTCGTTTGATTTCAGATGCGTGTCCCGTTGAGCATTATTGGTGTCAATTGAATCAATATCAGCAACGAATTCAATTTTCTTTGCTGTATTAAAATCATCCGTCTCTGTTTCAACTTCCAGATCGAATGTCTTGAAATAACCAGTAACTGTGGTTATCATCAGATGTTTTACTTTGAACTGTATCTCCGAGTGTGCCGGATCTATCTTCCATGTAATAGCCATAATTTTTAGTTTAAGTGTTTATTTATGTTTGTTTTTTTTTAAAGCAACAAAAACGGTTCCTGTTTTGTGTAGCCAACTCATCGTTAATTTCAGGGTTGTCGAACATTGTTGTTCATTTACCTCTTCTTCGAAATTTATTTTCACCAAAATCAACGCTTTTAATTTAGGTCTATTTGAAGTTTTTATTAGTGGCCAACGATGCATCAACACTTGCTTTACCGCCACCTGCAATTATTAATGTCAAAGCCACTCCCAAAAGAATAATGAAATATTCAATACCCTCTCCTTTTTGATTTCCTGCCCAGTTCATAAAAAACCCATTTGCCGAATGAAATTTCAACATAATAATTGCGAACAGTCCAAAAATTCCAATTGCTGCTACGCGTGTAAATACTCCCGCTATTATCATCAGTGCAGCCACGCTTTCGATCAAAATCACCATCAATGCAAGAAAACTGGACAGTCCAACCTGTGCCGTTAAAAAGCCCATTGTTCCTTTGAAACCATAGCCTCCAAACCATCCAAAAAGTTTTTGAGCGCCATGGGCAAATACGGTAGCTCCAAGTACCAGCCTGGCAACAAGAGCTGACCAGTTTTCTGCGTTTGTGTTCAGTATTTTTTTCATTTCGATTTCTATTTTTATGTTTTTAATTGTGTAATACCTTCCAGCCGCCAACCCAATTGTAGTTATATCGCATGTTCAATTGAATTAATAACGCTGTCATATTTTCCAGGGTTCGGCTGCTAGATAAACCTCCTGCAATAATTGGATTAAAGCCTGCTTCAGTTACCAGTTCACTTACAATGTTCAATGCTTCTTCATCCTCACCGGCAATGAAAACATCCACCTGCTTTTCATCAATAACGGGCTGGGCAAAATCATTGGCAAAAACAGTATTGAATGCTTTTATCACTTTTGAATGAGGTAGATGGCTTTGCAATTCTTCGGCTGCACTTTTTCCTGCTGCTGTTACCAATCCATTGTAGTTTTCATTGAGTGGATTTGAAATGCTAACTACAATTTTTTGTGTGGCAACATCTCTGATTTTTTCTGCGACTTCCTTTTCTACGTTATAATTAACCGCAGGAATTATGATATCGGCCTGCCAGCTTGCATCAAAAGGACAGCTCATGCTTTCAACATCAGCTGAAGGGTTTATGGTTTTTATTTCTTTTATGATTTGCTGAACCTTTTCATGGTGCTGAGCTATAAGTAGCAACCTGTAATTACCATTCGCCAAGCTTCTAGCAATTGCGGAACCCATATTTCCGGAAGCTCCAATGATTGCTATTGTTTTTTTTGTTGCCATGTTACTTTGTTTACATCACAAAGCTACCATGATAACCAGCCTCGCTCCATTGAGCTGTGGTAAGAAATGACCTTGAGATACATCAATTAAAAGTATTGATGTATGTCAATGGAGGAAGAAAGCAGAATGAAATACAATTAACTTTTGGCCGTTAATTGTTTTCGTATGCGGCTCAATGTTTCAGGTGTGATTCCTAAAAATGAAGCCATCATATGTTGAGGCACTCTTTGCAGAATAGTTGGACAGCCGTTAACAAGTTGCTGGTAACGCTCTTCAGCTCTCTGGCTCAGTGAACTGATCAACCTCGTTTGAGTTGCGATAAGACTATTTTGAAGAAGTATGCGAAAGAATTTTTCAAATTTGGGTATTTGTTGTAGCAACTGTTCCTCGGCGGACTTAGATAATAATAACAGTTCAGAATCTTCTAATGCGTCAATGGTATAAATTGCCGGTTGCCCCGTAAGGAAGCTAAATTGATCACTTATCCACCAGCCTTCAAACGCAAATTGCATGATATGTTCATTGCCTTTATCATCGATGGTATAAGAGCGAAGCATTCCTTTTTCTACAAAGGCCAGGTATTTACATACATCGCCCTCCTGTAAAATGTATTGGCGCTTACGCAACTTTTTCGGAATGAAAAAAGATTTACATAATAGTTTTTCTTCTGCGGTAAGCTCAATCTTCTCATCAAGTTTTTGAAACAATATTTCAAACATTTGCGAGTGTTATATAGCAAAAGTAGAGTTACCGATGCAGGCAGTAAAATATAGTTTATTGTATAGAAAGCACATTGTAAGAGTTTTCTGGAATTGTTTTAACCGGGCCTTTATCGTCCTTATACTATGTCTGGCTCAATTGAATTTATTCACGGATTGTTAATACTTTTATTTAACTACAAAGAATACAAAGAGCACAGAGATTTTCTGCGTTGTCTGAAAAAAAACTTGGTATAGTCTCGGTTTTAAAGAAAGTGAATTGGATTATACACGCACAAGAAAGCGGTCCACCTGGGACACTCCCAAACAAAGATGATAGTGTAATTTGCTACATTTCGTTATCAGGTTGTTGTAAACAGTAGAACAAAATTTAAAAATCCCGTTAACGAGGAAATCTGCCCTTTTAGAATTCAAAGGAATTTTTACCGATGCTACCCTGTTATTTACCGAGAATTTGATGCTCCACAGGTCATTTGCCCTTGACTTCTGCTTTTTTACAGGCTTACTTTGATTTAAAATTAAAAATCATGAACGATCAGGAATTTAAAAACAGGATTGACGAAAGATGGGGAAGCGATCCAAAAATGAGAAGTCGGGGCCGGGTTTTAACTGGAGTTTTGTTATTCTTCATCGGCATTTTGCTGTTACTTAAAACATCCAACTTTGTTTGGTTTCCGAACTGGTTTTTTACCTGGCCAATGATATTTATTGCCGTCGGACTTTTTTCAGGTGTCAAACACGGATTTCGCGGGGGTGCATGGTTTATATTTTTACTGGTGGGTGGACTTTTCCTGGCGAATCACATTAACCCGGCTTTGCATTTGGAGAGATATATATGGCCAATCATTTTGATCGCGATAGGTATTGGATTTATTCTGCGGCCAAGGCATAGACGCTGGCGTCAGTGGAGAGGTTCACATTACAGGGCTGAATGGAAACAGGATTCTGACACTACAGGTCCAGAGAATATTGGAACCATGCCAGGAGATTATGATAGAAGAGACTTCATTGATGTTACCGCGGTTTTTGGAGGAGTAAAAAAAAATGTCCTGAGTAAAAGTTTCAAAGGCGGAGACATTACAAGTTTCATGGGCGGCTCGGAGATCGATCTTACACAATCTGATTTTACAGGAAGAATTGTAATTGACGTTACCAACATATTTGGGGGAACGAAAATGATTGTGCCTCCAACCTGGGATGTTCAAAACGATATCACGGCTATCTTTGGTGGCGTTGACGACAAAAGACAAATTAATGGCGTGACAATGGATGTAAATAAAGTTCTTGTACTGGATGGAACGTGCATGTTTGGTGGGATAGAAATCAGGAGTTTTTAACTTTACTGCCGTAAACTGCGATCCTCGTATAATCTATACCCCCGAAATCTCACCTAACGATTATTAAGCCTGCTATTTCCAGATCATAACCAACAAAACTTTTCAACATGAAATGGTATTTGGCAAAAATTGTATTTCAAATCATTTGCGGTGATGGCCATCATGCGGCGCAATTTGATGAACAATTACGTTTAATTGCTGCTAATAACGAAGATGAAGCCTTTGAGAAAGCATTCAGTATCGGGAAAAATGATGAAGACAGTTTTTACAATTTAAAACAACAGCTGGTTAAGTGGGAGTTTATAAATGTTTCTGAGTTGTATTATTTAAGCGAGTTAATTGATGGCGCAGAAATGTATTCGCGTATTAATGAAGTAGATGATGCTGAGGCTTACATTAGTTTTGTGAAAGGCAGGGCGGAATCTATCAAAAATAAACACACACACCAGTTATTGAATTTAATTTAAAGTTTTGGCAACATCACCATTAAGAACCTTGCAATTTCGATTGGTATTTGCCATTTGTTGGCTTTGCTGGTCAGTTCTTCACGCTTTTACCTTAAACTGGTTTGGATTTGAATGGAAGGATGCTGTTTGGGAGAGTGCAATTAGCAATTTGCTGCTCGCCGGATTTTCATTATTGATAACAATAACACTACAATTTTATATACCTCAAAAAAACAAATATGGCTATATTCTGGGTTTATGTTCTGTTCTCGCTCTTATTTGGCTTCTTCTGAGCAGAACTTTATCGATGCTGGTGATTAAAGAAGCTTCAGGATATGAACGCTTCTTTTCGCAATCAGTACCCATTCGGTTTGCAATAGGATTCCTCATTATTGGATGTATCTCACTAATTAGCGTGTTGTGGTATACCATTCATGACCAACGGGAAATTGAAAAGAGAAAATCAGAGGCCGAAAAACTTTCCAGGGAAGCAGAACTATATAAGCTACGACAACAACTACAACCCCATTTTTTGTTTAATAGTTTAAATTCTATCAACGCATTAATTGGATCACAACCTAAACAGGCCAGGAATATGATTCAACAATTGTCAGATTTTCTTAGAGGCACTTTAAAGAAAGAAGAGAATCAGTGGATAAGTCTCGATGAAGAGCTCGAACATTTAAACCTGTATCTGGATATTGAGAAGGTTAGGTTTGGCCATCGGCTTTCAACCGATATTAATAATGAAACAAATGGGCTTAAACTTCAATTGCCTGCAATGTTGTTACAACCAGTTGTTGAAAACGCTATTAAGTTTGGGTTATACGATACCACAGGTGATATAACCATTTGCATTGAAGCCCGCAAAGAAGATGGGCATTTGGTACTGCAGGTAAGAAATCCATTTGATCCGGAAACGTCGTCGCCAAAAAAAGGCACAGGCTTCGGGCTGAGTTCCGTGCAAAGAAGACTATACTTATTATTTGCAAGAAACGATCTTTTACAAACTGAGATCAAAGAGCAATTGTTTATTACCACGATTAAAATTCCACAACAAAAATGATCAAATCAATAATTATCGACGACGAACCGTTGGCCAGATCCATCGTTAAAGAATATTTACAGGAACAGAACCAGGTGGAGGTGATCCAGGAATGCAACGACGGTTTTGAAGGTGTAAAAGCAATTGTGCAGCACCGGCCCCATTTAATTTTTTTAGATATCCAAATGCCCAAGATCAACGGGTTTGAAATGCTTGAATTATTGGATGAAAAGCCCTCGGTAATTTTTACCACTGCATTTGATGAATATGCCATCAAAGCCTTTGAAACTCATGCTGTGGATTATTTGCTTAAGCCCTTTACCAGAGAACGATTTGATAAAGCACTGGAAAAATTTTTTAGCCAGGCGCCTGTTCAAAAGAAAAATACCGAAGAACTATTAAACTCTGCAACACATTTACAAACACAATCAGAACGGGTGGTGGTAAAAACTGCAGGAAAAATAAAGATCATTCCCATTACCGAAATTTTATTTCTGGAAGCCGCAGATGATTACGTGAAAATTCATACAAAAGAAGGTGCTTTTCTGAAAAACAAGACCCTGAGCTTTTTTGAGAATACACTTCCGCAGGAGCAATTCGTCCGTACCCATCGGTCTTATATTATAAGCGTCCTGGAAATTACCAGGATTGACCCCTACGAGAAAGAAAACCATTTAGCAATATTGCGGTCTGGTGCCAGAATACCTGTCAGCAAAAATGGTTATGGAAAGTTGAAGGATGTGTTGGGGATATAACGGCAAAAAAAAGCTATCCGGGGGATAGCTTTTACTGCTTATGGTTCTGCTTTGGTTTTTATTTTACACTTTTGTTACGGTTGGAGGATTGATCCTCTTTTTTCTTTTCGGGAGCTGATGGTTTTCCACCTGTATGATCACCATGATAAGATTTTCCTTTGTTATCAGCTTGTCCAAAACCCTGGTTACTTTGATTGCCCGTCCCTCTTCCGGAACTACCTGCTTTATTATTATCACCTCGTCCTGACATAAGATTTGATTTAATTTAGACCCTAATTAATATTTATTGTTCCTACAGTTTTTATGCCATTCAACATTTCTTATTGCTCAAACATGTACAAAATTTTATTGGTATGCCTGGCTTTTTCCACCGGTCAAATTTTGCAGGCACAGCAATCAGCAGACGATACGGTATATAGTCGTGTTGCCTTACCCAATATCCAGGTAAAGGCGTTTGAACAAAATAAAACAGCGATGCGGGTGCCGGCAGCTATTAATGTAATCAACAAGCAATCGCTGGGTGTGTATAGCCCTACTTCTGTGGTCTCTGCAGTAAATACAATGCCGGGGGTTCGTATGGAGGAACGTTCGCCTGGAAGTTACCGGTTTAACATTAGAGGTAGCTCTTTGCGATCGCCGTTTGGAGTTAGAAATGTCAAAGTTTATTATAATGATATTCCGATCACCGATCCTGGTGGCCAAACTTATTTGAATGAATTAGGATATTACAATTTCAATTCAATAGAAATTATTAAAGGACCGGCAAGCAGTTTATATGGGGCCGGCACAGGCGGAGCTTTGTTAATAGAAAGTATGAATGATAATGAACGCGCAGGCATTACGACAGAATATTCTACGGGTAGCTATAATCTTCAGAATATTTATGTCGGACTTTCAACTGGTTCAGAAAAACTGGTAAGTCGTGGCAGTTTTCAGCATCAGCAAAGTGATGGTTATAGAAATCATTCGGCTTTAAGGAGAGATGTTCATAGCTGGACAGGTTTGTTTAAGATGAATGAAAATAAATACCTGAAGGCTACTTATCTGTTTGGAGATCTTTTTTACGAAACACCGGGAGCATTAACCAAGGCGGAATATGATGTGAACCCACAAGCATCAAGGCCTGCAAGTGGAGGTTTTCCAGGTGCTGAGCAAGCTAAAGCATCCGTACACCAGCGAATGTTCTTTGCCGGAGTATCATACACACAACATTTTGCTCCAAAGTGGGATAACAAAAGTGTTTTATATGGTATGTTCGCGGAATTGAGAAATCCGGCCATTCGGAATTATGGAAAGAACTCTGAGCCCCATGTTGGAGGAAGAACCTTTTTCACCTTTACGCACCCTTCTGAAAAATCCTTATTTAGGTTTATACTAGGCGGCGAATGGCAGGAAGGTTTTAGCTCTGTTGCTATTCATAAAAACCTAAATGGAAATCCGGATTCGCTGAGAACCTATGATGAAATACATAACCGGCAGATGATGGTGTTTTCACAAGCATCAGTCGATTTAAGTGGAAGCTGGTCGTTAATTGGTGGAGCAAGCTGGAATTGGCTAAATGTAAAATTTGAAAGATTTACTCCGGCTTCATTAGGTTTTCAAAAAAGAACCTTCAACAATCAAATTGCACCAAGAATTGTGGTAATGAAAAAATTTGCCTCTGCTAACAATGAGATCAATATTTATTCAGGTGTTTCAAGAGGGTTTTCACCACCGACAAGAGATGAACTGTTACCAACAGGTGGTGCGGTAAATCTTGAGCTAAACCCTGAAGAAGGAACTAATTATGATCTTGGACTAAAAGCCCGATTAAACAAAGTTTTTATTGACGTTGATGCGTTCCTGTTTGATCTTGATAATGCCATCGTTCAAAGACGGGATGCGGGCGGAGGTGACTATTATATAAATAGTGGAAAGACAAACCAACACGGAATTGAAACTTATTTGAGCTACCCATTGTTGCAGGGAACAATTTTTAGCCAAAGTACGTTGTGGGTAAGTCATACCTGGCACAATTTCCATTATAAAGAATTTAAACAACTGAATGCTGATTATTCAAATAATCAAATGCCGGGTGATTCAAAACATACCATTTCAACAGGATTTGACGCAACTAC
>Ga0126305_10000716_pt1 | contig 14326 bp, 11 predicted proteins | sample Plot26_FD_92536 | JGI IMG/M metagenome (GOLD analysis project Ga0126305, IMG submission 92536) | Serpentine soil microbial communities from UC McLaughlin Reserve, CA, USA - Plot26 | ecosystem: Environmental > Terrestrial > Soil > Grasslands | place: USA: UC McLaughlin Reserve, Lake County... | reverse complement strand
CCATCCGGGTTCACGACCCGGATCGTGCCACCGACTTCCACGACGAACATCCGGCCACATCCATCTGGTGGGAAGGCGACGTTCACCGGCATCTGTAGACCGGTGGCGACCTGGACGAACTGGATCTGAGGGTCGCCGGGTAGATCCCCACCAAGGAGGGTCGGTCCGCCCGCGTTTGAGTCTACTGCCGCATCTTCTTGAGCAAATCCAACGCTTCTGGCCATCGGCAGAGGCGCCAGGACGAGGACGGACACCACGAACATAACGACAACGCATAACCGGGACATGAAGTTCTCCCGAAGGCTGATTCGCGCGGCCGGCGCCACAATTGACGAGCGGACAGCGCCAGTAAAGACCCAGTCGCGGCGCCACTTGGCGACCCGCCGCGCGATGCTACCACCTCGCAGCGAGAGGGTGACTACGCTCGCTAATGAGTCCAGCGCTTCCGGTGGCAAGTCGGGTCAAGTGCAGGCGGTCAAGTTGCTGCAGTGTCGAGCTGTTGCCGCCGACCAGGCACCTTCCTCTGGCTTGCTCTGGTAGGAGCTGGGAGACCCAGCTCCTTGGCTCGAAGCTGACCACAGGCCGCGTCAATGTCGAGCCCACGTGAATAACGAACGGTCGTCGGGATTCCCGCGCAGCGCAAAATGCTCGCGAAGCGCTCGATTCCGTCAGGATCTGGACGCTCGTACGGAAGCACGTCCACTGGATTGAGCGGAATGATATTGACATGGCAGAGCCGACCCCGGAGAAGCGCCGTCAGTTGATGCGCGATCTCCTCGCCATCGTTGATGCCACGCATGAGTGCATATTCAAAGGAAACCCGCCGTCCAGTTTTTGCAATGTAGCGATCGACCGATGCCATCAGCGTCGCGATCGGGTAGCGCCGATTGATGGGAACCAGCTGCGACCGCAAATCATCGGTTGGAGCGTGAAGGGAGACGGCTAGGTTGAGCTGCAGCGGCTCCTCGGCGAGAGCGTCGATTTTTGGCACGATGCCGGACGTCGAAACGGTGATGCGTCTTGCGCCAATGTCGAGGCCGGTTGGATCGTGGACGATGCTAATGAACTTCATCGTCGCGGCGTAGTTCTGCAACGGCTCACCCATACCCATCATGACGATGTTTGTCAGCTCTCGACCGCGGAGCCGCGCTTCGCGGACGGCTCCCACAACTTGAGCGACCATTTCGCCAGCGCCGAGGTTTCGTGCCAGGCCCATCAGACCAGTGGCGCAGAACGCGCAGCCGACGGCACAACCGACCTGGCAGGAGACACAGACGGTAGCGCGGTTCGGATACAGCATGAGGACCGTTTCGAGCACTTGATCGTCAGCTGTGCGGTAGAGCGTCTTGATCGTCTCTGCGTCATCGGTGGCGACGGTGCGTACGGGGTCCAATAGCTGGACGGGAGCTTCGGTCGCGAGAGCATCGCGCAGTGTGGCCGGGATATTCGTCATCACCGAGTAGTCAGCGGCCAGTTGCCGGTACGTCCAGGTCCAAATCTGACGGCCGCGATAGGCCGGAACCCCCAGTTCCACGACCCGGGCTTCGAGTTCTGACAGACTCAGATCGTAGAGTCCGCATGGCCGTGAGCCTCGGGCAGAAACAGGGCGTGCTTGGGCAGTACTGAGAGAGGCTGGAGTTGGCAGCGACATGTCCATACGAAAAGCGTAGCATCGCTCCGGCTCCCCGGCCTCCGCCGGCTGCGCGTGACCGTGCCGTAAAATGGCGGGCGACCGAGGCGTTCGACCCGCAGTGGAATACCGCGGTAAGAAAGGACCTAGCACCATGGCTCAGCCATCACAATCCGAGGAGACGCGGGGCACCGGTGACACAGGTGCTCCGGGGGCTGGGGGACCGCAGGGGTTGTTCGGGAGCTCGACGACAATACTTCTCATCATTTTTGCCGTGGCCGTGTTCTGGTGGAGTAGGCGCCGCCGCGTCGAGATGGAAGAGCGCCTGCGGGACCAGCGCCGCGACGCAGAGGAAACCGCACAACGATCTGCGCTGGACGTAGCGCACCTGATGCGGTCAGCACCACAGCCGGCGGCGGCGGCTGCTGCGAAAGAGGGACTTGCATCCGCAGTACCCATACGGTCCGCGGGCGTGGCAGAACCGGCTGCGCAGAGCAGCATCGACATTCGCCCGACCTTCGACGATGACGCGCTTAGTTCTGCCCAGACGCCAACTAGCGACGCGGAACAGGAAGCGCAGGCCCGGGCCTCTGAGCGTAATGAAGCACGAGCCGCGGCTGACCGCGCCGCCGAGGAGCAAGCAGAGCGCGCGGCGCGGGACGCCGAAACCGAAGGTGAATCACTGGTGCGGCGTATGGCGGCGGCAACGGCTGCCGCTCACCAGGCAGGTGTCGACACCGCCGAGATCGAGCAGGCAGGTCGGGATGCTACTGTCCCAGCGGGCGCCGTCCCAGGCGACGGTACCGTGAACTGCCCACCGGACTACCTGATCAAGGGAAACCGGCAATCACACATCTACCATCGACCCGGTCAGGTCTCCTACCCATCCACAGTCGCGGAGTACTGTTTTCAGTCCCCGGAAGCTGCCGAGGCGGCCGGTTACCGGCAATCTCGGGCCCGTGCGCAGCGCACGTAGCAATTAGCGTGAAACGCGCGGTTGAATTGCCCTCAAGGGGAGTCGCTTTCTCCTACGAGTGCTGAGGCCATTGCCGAAAACGGCCGTGGCGCCGGTGCGGGTGTATACTCAGCTTGGGTGCACGGACACTGTGTCCGTGCACCGCAGTGGTTTGACTAGCAAGTTTTTGTGTCCTCGAGGCGGGCCGGGCTCATGGCAACTACCGCTCGAATACGAACTATGCCCGACCGGGCCTCCGCAACTAAAGGCCGCGGTCGCAGCACGCCATCCGACCGCATTCGCGGGTTTTTTCGAACCGCGCGCATCTCGCTACCGGAGATTGCCGGCACCCCACGTTTTCGGCGGGAACTGCTGGGCGTTCTACTGGTGCTCCTGGCCCTCTTGAGTGCCTATGTCATCGGAAGGGGTGGCGACGAAGGCCGGTTGGTTGCGTGGTGGGGAAGCAGCCTCGATCGCTCCCTGGGCCGTGCGGCATTCCTGGTACCGGTCCTCATTGCCCTAGCAGCGCTGCGTGCATTCGGCGGGCAACCTGGAAGGGTGCTTGAAGGTCGCCACTATTTGGGCGGCTTTGGATTTGCCATTGCCGTGGTCGGTCTGCTTCAACTCGGAGCACCGTCCGAGGGGGAACTTCCCGGCGGCGCGCTGGGTCGCTCAGTTGCCGCGCTGTCAATTCGCATTCTGGGTCCATTTGGAGCCGGGCTTGCCCTCTTTGCGGGCGGTGTGTTGGCGATCTTCCTTCTTGCCGGCAGCGATTTTCAGACCTTCTGCAGCGACGTACGCGCATTACTCGAAGCGACTTGGCGGGGGATCAGCAGACTGATTACTGCCGCGGCTGCGATCGAAAGGAAGATCCGCCGCTTCGGAGCATCACTGCGAACGTCACACGATGTTATTGCGGCGACCGAGGGCGTCCGTGTTGCCGCCCCTGCCGACCGCACCGTGGCGGAAAAGCCGCCCCGGACCCGTGCCTCCACGCTTAGGCCCCAGGTCGCAGAAGAGATCTTACCGCCCGTCATCAATGTCCCCTCGCGGGTATCGCCGGTGCCGGCTCCAGTAGCGTCGATCCCGCCGAGGGTCTCATTGCCCGCGCAAGACCCACCCACGCTGCCTTTGCCGCTGCCTGATATTTCGCGTCTTGCCTACTACGACGATGTAGCGCCAGACACCGTGAGCCTTCATGCAAAAGCGCGACTGATCGAAGAGACGCTCTCAAGCTTCAAAGTGGAGGCAAAGGTACGGGAGATCAATCCAGGGCCGGCCGTAACGCAGTTTGCGCTGGAACCGGGTAACGGGGTGAAGGTTCGCCGAATCACGGAGCTCCAGAGCGACTTGGCGCTGGCGCTGGCCGCGCCAAGCATCCGCATTGAGGCACCCATCCCGGGGTTCGCGCGCGTCGGTCTGGAAATACCGAATGCGCAGATCGCGACCGTGGGCCTGCGGGAGACGCTCGAATCGCCTTCATTCGCCAAAGGAAAGCAGAAGCTAGCCATTCCGCTCGGGCGGGATGTCAACGGGCGCTATGTGGTCGGGGATCTAACGCGAATGCCGCACCTGCTCATCGCCGGGGCTACCGGCGCGGGCAAAAGCGTCTGCCTCAACGCCATCATCTCGACGTTTCTCTCAACTCGGTCACCGGATGACCTCAAGCTGCTGATGATCGATCCCAAGATGGTCGAGCTGACCGGCTATAACGGTGTTCCCCACCTGCAGGCCCCGGTAGTTACGGAAATGGACAAAGTCGTGGGCGCCCTGCGGCTTACGTTGCGGGAAATGGAGCGCCGCTACGCGCTCTTCTCGAAGCTTGGTGTCCGCAACTTAGACGGCTATCGCATGAAGATGGCAGACGAAGCGGGCGCCGAACACTTGCCCTACCTCATAGTCATCATCGACGAATTGGCCGATTTGATGATGACGGCTCCTGATGAAGTCGAAACGCTGCTCGTCCGCCTCGCGCAAATGGCCAGAGCGACAGGCATTCACCTCATCATCGCTACGCAGCGGCCGTCGGTCGACGTGCTCACCGGTCTCATTAAGGCCAATATCCCGTCTCGGATAGCATTTGCTGTGTCTTCGCTCACCGACAGCCGCGTGATTCTCGACATGCCGGGTGCCGAGCGGCTTCTCGGCAGCGGCGACATGCTTTTCTTGCCGCCGGACGCGGCGAAGCCGCAGCGAATTCAGGGTGCATTCATTGAAGACCGCGATGTCCATTTTATCGTCCAGCATTGGTATCACGTGGCGCCCGTTCCACGGTACTCATCCGAGTGGTTAGATCTCCCTGGTGCGGGCGGAAGTGGTGACGACGATCTCGATGCCGAAGAAGACCCGTTATTCGAGCAGGCTCTATCGATCGTGCGCCAGCAAGGCACGGCGTCGGCCTCGATGCTGCAACGCCGATTACGGGTTGGTTACAACCGAGCGGCCCGGTTGATCGAGCGAATGGAGGGCGAAGGAATTATCGGGCCCGCAGATGGCATTCGGGGTCGGCCGGTGCTGGTAGGGGATGAATGAGGTGATGTCCGTACAGAACGGTTGTGCCAATGCTCCATGCTAGACTCGCACTGATGCGCTCTCGCGCGCATGCGTTTGACCGCTCCCGAGAGGTTCTCATTCGATGTCCGTCACCCATGGTCCGGCGACCGCTCAGCCAGTCGCGCGGCTAATTAACGAACTGGCCCGTCTGCCTGGCATCGGACCTAAGACCGCTTCGCGCCTCACATACCACCTGCTTCGCACCTCGCGAGACGAAGCGATCTCGCTGGCCGAAGCGATTCTCGATGTCAAGGAACGAGTACGACTTTGTTCAACCTGTTTCAACACCACGGAAGCGGACCCATGCGCGATCTGCCTCGACTCGAATCGCGACCGAACGATCTGTGTCGTGGAAGAACCTCTCGATGTGCTCGCGCTCGAACGGACTGGTCAATTCAAAGGGCGTTACCACGTCTTACACGGCGCAGTTTCGCCGGTAGAAGGCATAGGGCCTGACCAGCTCAAGATTCGCGAGCTCGTCGATCGAGTCGAGCGAGATCGACCAGAGGAGGTCATCGTCGCGACGAATCTCGACCTCCCTGGAGAAGCCACGGCGGCTTATCTGCATCGCCTGCTGGCGCCTTTGGGCGTCACAGTTTCCCGGCCAGCGAGCGGGCTTCCCGCCGGCGGCGATCTGGAGTATGCAGACGAGGTGACCCTTGGCCGGGCGCTCGTTGGTCGGCGAGTTCTGTAGGCAGACCAAGAGGATGCTGTATGCCGGCAATTCAGCAGCGAGTCAGAAGCCGGATGCTATAATTGAGGTGAATGGCGACGCTTAGTCACGCTCATGGTCAGCATTTCGCCGCCGCTCCCGCATGGCTTACCACCGCATTGGCTTCCGATGGTCCCGTGACCGCCGAAGCTGCTGAAACTGGACTCTCGGACCAGTCCTCCGGGCCCATTCACCATTCGACACTGCGGATTCGGTCCTATTCGATCAGCGATTTGCCGGCGCTCCTGCGATTTCCTGGCGTGCTCCGCCTGGACGTACCGAATTCGCTTTTACTACGCCGATCTAGTATGCCGGATTTGCCGTCCGCGTTGCCCGTACTACGCAAAGAGCGTCCAGCGTTCGTTGCCATCGCGGATGGGCAACTCGTTGGTTTCGTGCGGTTCTCGCCGCGACGTCCAGACGGGCGCTGGGTCATTTCGGCGATCGGTGCCTCAACGGGAGTGTATGCGCCGGAACCGGTATGGGAGGCGCTGTTAGCGCATGGCGTGCGCGCCGCCGGCCTACGCGGCGTAAGGAGGTTATTCGCACGGGTTCCAACAGGCCATCCAATCGTCGACACGATGCACGAGAACGGATGGGTTTCTTACTCACTGGAAACGGTCTATCGCGCCGAGCACCTGACTGCTGTGGCGCGATCCGGTCGTGATCTCAGGCTGCAAGAACCGGCCGATACGTGGGCGATTCACCAGCTGTATGCCGCAGTGGCGCCACGCCAAGTGCAGGAGATCGAGGCGCTCACGAGCCATGTCTGGGACATGGAGCAGGCCCGTCGGGCGCCACGCGGCGTGCGGCAAACGGGTTGGCTTTTGGAGGAGAACGGGGAGCTCGCTGCTTATGCGCGGTACACTCGTGGATCCCGAGCTGGCATGATCGATGCTGTTGTTTCTCCCGGGAAGGGAAGACACCTCGGCATGTTGTTGGATGGTGTTATCGCGGCACCGAGACGTGGACGAGTTCGACCCGTCTACTGTGTATTGCGCGCGTATTTGGCTGACATGAACGACGAATTGACCGAACGCGGTTTTTCAGCGATCGGAGAACAGGAGCTTCTAATCCGCTATACCACCGCCACCGCGAGAACCTCGCAAGGTGAACCTGTGCACTTCCCAGTCGAGCTTCGCCAGGGAATGCCCCGCCGTGTGCCGACGTTTCTCGAAAGTCAGCCAACGGACGGGACGATATCACTGTGAGTTCCACTGGTTCGATTGGCGAGGGGGTTCGCGATGGGGCTCGCGATTCGGCGCGGCCCACGTATGAGCTTGCCAGTACCGACAATCTCGACGTGCTCTTGGCGGTGCTTCCACCTCGGATCTCGGATGCAGTCGCAGATGCGGGGCGGCGCGAGGGCTACGATAATCTCGTCGAGATTGTGATGGATTTGGGCCGGAGACCTGAAGCCAGGTTTCAGAGCGGCGAAGTTCCTCTCACAGAACGAGAGGTTGACCGCGACGATCTCGCCTTCGTCGCCGAACGCATCGGCGCGTTTGGCGGAGACAACCGGGCTGGGATAGAGCGAACGCTTCATCGTATCTCCGCGATCCGCAATCGCTCCGGCGAGATCGTCGGTCTCACCTGCCGGGTTGGTCGTGCCGTCTTCGGCACCATCGCGATCATGCGCGACCTTATTGAGTCGGGGCAGAGCCTCCTGCTTCTGGGGCGGCCCGGGGTCGGCAAGACGACCCTCTTGCGGGAGACCGCTCGGGTGCTTGCAGATGAACTGCACAAGCGCGTGGTCGTCGTCGATACGTCCAATGAGATTGCCGGTGATGGTGACATCCCGCACCCAGCGATTGGGCGAGCCAGGAGGATGCAGGTTCCGACGCCGACGGATCAGCACGGCGTGATGATCGAAGCCGTCGAGAACCACATGCCTGAAGTCGTGGTAATCGACGAAATCGGGACCGAGCTGGAAGCGATGGCCGCGAGGACCATCGCCGAGCGCGGTGTGCAGCTCATCGGCACCGCCCACGGCAACTCTCTCGAGAATCTGATGATGAACCCGACGCTTGCCGACCTCATTGGAGGAATCCAATCGGTAACGTTGTCCGATGAAGAAGCGCGGCGCCGAGGAACGCAGAAATCGATCCTCGAACGTAAGGCCCCGCCGACATTCGATACGATCATCGAAATCGTCGATCGCGACCAGGTTGCCGTCCACAACGACGTCGCATCCACGGTCGACCTCATCTTACGCGGTGGTATGCCTCGGCCGGAGCTTCGCCGCCGCGAAGAGGATGGCGAGGTCGCTATCACCGCTCCCGTGCGGGTAGAGAGCCCGGCACAGCGAGAGAACGGGCGTACGCCGGGACGCGCGGCGCCTCGGGACGCGAGCGCCTACAACAGTTTTGTGTCAAGCGAGAACGGCTCTGTTGCGGACGGTCCGTCCGTAGCAGCCCCAGCTGGTCCGTTGCCGGCAGCGTTGCGGCGACGTGGGACGGATGCGCGCCCACTCCGCATCTATGCGTTTGGCGTGAGCCGCAATCGACTAGAGCATGCCATCGAGGTCCTTCGAGTGCCAGCAACGGTGGTGCGCGACGCACGCGATGCCGACATCGTTCTGACCCTGAAAAACTACTTTCGGCAGCGGGCACAGCCGATTCGTGACGCGGAATCCAAAGGAACTCCGGTCTATGTGCTGCGATCGAACACCGGGGTGCAGATGGAGCAGTTGTTGTCGTCGCTGTTCCCCGCTAAAACCAGCGAAGGAATGCTGAGTGGACCGAATTGGACCCAGCCCGAGGCCGATAGTGGCCGGCTCGCACCCTTTTCCGACGATCCGCTCTTAGCAGCCATTTCAGAGGCCGAGGACGCTATCTCATCGGTGATCGACGGCGGGCCGCCAGTGCAGCTCGCCCCGCAGGTGTCACGCATTCGGCAGGTGCAACATCAGTTAGCGGAACGGTATGCCCTGGCGTCTCGCAGCCGAGGGAGAGAGCCACACCGCCGCGTAGAAATCTCGCGCGACGGCGCGGCTTAATTTCTTGTCCGGTATGCTCATCGCTTTAGAGGGCATTGACGGCTCAGGGAAGTCGACGGTTGCCGAGCGACTCGTTGCCGCACTCCAGCAGGAGGGGACGAAGGCCATCCTCACACGGGAGCCAGGCGGAACCGCAATCGGAGAGCAGATTCGAATGGTTCTCCTCGGAGAAGAGTCAATGTCCATGCTTCCGGTGACAGAAATGCTGCTCTTCGCGGCAGCCCGCGCTCAGCTAGTCGGCGAAGTCATTAAACCTGCTCTAGCACAGGGGCTCGTTGTGGTCACAGACCGATTCAGCGATTCCTCGCTCGCGTATCAGTGGGGAGCGCGGGGATTGGCGAAACGAGACGTTAGCCTCATTCAAGAGTTGGCAACGGGCGGACTCGAACCTGACCTCAAAATCCTGTTGGATTTGCCAGTAGACACCGCGCTCGGGCGTCGAATGGCCACCGCACACGACGTCAATCGATTGGATAGGGAGCAGGTGCAGTTCCGCACCCGCGTGCGGGACGCCTACCATTCACTGGTTGCTGAGGATCCGGCCAGATGGCGCGTAGTTAACGCGGATCGCAGCGAAGTCGATGTTTGGCGCGATGTCTGGGGCACGGTCGTTTCGGAGGGGCTCCTTGCCGCTGACGCCGGATCAATCGCGCATTAAACGGGTCGCACGGGGATTACGTTGAGGCTCGTCCTGGCAGTAATTCAATCGGCCGATGCGGAGCCGCTCTTGGCTGATCTCGCCACGATCGGTGCGTCCGCTACCCAGATCGAGGGCGACGCGGCAGTGGGCAGCGCGGGGCTGGCCGCATTGGTGGTCGGCGTCGAAGACGACCAAGTAAGTGACGTGCTGACCCTTGTGCGGGCCAGGGCCCGAGGGCGGGCGAGACGGATCGAGCCGCTACGGCCGCTTGCTGGCCAGGCAGAATTCTGGATTCCCGGCCCGGCCGAACAGGGCGCCGGGGGCGCCAGCGTCTTCGTGCTTCCGGTCAGGCGATTTGAGCGAATCGGGTACGCTTAACTTCGCTGCGAAGTTGACGATGACCGGCTCATCGAGGGGACACGGTTCGTGATCGAGACTGCCGCGCGAAGCGCCCAATTCCTACTTGCCATCGGAATCGCGTATCTCGTGGCCCTCTGGTTTGCGCTCGTCGCCTGGACATTTCGCGATATCGAGGCTCGGAGCCGGAGCGTCTTCACACAGGTTTTCTCCACCCTATTGGTCGTGCTGTTCTTTGTCCCAGGGCTGTTCCTGTATCTGATCCTGCGGCCGAAAGAAACTCTGGATCAAGCCTTTCAGCGTGCGTTGGAAGAAGAATATCTGCTCCAGGACCTGGATGATCTGCCACTTTGCCCGGGATGCCAACGCTCGGTCGATCCCGAGTTCGTCCTCTGCCCGCACTGCCGGACAGCGTTGCGTGGGCCGTGTCCAGCCTGTTCACGGCTCATTGATCTGCGCTGGGACGTCTGCCCCTATTGTTCCGTCCCGGTTGACCGGGTAGCTCTCGACGCCACGCCGTCCAGTGCAGACACGGTGCGTATTCTCGAGGATGCCCGGTCGGGGCGGCGCAAGCGAGCAGTGGCCGCAGCCGCTCAGCGCGTTGGCATCGAGCCGGACGAGCTTGACGCCTTTACTGACGCGATTTCGGGGACAGCCGGTCGTCCCGCGGTCGGAGCAGGTGCCGGTACATCCGCACTATCACGTCGTGTGGCGTCGATGGCGGAACCGGCACGATTGTGGCGGGGCTCGCGGACTGGACCCGGAACTGCCGCCGAGGATGATGTGATGACGCCACAGTCGGACACTATGACCAGTCCCGCCAACGCGGCTCCGACTAGTCCCGGTCGGTCAGAAAATGGGTTTTGGGCTGACCTCTTCCCGGGTTCTGACCGAACGAAGGATGGGACATGAGGAGCGCGCAATTGTGGTTGCTGCAATCAGGCACGGAGTGCCCCGGAGCAACCGTCGCGCTTGCCCGTGTGGTAGAATCGGCCCTGTTTTATTCCCCGATAGCTCAATGGTAGAGCGACCGGCTGTTAACCGGTAGGTTCTAGGTTCGAGTCCTAGTCGGGGAGCCGCGCACCAGACAAGATCGACGGCCCATTAGAGAAGACTGACCTGCAATTGACGCTCAGATGGCGTAGTTCGCACGCGCCTCTCGACTGGTTTGTCGGTCTACGAGCGTTTGAAGCGTAATCGAGCGTAGCATCCGCTCGTTTTGCTCCTGCATCTCATGCCAGACCTCGTGCACGACGTCAGACGCGCCAATGCCATCGGGATGCGGGTGAGTTTTCTGATCCACGCCGTCCAGCGCCGTCAGGATGGTGTGGATGGAAAGTTCGGATGGTTGACTCGATAGCTCATGGCCGCCCAGTGGCCCACGAGTGCTCCTGATCAAACCGGCTCGGCTGAGCGCGCCCAGTACCTGATGGAGATATGCTTCTGGGATTTCCTGTCGGACAGCGATCTCTTTACTGTGGACCGGACCTTGGCCAGCTCGCAGGGCGAGCTCAAAGAGCGCCCGGACTCCGTAGTCCGCGCGACTTGAGACGCGCATTCAACACCTCATTCGAACTACCGCTCCGATAGCCAGCCAGATCAAGCACGGTATGCCGATAGCCGGCGCCACAGACGGCGTCAACGAGCTCTTCGGCGCGCTCGAGGGCGCGCGCGAACTGATCCTGGGGAATCTCGAGTCGCGCAATCTCGTCGTGGTGACGGACGCGAAATCCGCTAAACCCGAGGTTGCGCATCGCGCTCTCGGCCGCCGCCACTTGCCGCAGTTTCGCAACCGTTATCGGATCGCCGTATGCAAACCGAGACGACAGGCACGCCATGGCTGGCTTGTCCCAGGTACGAAGCCCTAGGCACTCTGAGCGAAAGCGAATCTCTGCTTTGGTCAGTCCAACCTCTTGAAGGGGGCTGCGCACGCCGAGCTCCCGGGCAGCACGCATGCCCGGTCGAAAATCATCCAGATCGTCAATGTTTGAACCGTCGATCACATGTTGCAGGCCGCGTGAGTCGGCGAATTCTCTCAGCCGGGAGTAGAGCTCGGATTTGCAAAAAAAGCAGCGCTGATGTGTGTTATCGGCATAACGCGGATCTGTGAGCTCCGCGGTATCGACGAAGACGTGCTCAGCGCCGATATCGTTGGCGACGACCCGGGCCTCGTCCATCTCCTCCTGAGCATAGGTCTGTGACAGACCAGTCGCCGCCACGGCACAAGGGCCTAGCGTGCGATGCGCAACCTGGAGCAGGTAGCTGCTATCGACACCACCAGAGAACGAGACGAGAACTGACCCCATCTCGTGCAGTAGCTCCGACAGCTGGGATTCTTTACGTTGTGCGGTCGATGCATCAACCAACTTGTGGGTTTCTCCAAAAGTGTTCGGAAACCTGCGGCCTGACTCGCCAGATGCGTTGATCGTAGCAAGCTGGGTCATTGACCGCAATTTTCGGATCCCGACGCCGCTAGGCGTCGGGATCGCAACGCCGCATGGCGCGGTCTGGTCTTACTCCTGACCGCCCGGGTTTTGCGGGTGGCGACGACTGTCACCCGGTCGTGCGAGCACTTCCTGTACGGGGCGCGCGTGATCCTGACGTGGCGCACCTTCTGGCCGTCCGCCCGGGCCCCCGCGAAAACCGCGGTCGTCACGTCTTGGTCCGCGATCGCCCCGATCATCATCGCGGCGCGGTGGCCGCTCTGGCTTGGGCTCAGGAAGCTGGCCGGTCAGTGCGGCGCGGCGCGAAAGGCTGACCTTCCCATTTGGTGCCACCTCGGTCACCATCACCGTGATCTGGTCTCCGACGCTCAGCACGTCCTCGACCCGATTCACTCGGATTGCTGGGTCTTCGGAGAGCTCAGAGATGTGGACAAGTCCGTCCTTGCCAGGGAGGATCTCGACAAACGCGCCATACGGCATGATGCTGACGACCTTGCCGTTGTAGATCTCTCCGCGCTCGATGCGAAGCTCTTGGGTAAGGCCTAGAATTCGCTGGATGGCCGCATCGGCACCAGCAGATTCTGTCGAAGCCACGGAAACTGTGCCGTCGTCCTCAATATCGATCCGCGTGCCTGTTTCCTCCTGGATGGAACGGATCATCTTTCCACCGGGGCCAATAACCGCACCGATCTTCTCAGGGTTGATCTTGAGACGAATGACCCTCGGCGCAAACTTGGAGAGCTCGCCTCTCGGCTTGTTGATGGCCTGAGCCATTTCCCCGAGAATAAAGAGCCTTCCCTCTTGAGCCTGAGTCAACGCTTCCCGCATGATCTCGGCCGTGATCCCCTTGACCTTGATGTCCATCTGGATAGCGGTGACGCCATCGGCTGTGCCCGCGACTTTGAAGTCCATATCGCCAAGGGCGTCTTCCATCCCCTGAATATCGCTGAGGATCGCGTATCGGTTGGCCTCAGCGTCGGTTACTAGTCCCATGGCAATGCCGGCAACGGGGGCAGAGATGGGTACTCCAGCATCCATGAGGGCCAAAGTGCTACCACACACGCTGGCCATGGACGTCGAGCCATTTGAGCTTACGACCTCCGAGACTAACCGCATCGTATACGGAAACGTTTCGGCGTCGGGAATGACCGCAAGCAGCGCTCGTTCGGCGAGGGCTCCATGACCGATGTCGCGTCGGCTCGTGCCCCGCAGGCGTCGTACTTCGCCAACGCTGAACGGTGGAAAGTTGTAGTGGTGAATGTATCGCTTGCGGTCTTCGGGCCCGATCGAATCGAGCCGCTGCTCCTCGGCTGTGGAGCCCAACGTCACCGTGGTGATGACTTGGGTTTGTCCGCGGGTGAAAATGGCCGAGCCGTGGGTCCGCGGAAGATAACCAGTCTCGATCCAGATCGGTCGAATCTCGTTGGTGCGCCGACCGTCTGGTCGCGTGCCGTCTTCGAGGATGCTGCTCCGGACCTCCTCCTTCAGGATCGCCTCGAACGCGTCCATGATCTCCTTCGAGACCAGAGGAACCGTTTCTTCATCGCCGGGCGCCGCCAAGTGGGCGAGCAATTCCTCCCGCAGATTTGACGTGCCCTCCAGGCGTAACACCTTGTCCGGGTTATTGATCGTGGCGCGCAGGCGATCTCCGAGGAAGTCCCGGACCCTTGATTCGACCGATTCATTTGCCGCCGGTGGCTCGAACAGCCATTTCTCTTTGCCCGCCTGATGCTGGAGTTCAAGCTGCAGATCAACGATGCGACGGATTTCTTCGTGGGCGCGCTCGATACCCGCGACGATCGTCTCCTCTGAAACCTGATCCGATTCGCCTTCGACCATCATGATGGCGTCACTTGTCCCTGCCACCACCATGTCGAGGCTACTGTTGGCGAGATCAGACTCCGTCGGATTGATGGCAATCTGCCCGTCGATATAGCCGACTCGCACGGCGCCGATCGGGCCGTCCCAAGGGATCTGCGAGAGGGTGAGAGCCGCTGAGGCTCCGTTGATGGAGAGAATGTCGGGGTCGTTTTCCTG
>Ga0126305_10000714_pt1 | contig 14336 bp, 11 predicted proteins | sample Plot26_FD_92536 | JGI IMG/M metagenome (GOLD analysis project Ga0126305, IMG submission 92536) | Serpentine soil microbial communities from UC McLaughlin Reserve, CA, USA - Plot26 | ecosystem: Environmental > Terrestrial > Soil > Grasslands | place: USA: UC McLaughlin Reserve, Lake County... | reverse complement strand
TAAGGCCGGTGTAGAGCAGGATGCGCTCGGTCGTCGTCGTCTTACCGGCGTCGATGTGAGCCATGATCCCTATGTTTCTGACCCGCCTTAGCGGTGTTTTTCTAGCTACGGATACAGCCATTTGTTACCTCGTCACCACCTGTAATGTGCAAACGCACGGTTGGCCTCAGCCATCCTATGCGTGTCCTCCTTACGCTTCACGCTAGCGCCAACGTTATCTTTAGCGTCCAGGATCTCACCGGCGAGCCTGCGACCCATCGTCTTCTCCCGCCGCGCCCGAGCGTAGCCCACCATCCAGCGCAAAGCCAGCGTGTTCGCCCGCCGCGGCTGCACCTCGACCGGCACCTGATACGTGGCGCCGCCGACCCGCCTGGAACGCACCTCCAGACGGGGCCGGATGTTGTCCAGAGCGTTATCCAATACCGTGACCGGGTTCGAGCCGGTCCGCTCCTCTATAAAGGAGAGGGCGTCGTAGACTATTTTCTCCGCCGTGCTCTTCTTGCCGTCGAGCATGATCTTGTTGACCAGCTGCTGCACCAGTACGCTCCCGTGGACGGGATCTGCCGGTATCCACTTCTTCGGCGGCGCTGCTCGCCTCGGCATACTCTTATCCCCTCTCCTACTTCTTCGTCCCGTACTTGGAACGGCTCTGCTTGCGGTTGGCCACCCCTAGGGTATCCAAAGCCCCACGCACGACCTTGTAGCGCACGCCCGGCAGGTCCTTCACGCGCCCGCCGCGCACGAGCACCACGGAGTGCTCCTGCAGATTGTGCCCCTCTCCGGGGACGTAGGCCGTGACCTCATGGCCGTTCGTGAGCCTCACGCGCGCGATCTTCCTCAGCGCCGAGTTCGGCTTCTTCGGTGTCGTCGTCGAGACGCGGGTGCACACGCCGCGCCGCTGAGGCGAACCCTGCAGCGCCGGCGTCGCCGTCTTCTTTGTCTGTAATTGCCGCTCCTCGCGCACAAGCTGATTCGTCGTCGGCACAGCCGCGCCTTCCTTTCTCTCTGTAACTTGGGGAAAGGTCCTACAACAAAACCACGCGCCGCGGTCCAGGGAAGATCTCCCGGAGGCAGCTACCTAATCGTAACTGCTCGTAACCGCGACGCGTTATTTTAGGCTCAGGAAGCCGCTATGTCAAGGTCTTCAACGTCTTGCGCGCCGTATCCTTCGACCGTCACCGCGAGCTGCCTGTAACGCGGCATGCCCGTGGCCGCCGGGATAAGTTTTCCGATGATCACGTTCTCCTTGAGGCCCGCGAGGTTGTCCACCTTGCCCTCAATGGCCGCGTCGGTGAGGACGCGAGCGGTCTCCTGGAAGGAGGCCGCGCTCAAGAAGCTGTCCGTGGCGAGCGACGCCTTGGTGATGCCCATGAGGACCGTGTGGAAGGTGGCCGGCTCGCCGCCCTCCGCCTCGACGCGCTCGTTCTCGGCCTGCGCTGAGAACCTGTCGGCGACCTGCTCGGGCAGGAGATTCGTGTCGCCGGGATCGTCCACTACGACCTTGCGGAGCATCTGGCGTACGATAACCTCGACGTGCTTGTCGTGGATATCCACGCCCTGCGCCCGGTAGACCTTCTGCACTTCGTCCACGAGGTAGCGCTCCGTCGCGGTCGTGCCGCGTTCATAGCGCAGGTCGTTCTCGAGGATCTGGTGCGGGTAGACCGAACCTTCCGTGATCGGGGTGTTCGCCCGGATCTCGGTCCCCTCGGCGATCGGGGGCTTCAAGAGCTGACGCTCGACCTTGTACTCCCGGCTCTCGGTACCGCCCGCAGAAGTTATGACGACTTTTATGAGACGGTCGCTCTCGGTCTCTTCCAGCGTCACCGAGCCGTCGATGTCGGCGAGAACGGCCTCGGCCTTCGGGTGCCGGGCCTCGAAGAGCTCGACGACCCTCGGCAGACCAGCCGTGATGTCCTCGCCGGCGATGCCGCCGGTGTGGAAGGTACGCATCGTAAGCTGCGTCCCCGGCTCGCCGATACTCTGGGCCGCGATGATGCCGACGGCTTCGCCGATGTCCACCGGGCGGTAGGTCGAGAGCGCCCTACCATAGCACCTCTGGCATACGCCCTGCGGGCTCTCGCACTTGGAAGGCGTGCGCACCGGAACGAGGGTCTCACGTGGTAAGCTTTCGCGCCAATCGCCCAGGACGCGCGGCGTGACGTCCGTGCCGGCCTCGGCCACGACTTCGCCCGTCTCCGGGTTCGCGAGGTCACGAGCCAGGTAACGGGCCGCGACGGAATCGTTCGCGTCGCCCCGTCCACCATCGAGGTACAGCGGGATCTCGACGTAGCCTTCGGTGCCGCAGTCGGCGTCGTGGATCACGACGTCCTGAGACACGTCCACCAGGCGCCTCGTCAGGTAGCCCGAATCGGCGGTACGCAAGGCCGTGTCGGCCTGCCCCTTCCGGGCGCCATGCGTCGAGGTGAAGTACTCGAGAACGGAGAGACCCTCCATGAAGTTGCTCTTCACGGGCTCGTCTATGATCTCACCCTTCGTGTTCGTCATCAGGCCACGCATGCCGGCGAGCTGCGTGATCTGGGAGTAGTTACCTCTCGCCCCCGAGTTGGCCATCATGTAGATCGGGTTGAGCCTGTAGAGGTTGGCCTTCATCGCGGCTTCGACCTCGTTCTTGGCCTGGGTCCACAAGCCGACGACCCGCTCCAACCTCTCCTCGTCGGAGATGAAGCCCTGGTCCCACTGGTCCTCGACCTCGTTGACGAGGTTGTCGTACTTCTCAAGGATCTCGGCCTTCTGCTCGGGCACGACGATGTCATTCTTGCCGATGGAGACGCCAGCGCGGGTGGCCGTGTGGAAACCGATCCTCTTCAAGGTGTCCAAGAGCTGACTCACGAGCTCCGTCGAGTAGCGGCTCACGTACTCGGCGACGAGGGCCTTGATCTCACCCTTCTTCAACTCGTGGTTGACGAACTCGTACTCCTCCGGCCCGTAGGCCTCGCCGAGGTAATCCCTCAAGGTCTCCTCGACGTTCTCGTTGAAAATCACACGCCCCAGGGTAGTCTCTACCCTGCCACCGTTGCGCCTAAAGAGGACCTTGTCGTGAATCTTGAGCGAGCCCTCCTTGTACGCCGCTTCCGCCTCGTCGAAGGAGGAGAGGAAGGCCTTGGGCTCCGCCTCCTCGAAGTCGTCCCCAGCGTAGGTTATGTAGTAGAGCCCGAGCACCATGTCCTGTGAGGGAACCGCGATCGGGAACCCGTTCGCCGGCAGGAGGATGTTTTGCGTCGAGAGCATCAAGACGCGCGCCTCGGCCTGAGCCTCGGGGCTCAAGGGCACGTGCACCGCCATCTGGTCCCCGTCAAAGTCCGCGTTGAACGCTGCGCACACCAAGGGATGAACCTGCACCGCCTTACCCTCGACCAAAACGGGCTCGAAAGCCTGGATACCCAAGCGGTGCAGCGTGGGCGCACGGTTCAGGAGAACGGGGTGTTCCTTGATCACGTCCTCCAAAACGTCCCAGACCTCGGGCCGCAGGCGCTCGACCATCTGCTTCGCGCTCCGAATGTTCGGCGCCAGAGCCCGATCCACCAACACCTTCATCACGAACGGCTTGAAGAGCTCGACCGCCATGAGGCGCGGCAAGCCGCACTGGTGCATCTCCAGACCAGGTCCGACCACGATCACCGACCGGCCCGAGTAGTCCACCCTTTTACCGAGCAGGTTCTGCCGGAAGCGGCCTTGCTTGCCCTTGAGCATGTCCGAGAGACTCTTCAAGGCCCGGTTTCCTGCGCCGGTCACGGCCCTGCCTCGGCGGCCGTTGTCGAACAGAGCGTCCACCGCCTCCTGGAGCATCCGCTTTTCGTTGTTCACGATCACGTCCGGAGCCCCGAGGTCGAGAAGACGGCGGAGCCTGTTGTTCCTGTTAATGACCCGACGATATAAATCGTTCAGGTCGCTTGTGGCGAAGCGACCGCCGTCGAGCTGGACCATCGGCCTCAGGTCAGGTGGCAGCACGGGGATGGTGTCCATGACCATCCACTCCGGGCGATTGCCGCTCGTGCGGAAGGCGTCCACGACCTTGAGGCGCTTTATGGCCTTCTGGCGCTTCTGGCCCCTCGATTCGTTTACGGTGTCCCGGAGGTCTTGGGCCTCCTCTTCGAGGTCGACTTGGCTTATGAGGTCGCGGATGGCCTGGGCGCCCATGCCACCGCGGAAGTATACGCCGTAGCCATACTCGTCCCCGAAGCGGTCCTTTATCTCCCTGAAAAGCTCCTCGTCGTCCACGATCTGGCGCGGCTCCAAGGTCTGGAACTCCTCCCACGCCCGCCGGACGAGCTCTATCTGCTCGTTCACTGAGCGCTGGATGTCCGCGACGGTCTCCTCAGCATCCGTGCGGACCTTGTTTACTGTCGCCTCGCGGTTCTCCTCGGGGATGCCAGCATACTCCGCGGTTAGCTCGTCCGGGGAGCTCTCGCCTCTTATGACGCTCTCCCGCTTGGTGCGCAAGGCCTGGGTCTGGTCGATTTCCTCGTCCCGCTCCTCCTCGAGCTGACGAATCTCCTCCTCGACCCTGTCCCGCAGGACGTCCATATCGTTCGCCCGTCCCTCACGATCCACCCAGGTGACGATGGAAGAGGCGAAGTACAGAACTCGGTCGAGGTCCTTCGGGCTTATGTCCAAGAGGTAGCCCATCCGGCTCGGCACGCCCTTGACGAACCAGACGTGCGCTATAGGAGCGGCGAGCTCTATGTGACCCATCCGGTCGCGCCGAACGCGAGCACGCGTAACCTCGACCCCGCACCTCTCGCAGATGATGCCCTTGAAGCGGATCCTCTTGTACTTACCGCAGTAGCACTCCCAGTCCTTCGAAGGACCGAAGATGCGCTCGCAGAAGAGGCCGTCCTTCTCGGGCCTCAAGGTACGGTAGTTGATGGTCTCCGGCTTTGTGACCTCGCCGCGGGACCACTCCCTTATCTCCTCGGCTGCGACGAGGCCGATGGAGATCTTCTCCAGCTTGTTTATGTCTATGTCGCGCTCTAAACCCTGCACGCCCTGAGTATCCTCTCTCCTCGACTTTTGAGAACGTGCCCTATCGCTAGCTCGCAAAAGCGTCGGGCCTGTCGTCCAGGTTTCCGGTTGGTTCCTCGCGGCTTAGGTTGATCCCCAGAGCCCGCGCCGCTTCGTCCCAATCCCTGCGGTCCTGATCCTCGGCTGCAGCCTCGGCATGGTAGACCGGCTTGACTGAGAGCCCGAGAGACTGCATCTCCTTCAACAAGACCTTAAAGCTCGCCGGCACCCCGGGTTCAGGGATATTCTCACCCTTAACTATAGCTTCATAACTCTTGACCCTACCGACCCTGTCGTCGCTCTTTATGGTCAGGAGCTCCTGCAGTGTATGTGCGGCTCCGTAGGCTTCCAGCGCCCACACCTCCATCTCGCCGAAGCGCTGCCCGCCGAACTGGGCCTTGCCGCCCAGAGGCTGCTGAGTGACGAGCGAGTACGGGCCCGTCGAGCGCGCGTGGATCTTGTCGTCCACCAGGTGGAGCAGCTTTAAGATGTACATGTGGCCGACCGTGATCGTGCCGTCGAAAGGTTCGCCGTTCCGTCCGTCGTAAAGCGTAACCTTGCCGCCGCCGCTCATGCCGACGCCGTTCCCACGGATTGCTTCGATGGCCGCGTTGACGTCCCCTATCTCGGCGCCCGAGAAGACGGGGGTCGAGACGAAGACCGGCTCGCCGCCGTTCTCACCGAAACCCTTGCTCGCGGCCCATCCCAGGTGGGTCTCCAGGATCTGGCCGACGTTCATCCGGCTCGGGACGCCCAAAGGAGACAGGATCACGTCCACCGGACGGCCGTCCTCCATAAACGGCATGTCCTCCTCGGGCACGATCTTGGAGATGACGCCCTTGTTGCCGTGCCTACCGGCGAGCTTGTCGCCCTCGGCGATCTTGCGCTTCTTGGTCACGAAGACCCGCACCATCTCGTTGACGCCCGGCTGCAACTCGTCCCCGTCGTCCCTGGAGAAGCGCTTGACGTCTATGACGACGCCGCCCTCGCCGTGGGGAACCTTCAGTGAAGAATCCTTGACCTCGCGGGCCTTCTCGCCGAAGATGGCGCGCAGGAGCTTCTCCTCCGGTGTCGGTTCGGACTCGCCCTTGGGCGTGACCTTGCCAACCAGCACGTCGCCAGAGTTAACCTCGGCCCCGATGCGGATGATGCCGTCAGAGTCCAGGTTCATCAGCACGTCGTCGGAGGCGTTCGGGATGTCGCGCGTGATCTCCTCGGGCCCGAGCTTAGTGTCGCGCGCCTGGACCTCATACTCCTCGATGTGGATCGAAGTAAGCACGTCGTCCTTGACGAGCCGCTCGGAGATGATGATGGCGTCCTCGAAGTTGAAACCCTCCCACGGCATGAACGCCACGAGCAGGTTTTTACCCAGGGCCAACTCGCCCTCGTCGGTCGAGGAGCCGTCGGCTAGGATCGTGCCGGTCTCTATCTCCTCGCCCTCCTTCACCAGCGGTCGCTGGTTGACGCACGTGCCCTGGTTGGAGCGGGCGAACTTCCTCAAGATGTACTCGTCGGTCTCGCCATCTTCCCTGCGGACCGTGATCTTCTCGGAGACGACCCGCTCAACGGTGCCACCCGAGCGTGCGATCAAGACGTCCCCCGTGTCCGTCGCCGCCCTAAACTCCATCCCGGTGCCGACGTAAGGGGCCTCGCTCCGAAGCAAGGGCACAGCCTGCCGCTGCATGTTCGCGCCCATGAGTGCCCGGTTGGCGTCGTCGTGCTCGAGGAACGGTATGAGCGCCGTCCCGACGGAGACTGTCTGCAAAGGCGCCACGTCCATGTAGTCGATCTCCTCGGGGGAGACGGTGGCGACCTCATCGCCGCGCCTCCGGGCCAGGATCTGCTCGTTCTCCAGTATCCTGCCCGTCTCCTCCTCGACCGGCGTGTTGGCCTGGGCGATCGTGAACTCCTCCTCCTCGTCGGCGGAGAGGTACTCGATCTCGTCCGTGATCATCCCGTCCATGACCTTCCTGTACGGCGTCTGCACGAAACCATACTCGTCGACCACCGCGAAGGTCGAGAGCTGTCCGATTAGCCCGATGTTCGGACCCTCAGGCGTCTCGATCGGACACATCCGCCCATAGTGCGTCGGATGCACGTCGCGGACCTCTATCGGAGCCCGCTCCCGGCTCAAACCACCCGCGCCCATCGCGTTCAGGCGCCGGCGATGCGAGAGCCCGCTTAGGGTGTTCGTCTGGTCCATGAACTGCGAGAGCTGCGAGGAGCCGAAGAACTCCTTTATGGCCGAGGCGACGGGCTTGGTGTTCACCACGCTCTGCGGCGTGATCGCATCCGCGTCTTGGGTCGTCATCCGCTCACGAACGACCCTCTCCATGCGGTACATCCCGATCCGGAACGCCTCCTGCACCAGCTCCCCGACGGTCCTCAAACGCCTGTTCCCGAAATGCTCGTACTCGTCGAGCTTGTGCCGGACGCGCTCGTAGTTGATGCGACCGAACTCCTCGTCCTCGTCGGCGAGCCCCTCGGCGATCTCCACGAAGCGCTTCAAGAGGCCCTCGATGTCCTCGATGGTAAGGGTGTGCGTGTCTCTGGGCACGTCGAGCTTGAGCTTCTTGTTGACCTTGTACCGGCCGACCTCTGAAAGGTCGTAACGCTTGGCGTCGAAGAAGAGCCCGTCCATGAGGTTCTGCGCGTTCTCTATGTTGACCGGCTCGCCGGGACGCTGCCGCCGGAAGACCTCGAGCAGTGCGTCCTCCCTAGAGGTGGTGTCGTCTCTCTCCAAGGTGTTGCGCACGAGCCACGATTCCTCGAAACGCGATATGATCTCCTCCGTACCGCCCAGGTCGAGCGCCTTCAAGAGAACCGTGACCGGCAGCTTGCGCTTGCGGTCTATCCTGACCGAGACGTACCCCTTGGTCTCGACCTCGAACTCAAGCCAGGACCCCCGGGCCGGCATCAAACTCGCCGTCAAGACCTGCTTACTGGGGTCTTTGGGCTCCATGATGTACGCCCCCGGCGACCTCACGAGCTGCGTCACCACGACTCGCTCGGTCCCGTTGATGATGAACGTACCCCACTCAGTCATGAGCGGGAAGTCGCCCATGAAGACGTCCTGCTCCCGAAGCTCCCCGGTCTCCTTAACGATGAACCGCACCCGCACGAAAAGGGGCGCTGAGTATGTCTTGTCCTTGGAGACGCACTCCTCTATGGAGAAGGACGGCTCCTCGAAATACTGCTCCCCGAACTCCACGGCATAAGAGCCAGTGTAGTCTTCTATCGGGGAGATCTCCGTAAGGGTCTGACGAACGCCTTCGTTGCCAAACCTCTCGAATGAAATCCGCTGTATCTCAATAAGATTGGGTAGCTCAAAATCGGTCCTCATCCGGGCGTAAGGGTGCCGCTTTCGGCGCACAACAGGGCTCACCAAATCAACTCTCCTCCAAGGGTGATCGTTGAAGAACGGCTGAACACGCAAACGAATATCTTACCCCTCACGTTCCGAGAAGTCAAGACATCCGCACAAATAAATTTGGTCGTCGGTCTTCACCAGAACCGGCGCCCGAGAGTTTAGCATTACTTGGAGCGTTCGGCAATCAGGTGTCGGGTCTTAGCTCCAAGACCTGCGGAAGCGAAGTCCGGCACGGACCACTCGACCGTGCAAAAAGCGATCCCGATCCAAACAGAAGCGGCGCCCCTACGAAGGGAGCGCCGCTGGCCTCAACTCTTACCTGAAACTTACTTCAGCTCCACCGTGGCGCCGGCCTCTTCCAGCTTGGCTCTGAGGGCATCGGCGTCCTCGCGGGAGAGCGCCTCCTTGACGGGGTTCGGCGCCTCGTCCACGAGCGCCTTGGCCTCCTTGAGGCCGAGACCCGTGGCCGCGCGGACCTCCTTGATGACCTGGATCTTTTTATCGCCCGCCGACTGCAAAACGACGTCGAACTCGGTCTGTTCCTCCTCGACTGCCGCAGCGCCGTCACCGCCCGGGGCCGCCGCAGCCGGGGCCGCCGCGAACGCCGCCGCCGATACGCCGAACCGGTCCTCCAAAGCCTTCACCAGCTCTGAGAGCTCGAGAACGGACATGTTTTCGATGGACTCTAGTATCTCGTCCTTGGTCGCCATTCCTGGTTCCTCCTGATTCTTTGCTTACCGCTGTTCCTACTACCTCTTACGCCTGGGAGCCCTTCTGCTCCGCCACCTGGTTCAACACGACCGCCAGGTTCCTGATGGTGCCGCTGAGGACGTTCACCAGGCCCGCGAACGGCGACTGGATGCCGCCCACCACTTGGGCGATCAGCTGCTCTCTCTCTGGCAGCCGCGAGAGTGCCACGACGCCCTCCTCGTCCACGACCTGCTCGCCGTCGAGCAGGCCACCCTTGAGCTCAAACGTCCCGATCTCGTCCGAAAATTCAGCCATCAACTTCGCGCTCGCTACCGGATCTTCGCTGAACGCCAGCGCCGTAGGTCCGACCAGGTACTCCGATATCTCCTCGACGCCCGCCTGGTTCGCCGCCCGCTGCGCCAGGGTGTTCTTCGCGACGACGAACTCCACACCCGACTCGCGGCTCCGCGCTCTCAAGCGGGTGCTCTGAGCGACGTTCATACCCTTGTAATCCACGAACACCACCGAGCCGCCCTTCAGTTTCTCGGTGAGCTCCTCGATCACCCGCGCCTTCTCTTCCCGATTCACCTCGTCTTAGATCCTCCGCTACTAGAAAACCCCGGGGCCGCAGGCACCCGGGGCTTTGGTAAATCTCTCCGTTCGCTGCGACCTCGGCCGGGAGCTTCTGTTTTTAAACCCTTTCGGGTCCCGGCTGTCTCTGGCCTTTTGTGTTTTGTACGCTTACGCAGGCAAGATACTAATCCTTCTCGACCGCGGGGTCAACCTTGATCGACGGCCCCATCGTGCTCGTGATGGCGACGGAGCGGAAGTACCGGCCCTTGACAGCCGCCGGACGCACCCTCTGGAGCTCGTCGCGCAGGGCGAAGTAGTTCTCGACCAGGCTGTCTAAGTCAAACGACTTTTTACCAATAATCCCGTGGATGATCCCGTACCGGTCCACCCGGTACTCGACCTTGCCCCGCTTTATCTCCTCGACCGCCCTTCCGACGTTCGGCGTCACAGTACCGCTCTTCGGGTTGGGCATGAGCCCCCTGGGGCCCAGGAACGGGCCGAGCCTCCCAACGATGCTCATCTGATCCGGGGTCGCGACCGCGACGTCGAACTCGGTGAAGCCCTCGTCCCGGATGCGCGCCGCCAAGTCTTCCGACCCCACGACGTCCGCCCCGGCCTCCTCGGCCTCTCGAGCGTTCTCCCCGACCGCGAAGACCGCCACCTTGCGCACCTTGCCGGTACCGTTCGGGAGCATGAGTGTCCCGCGCACCATCTGGTCGGCCTTGCGCGGGTCAACGTTGAGCTTGACGTGAACCTCGACGCTCTCGTCGAACTTCGCCCCGTCGAGGTCCTTTAGCAGCTCCAGCGCCTCGCGCGGCGAGTAGAGTCGCTCCTTGTCTATCTTCGCCTTCTGCTCTAACAGCTTCCTACCCATCGACCGTTATCCCCACGCTCCTCGCCGTGCCCTCGACGATCTTCGACGCACCGTCCAGATCGGCGGCGTTCAAATCCGGCATCTTAGTCCTCGCTATTTCCTCTACCTGCTGGCGGCTAACCGCCCCAACCTTCGCGCGGTTCGGCTCACCGCTGCCCTTCTCCAACCCAGCGGCCTGCTTGAGCAGGAACGCCGCGGGGGGTGTCTTGGTGATGAAGGTAAAAGAACGGTCCTCATAGACCGTAATCTCCACCGGCACCACCTGGCCCATCTGGTCGCGCGTCGCGTCGTTGAACTGCCGTACGAACTCTCCGATGTTCACCTGCGCCTGACCCAGCGCCGGGCCGACTGGCGGGGCCGGGTTCGCCTGTCCACCCGTAATCTGCAACTTCAGTTTTCTCGCAACCCTGCGGCCACGACCGCGTCCTCTACCCATAAAACACCTCTGTCTCTCTAGCTACTCCCACGGGTTATGTCCAAATTCTACCGACGACTGGTACCAAGGGTTCCGATAGTCACGGCGGAGCAGCCGATAAACGCCGCTGTTATCCCGCACCAGAAGCCCTCGTCTACGGAAAGCGCGACGATAAGCGCCACCACCGCCACCGCGATCAGGACCACCTGGACAACGCTGATCGTGTTCGTCACGCCGAGCTTCCCTGCACCATCGACGCTACTCCTTCGGCTACAGCTTCGCTACCTGGCCAAAGGAGAGCTCGACCGGCGTTTCCCGCCCGAAGATCGAGACCAGGACCTTTAGCCTTGACTGGTCCACGTTTATCTCGGAGATCACACCCGTAAAGTCCGCCAGAGGACCGGCGATAACCTTCACCGTCTCCCCGACGGAGTAGTCCACGGTAGTCTTGACCTTCTCGCGGGTCTCGGCGACCTCGCCTGGTCGCAAGAGACGCTCCACCTCGGCCCTGCTCAATGGGGTCGGCTTCTCTCCAGCACCCACGAGCTGCGTGACACCGGGGGTTTGCCTGACCAGGCGCCAGGTGTCGTCGTTCATGTCCATGTTCACCAGGATGTAGCCCGGGAACTGGCGCTGGACGGTAGGGACCTTCTTGCCGTCCTTGATCTCGATGACGCTCTCGGTCGGTATGCTGATATCGCCGAAGTAACGCTTCAGGCCGAACGAGTCTATACGCCGCTCCATTGTGGTGCGAACCTTGTTCTCGTGCCCCGAATACGTGTTGACTACATACCACTTCTTCAAAACGTCGTTCCTTTATAGAAATACGAGCTCGGCGAGGTTCTTGAAGATGAAGTCCCAAAACGCCACGAAGCCAGTAAGCACCAGCACGATGATCAAAACCACCGCCGTGCTCTGCTGGAGCTGGTCCCGGTTTGGCCAGTTCACCCGCCGGAGCTCGCCGCGGACGTTGCGCGCGAATTCCACCGCTCCGCCGAAGCGGCCCCTCTGATGTGTTCTTCCCGTAGAGCCTTGCCTTCTACCCATCTTTTCCTCGCCTTACCTTACTTGACGCTCAAGAGCAGGGCAGGAGGGACTCGAACCCCCGACCTGCGGTTTTGGAGACCGCTGCTCTACCAACTGAGCTACTGCCCTCTGCCTACCTGGTCTCCCGGTGCGCCGTATGCTGCCGGCACCACGGGCAATACTTCCTCAACTGGATGCGGTCCGGCGTGTTGCGCCGGTTCTTACGGCTGTGGTAGTTCCGGCGCTTACACTCCTCACATGCCAGCGTTACCAATTGTCGCATAAGATCCTCCAGATCACAGGGGTGAGACGAACCACCCCGCCCCCGTTACGAAAAGTTGCCCTACTCGACTATCTCTGTTACGACGCCAGCCCCTACGGTCCTGCCCCCCTCGCGGATGGCGAAGTTCAACCCCTCGTCCATGGCGATCGGAGAGATCAGCTCCACGTTCATCACCGTGTTGTCCCCCGGCATCACCATCTCTACCCCCTCCTCCAGCCTTATCTCCCCCGTCACGTCCGTCGTCCTGAAGTAGAACTGCGGGCGGTAGTTCGAAAAGAACGGCGTGTGCCTTCCCCCCTCCTCCTTGGAGAGCACGTACACCTCGGCCTTGAAGCGCGTGTGCGGCGTTATGCTCCCAGGCTGGGCCAAAACCTGCCCGCGCTCTATGTCGTCGCGCCTTATCCCCCTCAGAAGAGCCCCTATGTTGTCCCCGGCCTGCGCCGAGCCCATCGACTTGTTGAACATCTCTATGCCCGTTACAACCGTCTTCCTCGTGGGCCTTATCCCCACGATCTCGACCTCGGTGTTCAAGGAGATCTGCCCGCTCTCCACGCGCCCCGTGGCCACCGTGCCGCGGCCCTGAATCGTGAAGACATCCTCAACAGCCAATAAAAAAGGCCTGTCTATGTCCCGCTCGGGCTCGGGCACGTACCCGTCCACAGCCTCCATCAGCTCCATCACCGAGGGCTCGCCCAGCTCGGACTCGTCCCCCTCAAGCGCCCTCAAGGCGCTGCCCACCACCACTGGGACATCCTCGCCCGGGAAGTCGTACTCAGAGAGGAGCTCCCTCACCTCCATCTCAACAAGCTCCAAAAGCTCGGGGTCGTCGACCATGTCCGCCTTGTTTAGGTAGACTACTATGTAGGGAACCCCCACCTGCCTAGCCAGGAGGATGTGCTCCCTCGTCTGAGGCATAGGCCCGTCGGCCGCCGAGACCACCAGGATCGCCCCGTCCATCTGGGCCGCCCCCGTGATCATGTTCTTCACGTAGTCGGCGTGCCCGGGGCAGTCCACGTGCGCGTAGTGCCGCCTCTCGGTGGCGTACTCCTGGTGGCTGGTGGCGATCGTTATCCCGCGCTGCTTCTCTTCAGGGGCGTTGTCTATCTGCTCGAAGGCCACCTCGGTGTTGGCCGGGTCGTCGGGCACGCGCTTGGCCAGGACCTTAGTGATCGCGGCCGTGAGCGTCGTCTTGCCGTGGTCGACGTGGCCTATGGTCCCGACGTTCAGATGCGGCTTGGTCCTCTCAAAAACTCCCTTGGCCATGGTCTATCGGTCCTTTCTCTTTCTTACTCCGCGGGAACCAGGAGTAGCGGTGGCAGGACTCGAACCTGCGACACGCGGATTATGATTCCGCTGCTCTAACCGACTGAGCTACACCGCCACGCTTTAAAAGTGCTGCAAATCGCTATATTCTACCAAGTCCTCCTACGACTCAATATACCGATTGTCAGCAGTACGTAAGCAGTAGGTCACGATAAGTCACCCATTATGTCCTCATCATCGCCCATTCCAGGGATAACGTGTCTATCGTCTGAACTATCGAGGCATGCCCGAGTAGTTCCTGAACCTTTTTCGGGTGCTGCCCACGCATGAAGCGGATTGTAGCACAGGTGTGTCTAAGTTCATGGAAGCTAATGTCTGGCAGCTCCGCACGCTCTAATATCGACTTGAAGGAGCGCCAGGTGAGGTTCTTGGAGTTCGTCGCGGTACCCACAGAAGAGGCGAATATAAGCCCCTGATTCTGGTAGCTATCCGACCCCTCTATCTCTTCCTGCTGGCGCTCTCTGTGGCTTCTGAGGGCCTCACGGACACTCTCAGAGAGCTCTATGCGCCTGCCCTTACCGCTCTTCGGCTGCTCCTCTATGCGCCCAGAGCGCGCCTCAGACATCGTGCGACGAACCTGTAGAGTGTTGCCGTCGAGGTCTACCCACTTGAGCCCTAGTAGCTCCCCCTGCCTGAGCCCGTAGTGTACGGCGAGCATATATAGAGCCTCATAGCGATCACCACGGGCGGCCTCTAGAAACGATTTTGCCTGCTCCGGGTTTAGCGGGTTGATCTCCTTCTTGCGCGGCTTCGGAAGCCT
>Ga0126305_10000713_pt1 | contig 14344 bp, 16 predicted proteins | sample Plot26_FD_92536 | JGI IMG/M metagenome (GOLD analysis project Ga0126305, IMG submission 92536) | Serpentine soil microbial communities from UC McLaughlin Reserve, CA, USA - Plot26 | ecosystem: Environmental > Terrestrial > Soil > Grasslands | place: USA: UC McLaughlin Reserve, Lake County... | reverse complement strand
GCGAGCGAAGAAAGCGCCGGGCACGCGGCGGATCGTATGTCCGCCGCGTCCCGGACCGATAGCCGGCTGGGACCGGCAAGCTCTATCGCCTGGCGGTGACCGTCTCCTTGGTCGGTGCCGCTTCTCCGGGCAGGTGCAGCAGGTTGACGACCTCCCGCACGCCCTTGATCTCCCGTGCCTGCGTCGCGAGCCGTTGGACGTCCTCCGCCGAGCTCACCTCGCCGCGCAGATAGACCACGCCGTTCTCGGCGTTGACGTTGACGTCGCCCTTGGGCGCCTCGGCGTCACGGAAGATCTCGGTCCGGACCTTGTTCGCCAGATCCGGGTCCGGGAGCGAATCGGCGCCATCACCCGCGCCGCCGGCCTCGTGCGCGGCGCCCTTCGCAACGCCTGCGGCGTACCGAGCCTTGCGCTCGCTCTCGGCCGCGCCGCGGCGCGCCAGGGCCATCACGCGGTCGAACGCAACGTGGCGACGCCGCTTACCGTTCTGCGGGTCGAGAAAGTACGCGCCTGCCGCGCCGACGGCAACGCCCGCGGCCACCGCCGCCCCGGTCGAGACGGTGGGGGCCGGACGGCGCGCCGTCGCGACCCGGGTCCGGGCAGCTCCCCATGTCCGTCCGGTGCGGAAGATCGCCTTGACCGTTCCGGTCGCGATCACACCGATCCTGCGTGCGCGTTGAATCTTGCTAGCCATACTGGGCGGGTTCCCGTGGAGGTGGCGTGCAAACGCCCGGTGGCGGCTTGACTCCGTGGCCCTACCCGCGCTGGCATCGGGGGCACCAGTACGAGGTTCGGCCGGCGATCCTCGAACGACGCAGTGGGCGGTTGTCACGCGGGCAACGGGCGTCACGGGTACCTCGTTGCTCCTCCAACCAGCCCGGCTCGCGCGGGATGCGGCCGTGCCGGGAGGAGGCGACCAGCACGTCTTGCGTCACCTCGGCGAGCTCCCGCCGCTTTCGCGCTCCCAACAAGTTCACCGGGCGCGCCGGGTGAATGCGGGCCCGCCACAAGATCTCGTCCGACAACTCGTTGCCGATTCCGGCGAGCACTCGCTGGTTCATTAGCGTCGCCTTCGCACCTCCACGCCGGCCGTCAAGTACGGCGTCCAGCTCCTCAGGGTCGAGTTCGGCAGCATCCGGTCCCAACGACCCCACAATTCCATCGAGCTCGGCCTCGTCCCTGGCCAACCACGCGCCACCGAGCATGCGCATGTTGCGATACCGCATCTCGCCGTTGCCGGTGACGACGATCAGTCGGTCGTGGCGATGTCGATCCACGCCTTCCTGCCCCGACCAGTGAAGACCACCGGTCATCCCGAAATGGAGCAGCAACGTCGGGCCGTCGGTCGAGGCGATCATCCACTTGCCGTGGCGACCAGGGCGCTCGAAGCGCCGGCCGGCAAGGGATCGCTGGAGGCTGGCCGGGCGGCGATTGCGCACGATGGCCGGTGTTGGAACCTCGACTCGGCGAGCGCGCTCGCCGGTCATGTAGCGGGACCAGTAGCGGCGAAATCCCTCCACGTCGGGAAGCTCCGGCATGCCCGGCCCGTGCCCCGTCCGGCCGCGACCAAACCACGTGCCACGCGTAACGCCAGGCACGGAGATGGGACTAACCTTGTGAATGAGAATGCGAACCGAGCGAGGAAACGAGATGGAGAAGGTTCAGAAGTCGGACGCGGAGTGGCGCGCGGAGCTGACGCCGGAGCAGTACGACGTCCTTCGCAACAAGGGCACCGAGCGCGCCTTCACCGGTGCCTATTGGGACGACAAGACCGGCGGCACATACCGCTGCGCCGGGTGCGGGCAGGAGCTCTTCAGCTCCGACACCAAGTTCGACTCCGGCACCGGGTGGCCCAGCTTCTGGGACCCCGTCGCCGACGACAAGGTCGAGACGCGGGCGGACAACAGCCTCTTCATGCGTCGCACCGAGGTGGTGTGCGCAAGCTGCGGCGGACACCTGGGCCACGTGTTCGACGACGGCCCGAACCCCACTGGACAGCGCTACTGCATCAACTCCTGCGCGCTGGAGCTGGATCCCGAGGACTGACCCGAATAACTTGCGGCGACAAAGTCGCCGCACTTACTTAATAACTTGCGGCGGCTTCGCCGCCTTACATGCTGCTGCGGCGACAAAGTCGCCGCACTTACTTAACCGGCCGGGCTCACGCCCCGCCGAAGATCATCACCTGGGTCGAGTCCTCCGGATCGACCTTCACGGTGACGTCCTGGCCCTCGGAGAACGGCGCCGAGGGATAGATGTACTGGTTCGTGCTCGCCTGGTAGGGCTCGCCCGTCGCGGGCTTCACCGTCAGCGAGATCACGTACTCGGTCCCGCCAGGGGTGTCGGTGTTGCCGGTCGACGTCATCGAGTCGATATGGGCCGGGGTGTCGACGCCGTTGTCCATTAGCCGCTTGGCCTTGTTCGCCAGGGCCATCTGGTCGCCCGACGCACCGACCCCGACCTTGCTCGTGGCGGCCTGCGCCGATTCCGCTGCCTTCTTCATCTTGTCCATGAAACCCATTCGGGCCTCGCTTCCGTAGAGATTTTGTCCCTGCGCGAGCGACCCTACTGCCGCTCGCTGCCGCCCGCAGGGGACCCGCTCCCGATGACCTCGGGAAGGCCCGCGCCGACAAGCGATTCGGGCAGCTTCACGCGTCCGTCGGCCAGCTGACCGTTCTCCATCAAGGCGATCAGAGTCCGCCCCACGGCGAGCGCGGTGCCGTTGAGCGTGTGCACGGGGACCGGCTGAGCTTCGGGCTCGGGCCGGTACCGGCAGTCCAGTCGGCGGGCCTGGTAGTCGGTGGTGTTCGAACAGGACGTCACCTCGCGGTAGCGGTTCTGGCTTGGGATCCACGCCTCGCAGTCGAACTTCCTCGCCGCCGGGGGCCCGAGATCGCCCGTCGGAATGTCCACCACGCGGTACGGGATCTCGAGCAGCTGGAGAATCCGCTCCTGGATACCCAGCAGCCGCTCGTGCTCCTCCCACGACCCCGCGGGCTCGACGAACGAGAACATCTCCACCTTGTCGAACTGGTGCACGCGGAAGATCCCGCGGGTGTCCCGGCCAGCGGCTCCCGCCTCGCGGCGAAAACACGTCGAATAGCCCGCGTAGCGGCGCGGCAGATCGCCGGCACCCATGATCTCGCCGGCGTGCAGGGCGGCCAGCGAGACCTCGGATGTTCCAACGAGGAAGAGCTCGTCCTTGGGAACCTCGTAGATCATCTCCCGCTCGCCCGGAAAGAACCCGGTCCCGAACAGCGGTCCCTCCCGGACCAGGACCGGCGGGACGACCGCGGTCATGTCCTCGTCGCGAAGGAGGTCGAGGATCATGCGCACGAGCGCCATCTCGACGAACACGAGATCCCCCATCAGGTAGGCGAACCGCGATCCCGATGCCTCGCTGGCCTTCTCCATCTCGATCCAGCCGTTGGCGACACCAAGGTCGAGGTGGTCGCGGATCTCGAAGCCGAGTTCGGGTCGCTCGCCGACCTCCCGGAGCGTAACCGCGTCCTCTTCCGTCTCGCCCTCGGGGGCGTCCGGGTCGGGAAGGTTGGGCAGGGTCGCGGCGACCTCGTCGCGCTCGGCCTCCACCCGCGCGAGCTCCGCCTCCTGCTCCTTCAGCCTCCCGCCGAGCTCCCGCATCTCGGCGATCAGCTCGTCGGCCGGCTTGCCCTCGCGCTTGAGTGACGCGATCTCCTCCGAGACGCGGTTACGCCGAGCACGCCCCTCCTCGAGCTCGGGCAGGATCTCGCGGCGCCGCTCGTCCAGTCGCAGGAGCTCGTCGAGCGCATCCGCGGCGCCGCGTCGGCGAAGGGCGGCGCGCGCGGGCTCGGGATCCTCGCGGATGCTCCGCAGGTCGAGCATCGCCGGGTTCCTACCTAGTGGTGCCTCCCACAAGGCACCACTGCTATTTGGTTTCCTGCCCGGCGTACTCCGAGACGAAGTCCGCGACCTGGCTGGCCTCGCGGCCCGTGACGATGTTGGCGGGCATGATCCCGCCGGAGAAGCCGCCATTGCGGATCGCGAACAGGACGTCGTCCCGGGACTCCTTGCGCTGATCAAGGTTCGGGCCCTGAACGCGGACGTTTCGATTCGCCGAGCCCTGGGTCCCGGCCACGCTGAGCGTGTGACAGCCAGCGCAGCGCTGCGAGAACAGGACCGCTCCCCGGTAGGCGGCGTCGTCCTTCGGCACCGAGATCCCCTCGCTCCCGCACGCGCTGAGGCCGATGGCCGCTGCCACCGCCGCTGTGATCAGAACGGGCCTCACGCGGGCGGCATCATACTTTCCGCCCTGTTGCGCGTGGAGCCAGTCAACCGATGACGCAGGTCCAACCCGATGCCCTTCGGGAGACGATGGCGCGATTTCCGACCGGGGTCACCGTCGTGACGGCGATCGGACCGGCCGGTCCCGCGGGCGCCACTGCGAACGCCGTCGCGTCGCTCTCGCTCGAGCCGCCGATGATGCTCGCCGCGCTCGATCTGGGCTCCCGGACGCTGATCGCGGTCGAGCATGCCCGCACGTTCGGCGTCAACGTGCTCGCCGGCGACCAGGCCGATCTCGCCCGCCGCTTCAGCACTAAGGACCCACACCCGGAGAAGTGGGACGGCGTCGGATGGTCCGAACGTGCTGGCGCGCCGATGATCGACGGCTCGGCGATCTGGCTGGCATGCGAGCTCACGGAGGTTCACGAGGGTGGCGACCACGTCATCGCCACGGGGCTCGTGACGGATCTGGAGGCAGGCAAAGGCGAGCCGCTCCTGTTCTTCGGCGGCGAGTACCGCCCAGTGCGTTAGCCCCGGGCCTGCGAGCGTCTTACGCCCCCGTCGCCGCGCGCAGGGCCAGGCCGAAGATGACCAGGGCGGAGACCGCCATGATCCCTGTCTCGCGCCGCACGATCGCCGCGGCGACGGCGTGCTGACGGGCCTGCGGCAGCGACTCGAAGTCCAGGCCCACGAGCTCCCGTTCGGCGGCGCCGGCGCGGGCGCCCTCGGCAAGAAGCGAGACGCCGAGCGGCAGGACGCCGTAGAGGTAATGGAGCCCCGATGCCTCGCGTCCCGACAGGAGCAGGATCGCGCCGATCGCGACCTGGAGGACGACCACCGTCTGGGCCACCCGCAGGGCGTACCAGAAGCCGACGGTGGGGATGGACCGAAGCCAGGCGATCCCTCCCCACAAGCCCGCGACGAGGTTGCACGCGAGCACCAGGATGCCGACGGTGAGGTGGACGTCGGTCAAGCCGCGGGCCGCCGCGCCGCCGGAGCTTGGAGCGGCGCCGAGCCGCGTCTTGAAATCCGCCCGAAAGCGTCGGAAATCGGCTTGTTGATGCGGAAGAGCACTATGTAGCAGGTTGGCACAAAGTGGGTATATAACTCGCCTATGCTTGCCGCCGGATTGAGGGACGCGTAGCGTGCTTCGAAGCTACCTCCCCGTGCTCGTGTTCGCCGGCCTCGGAGTCCTCGTGGGTGGACTCCTGGCGGCGGTCAATGGACTCATCGGGCCGCGGAAGCCGAACAAGGCGAAGAGCGATCCATACGAGTGCGGGCTCCCCAGCGAGGTCTCGCGAACGTTCCGCTTCGGGATCAGCTTCTACATGATCGCGATGCTCTTCATCCTCTTCGACATCGAGGTGGTCTTCCTGTATCCGGTCGGCGTGATCATGAATGTCGCGCACTCGGTGTTCGTCCTGGTGGAGGTCATCATCTTCGTGGCCCTCCTGTTCGTGGCGCTCGTCTACGTGTGGCGAAGGGGGGCGCTCGATTGGAGGTGAGGCGGGAGAAGCTCCGGGCGCTGGCCCCCCTTGAGGAGCCCGCGGCGCCAACCGATCTCCGCGTCCGGCAGCTCCGCGCCCGCGATCTACTGCGGGGAGACCTGGAGGGGCCCGACCTGGAGCGGCACGTCGAGGAGTCCGTGCTGACGACGACCATGCAGAAGGCCATCGGGTGGGGGCGCGCCAACTCGATCTTCCCTGCCACCTTCGGCCTGGCGTGCTGCGCCATCGAGATGATGTCGATCGTCAGCCCGCGCTACGACATCGCGCGGTTCGGCGCCGAGAACATGCGCGCCTCGCCCCGGCAGGCGGACTTGCTGATCCTGTCGGGAAGGGTCTCTATCAAGATGGCGCCGGTCTGCCGCCGCCTCTACGACCAGATGCTGGAGCCGAAGTGGGTCATCGCGATGGGAGCATGTTCGTCGTCCGGCGGCATGTTCGCCAACTACGCGGTGGTGCAGGGCGCCGACAAGTTCATGCCCGTCGACATCCACGTCCCTGGGTGCCCACCGCGGGCCGAGGCACTCGTCTACGGGTTCAACAAGCTGCAGCGGATGATCCTGGGGAACCCGGATCCAGGCTGGCGCCGCCGGTACAACGCCGCCGGGACCGAGGAGTGGGCGCGGGAGGCAACGGGCGAGGCGTCCAAGGAGGAGATCGAGGCTTACGAGGCCGCGCGTGAGCTGGCCGCCACCCATGAGGCGGCGCGCTCGCAGGCCTCGCGGGGAGGACCGACCTGATGCCCGACGCTCCGGGCCTCGAGCTGATCGCTCAAGACCTGAACGATGTCGCCGGCGGGTCGGTGCTCGGCACCTACCACGAGCACGGTCAGGGCTGCCTGATCGTCGACCCCGAGCACGTCCTCGACATCCTGCGCTGGCTGCGGGATGAGCCCGGGCAGGAGTACCGCTTCCTCTCGAGCCTCCACGGCGTCGACTACCTGCCGGCGGAGCCGCGGTTCGGCGTCGTCTACGAACTGCTCAACATGCCGCGAGTCGAGCGACTTCGAGTTCGCGCTGCGCTCCGCGACCCCGGCGGGGACGAGCTACCGGAGCTGGACAGTTGCGTGTCGCTCTTTCCGACCGCCGAGTTCCACGAGCGCGAGGTCTACGACTTCTTCGGCATCGTCTTCCGCGGGCATCCCGACCTGCGGCGCATCCTCATGCCCGAGGATTACGTCGGCTGGCCGCAGCGCCGCGATTTCCCGATGGGAGGCGAGCCGGTGATCTTCACCCGCGACGAGCCGGTGATGCCGAGGTGGTACGAGTGAGCACGCATCGGTCGGCGCCGGCCCATGGAGGCGACATCCTCGGGGAGACGGGGGAGGAGGTGATCGGCACCTCCGCGGTGGAGCGCACCGCCGCGGGTGAAGCGCTCGGGCCGGAAGAGGAGCTTCTCACGATCAACTTCGGGCCGCATCACCCAGCGACGCATGGGGTCCTGCGACTGCTCGTCAGCCTCGAGGGAGAGGTGGTCCGCGACCTGAAGCCGGTGGTGGGCTACGTCCACACCGGAATCGAGAAGAACTGCGAGGACAAGTCGTACTGGAAGGTCATCCCGTTCGTTGAGCGGATGGACTACCTCTCGTACTTCTTCAACATGGAGGCGTTCGTGGGCTGCGTGGAGCGGCTGCTCGAGTTGGAGATCCCTCCGCGCGCGAGCTACCTGCGCGTCCTCCACATGGAGCTGAACCGCATCCACTCCCACCTGGTATGGCTGGGAACCTCGGCGCTCGACCTGGGCGCGATGTCGATGTTCTTCTACTGCTTCCGCGACCGGGACAAGGTCCTCGACCTGTTCGAGATGTCGACCGGCCAGCGGATGCACACGCGGTACTTCCAGGTCGGGGGCGTCTTCGAGGACATCCCCGTCGGGTTCGCCCATAACGTGCGCGCGTTCTGCGCCGAGATGCCCTCCCGGCTCGACCAGTACGAGGCGATCCTGAACCGCAACGAGATCTTCCTGGAGCGCACGAGGAACGTCGGGGTCGTCTCGCGGGAGCGCCTCTTGGAACTGGGCGTGACGGGCCCGTTGCTGCGCGCGGCCGGCGAACCGTGGGACCTCCGCAAGGTGATGCCCTCCCACTGCTACCAGGACCTGGACTTCAAGATCCCGGTGGGCACCGTCGGCGACGGCTACGACCGCTACCGGGTCCGGGTCCAGGAGATGCGGGAGTCCGTGCGGATCATCGAGCAGGCGCTCGACGGGCTGCCCGAGGGCCCATGGATCGCCGATGACCGCAAGGTCGTCCTGCCGCCGCGGGACGAGCTGTCCACGTCGATGGAGGCGCTGATCCACCACTTCAAGCTGGTCACCGAGGGATTCCGCGTGCCGCCCGGCGAGGCCTATTACGCGGTCGAGTCGCCTCGGGGGGAACTGGGCTGCTTCGTCGTCGCGGACGGCTCGGCGAAGCCCGCTCGGGTGCACATCCGCGACCCCTCGTTCGTGAACCTCCAGGCGCTTCGAGACCAGTGCGTCGGCGGCTACGTCGCAGACATGATCCAGAACCTGGCGATGCTCGACCCGATCCTGGGGGGCATCGACCGATGAGCGAGGGGTGGGTGCCCGAGATCCGCGCGACGGATGAGATGTCTGCGGAAGAGCGGCGGCGCCTCGTGGCCTCGATGCGGCCCGAGGACGCCGAGCCGGTTCCCGAGCTCCACGAGGTCGACGTCCCCGACGAGCTTCGCGAGCGCATCGAGTCGGCGATGGCCAAGTATCCGCAGATCCGCTCCGCTTCGCTCCCGGCGCTGTGGGCCGTGCAGCGCCACTACGGCTGGTGCACCCCGGAGGGGATCCGCCAGGCGGCAGCCGTGATGGGGGTCACCCCCGGATACCTCGAATCGGTCGCGACGTTCTACGACCTCTTCCGCACCAGCCCGGTGGGCCGGCACAGCATCCTCGTCTGCCACAACCTCTCGTGCTGGCTGCGCGGCGCGGAGGACGTTGTCGACGCCTTCTGCGAAGCCGCCGGGGTGGATGCCGACGAGGTCGATCACATCGGCGGAAGCTCGGAGGACGGCGAGGTGTACCTGAAGGGCTTCGAGTGCATGGGCGCCTGCGACATCGCGCCGATGGCGTCGATCGACGAGCGTTACTACGGCCCGCTCACCCCGGCGGACGCACGCGACGCGATCGAGCAGCTGCGCTCCGGTGCCGAGCCCCTGCCGGACAAGGCGCTGGGCAAGCGCGGCGCGGCGGGAGGGCCCGAACCCGAGCCCGATCCGCGGGTTAAGGCGGGCGAGTCCTGATGGCCCAAGAAACCAGAATGCTCTTCAGGCGCATCGATGAGCCCGGACTGGCGTCGATCGAGACCTACCGGCGGCTGGGCGGCTACCGCATGCTCGAGCGGGCGCTGAAGGAGCTGGAGCCGGAGGAGCTGCTGAGCACCCTCGAGGACTCCGGCCTCCGCGGTCGCGGCGGCGCCGGCTTCTCGATGGGCAAGAAGGCGTCGTTCCTGCCCCGCGGCGACATGGACAAGTTCCTGTGCTGCAACGCCGACGAGTCCGAGCCGGGGGCATTCAAGGACCGCGAGCTGATGCAGAAGAACCCGCACCAGCTCATCGAGGGCGTCGTGATCGCGGCGATCGCCGCCGGCGCGGGCTGGGCGTTCATCTTCATCAGGGGCGAGTACGCCGAGATGGCGGACATCCTCGATCGCGCGGTCGAGGAGGCCTACGAGGCCGGTTACCTCGGCGAGAACATCCTCGACACGGGCTGCCGGGTCGAGCTGGTCGTGCACCGGGGGGCGGGCGCTTACATCTGCGGGGAGGAGACCGCGCTGCTCGACTCGCTGGAGGGAAAGCGCGGCAACCCGCGGCTCAAGCCCCCGTTCCCGGCGATCCAGGGCCTGTACGGAGGTCCGACGCTCATCAACAACGTCGAGACGCTCTCGAACGTTCCGCACATCGTCGCCAACGGCGCTGACTGGTTCAAGTCGTTCGGGACCGAGCAGTCACCGGGCACGAAGGTCGTGTCGGTATCCGGTTGCGTGCAGCGTCCCGGCAACTACGAGATCGAGCTCGGCATCCCCGCTCGCGATCTCATCTACGGGCTTGCCGGTGGCCCACCCGAGGGGCGCGAGGTGAAGGCCTGGTTCCCCGGCGGCTCCTCGGCCCCGATCCTCACCGCGGCGGAGCTCGACCTGCCATATAGCTTCGAGGCCCTTGCCGACGCGGGCTCGATGCTGGGCTCCGGGTCGATCATCGTCGCCGACGACACCGTGTCGATTCCGCACCTCGCCCTCCGCACCGCGCGCTTCTACCACCACGAGTCGTGCGGCAAGTGCACCCCCTGCCGCGAGGGGACCAACTGGACCGTGAAGATGCTGGAGCGTGTGATCTCGGGAGAGGCCACGCCCATGGACCTCGACGTCATCTCCTCGGTTCAGGACAACATCATCGGCAACTGCCTCTGCGTGCTCGGCGACTCGATGGCGATGCCGATCGGCAGCATGGTGGCCAAGTTCCGGGGCGAGTTCGAGGCCGCGATCGAGGCCGGACGCGCGGCCGCACCCCGCCCCCTGGACGAATCCCCGACCGACGCGCGGCCGGTGCCATTGGAGGCGACCGCGTGAGCCGGCTGGTCGCCAAAAAGAGGGCACCCAGGGCAACGCTCCGGTCGTCCCAAAACGCACTTCGCGATCGTCAGAGGGGGGCGAGCGGCGTTTTATCCACCCATACGGTGGATATGGCGCTGTTCGCGCGGACTTTCTTCCTCGGTGCCCCGTTTTTCGGGCACGCGGAGGCGTCGGCGTGAATGCTGAGCAGATCACGCTCGTCGTTGACGGCGTCGAGGTCCAGGCGCCGCAGGGGATGATGCTCGTGGACGCCGCCAAGCATGGCGACGTCGAGATCCCGGTCTTCTGTTACGAGCCGAAGCTGGGCCAGCCGGTGGGCGCCTGCCGCATGTGCCTGGTGGAGATCGAGGGGATCCCGAAGCTTCAGACGGCGTGCTCGACGCCCGTTCGGGACGGGATGGTGGTCTACACGCAGACCGACCGGGTCAAGGAGGCCCAGAACGCCGTCGTCGAGTTCCTGCTCGTCAACCATCCCCTCGACTGCCCGGTGTGCGACAAGGGCGGGGAATGCCCGCTCCAGGACATCTCGATGGGATGGGGGCCCGGCAAGAGCCGGATGATCGACCCCAAGCGCCACTTCCAGAAGCCGATCCCCCTCTCGCCGCTGATCAAGATCGACCGCGAGCGCTGCATCCTGTGCTACCGCTGCGTTCGCTTCAGCCAGGAGGTCGCCGAGGACGAGCAGCTACAGCTCCTGGAGCGCGGAGCCTCCAGCTTCGTCGGGACGTTCGACGACCGCCCCTACATCGCGCCATTCCACGGCAACATCATCGAGCTGTGCCCGGTGGGCGCGCTCACCTCGGACGCGTACCGGTTTCGCGCCCGCCCCTGGGACATCGAGGACGCGGGGACCGTCTGCACGCTCTGCCCGAGCCAATGCAACATCAAGCTGACCGTTCGCGACGAGCGGATCCAGCGCGTCCTGGCCCGCGACAACGCGGAGGTCGACGACGGCTGGCTCTGTGACAAGGGTCGGTTCGGGTACCAGATGATCGAGTCGCCCGAGCGGATCACCGAGCCGATGATTCGCCAGGGCGGTGAGCTCATCTCTGTGACTTGGGACCAGGCTCTCGAGGCTGCGGCCGCGGGGCTGCGCCAGGCCGGCGACCGCACGGCGGCCATCCTGGGCGGGTCCTCGTCGAACGAGGAGGGCTATCTCGTACAGAGGATGGTGCGCCAGGCGCTCGGCTCGCCACACGTCACGTCCACCCTCGCTGAGCAGGCCAAGCGCGGGCTCCTGGCCGAGCTGTCGCGACCCGAGCTCGCCGCCAGCATGTCGGACATCGACCGCGCCAAGTCGATCCTCGTCCTCGGGACGGACCCGCTCCACTCGATGCCCATCCTCGACCTGCGGATCCGCAAGGTGGTGCGTCGCAAGGGCACCCGTCTCGCCATTGCCACCGACCGACCGACCGCGCTCGACGGCGGCGCCGAGGAGGTCGCGCGCTACACCCCCGGTCAGGCGACGGAGTTCATCGACGCGCTTGCCGCGGAGGTCGGCGTGGAGGCATGTGAGCGTGGCCGCGATGAGCTGGGCGCGGACGCCGAGCGCATCGCGGGCGTGATGCGACCGGGCTCGACCGTCATCGTGTGGGCCGGGCAGCCAGGCCACACGCTCGTCGAAACCGTGCGGAAGCTCGATGCGAAGCTGATGGAGGTCCCAGCGGGCGCCAACGCAAGGGGACTCAGGGAGGTGGGCTGCCAGCCGGTGGCCGGTCCCGGCCTCTCCGAGGTATCCGAGGGCCGCGACGCCACGGGGATTCGCGACGCCCTCGCGGTTGGGGAGCTGGATGCGGTCTTCCTGGCCAACGCCGACCCGGTTCGCGACGGCTCCAACGGCCCCGCCTGGACCGAGGCGCTGGGCAAGGCGAAGTTCGTGCTGGCGATCTCGATGTTCGAGGACGCCTCGACCAAGCACGCCGACGTCATCTTCCCGGCGGAGTCCTACGCCGAGAAGGAGGGCACCGTCACCCACCCCGACGGCCGCCTGCAGCGCGTGCGCCCCAGCGTCCCCAACCCGGATCGTGCGCGGCCCACCTGGGAGGTCCTGGTCGAGCTGTCGGCTCTCCTCGGCGAGGAAACGGGGATCGACAGCGCCCCGGAGGCTCTCGCGGCGATCGCTTCGGACGTCCCGTTCTACGCGGGCATCACGGAGGACGAGATCGGCGGCCGGGGTGTGCGCTGGCAAGAGAGAGAGGCGGCCGGGGACTTCCCGGCGCTCGCCAGCTCGGATGTACCGACATCACATGTCGGTGCATCCGGCGAGCGAGTGGCGGGGGCTCCGCGGCCGTCGGCCGTCGACGGGCTCCAAGTCGGGACCTACAAGGACCTCTGGGCCGCCGAAGTCACCGAGCGAAGCCCGGCGCTGCGCTTCCTGCTGCCAAAGCAGACGCTCGAGCTCGCACCGGCCGACGCCGACCGGCTCGGAATCGCCGGGGGCGAGGAGGTCGACGTCCGCTCGAACGGCACGAGCGTCCGGGCGCGCGTCGCGATCCGCGAGCGCGTCAAGCCGGGTTCGGGCTTCCTGATCGAGGGGCTGGGCGATGTGGCCGGTGCGCTGGCCGGCCGCCAAGTGGAGATCTCACTGGCGGAGGCTGGCGAATGACGCTCCTCGCCGACACCAGCTTCGTCGAGGCCACGTGGATCCTGATCGTGAAGTCGATCGTGATCTTCGCTGTCATCTTCGCGATCGTTCCGATGCTCACGGTGCTGGAGCGAAAGCTCCTGGGCCGGTTCCAGGCGCGCTACGGGCCGAACCGGGTCGGGCCGCTGGGGCTGCTGCAGCCGCTGGCGGACGCCGTGAAGCTGATCACCAAGGAGCACTACCGCCCCACGAACGCGATCGCCGGCCTGTATTACATCGCCCCCGCGATCGTGGTCTTCACCGGGGTCGCGACGCTCGCGATCATCCCATTCGGGAACGTCCAGGAGGGTTTCGGCCTCTACGGCATCGACGTGCCGATCGGGATCCTCTACTTCTTCGCGTTCTCATCGATCGCGTTCTACGGCCTGCTGCTCGGGGGGTGGGCGTCGGGCTCGAAGTACAGCTTCCTCGGCGCCATGCGCGCCGCCGCGCAGCTCATCTCCTACGAGATCTCGATGGGCCTCGCGCTCCTGGGCGCGATCATGATGGCCGGCTCGCTCTCGCTCGTCTCCATCGTCGAGGCGCAGAACCAGATCTGGTACATCATCCCGCAGTTCGTCGGCTTCCTGATCTTCCTGGTGGCCGGATTCGCGGAGACGAACCGGGCTCCGTTCGACCTCCCGGAGGCTGACGCCGAGCTCGTCGCCGGCTACGGAACCGAGTACGGGGGGATGCGCTACGGGTCCTACGCGCTGGCCGAGTACATCGAGATGTTCGTCATCTCGGCCATCGCCGTGACGTTCTTCCTGGGTGGCTGGCACGGCCCCGGGCCTGGTTTTCTCGATCCGATCTGGGTGGTCGTGAAGATCTTCGCCTTCCTCTTCCTCTTCATGTGGGTGCGGGCGACGCTGCCCCGCGTCCGCTACGACCAGCTGATGTCGTTGGGCTGGAAGGTGCTCCTGCCGCTGGCGACGCTGAACGTCCTGGTGACCGCGATCTTGGTGACCGTCACATGAGCCAGGAGTTTCCATACCTGAAGGACGAGAGCGTCGTCGCGGTGCAGAGGGGGCCCGAGCCCGGCGGAGTCGGTGGCGCATACCGCGCCTTCGGCGAGACGCTCCGGGGGCTGAAGACCACCTTCGCCCGGATCATCGAGGGGCCGGTCACCATCCAGTACCCGGAGGAGAAGACGCCGGTGTACCCGCGGTTCCGAGGCCGTCACAAGCTTCATCGCTTCGAGGACACCGGGCTCGAGAAGTGCGTGGGGTGCTCGCTGTGCGCGGCCGCCTGCCCGGCGGACTGCATCCGGGTCGTCGCGGCCGAGAACGACCCCGACGACCGCGTCTCCGCCGGCGAGCGCTATGCCGAGGTCTATGAGATCAACCTCGCGCGCTGCATCTTCTGCGGCTACTG
>Ga0126305_10000712_pt1 | contig 14349 bp, 14 predicted proteins | sample Plot26_FD_92536 | JGI IMG/M metagenome (GOLD analysis project Ga0126305, IMG submission 92536) | Serpentine soil microbial communities from UC McLaughlin Reserve, CA, USA - Plot26 | ecosystem: Environmental > Terrestrial > Soil > Grasslands | place: USA: UC McLaughlin Reserve, Lake County... | reverse complement strand
GTAGGTCAGCCCGAACCTCATCGGCATCTGGTAGTCGAGCTGGATCGTGCCCATCTGCCAGCTCCGCCTCAGCGCGTCGGTCATGTGCAGGTCGATCTTGGGCCCGTAGAACGTGCCCTCACCCGGGGTGATCACGTACTCCATCTCGTGCCGCTTGAGCGCCTGCTCCAGGGCGGCCTCGGCGTGGTCCCACTGCGCGTCGGTGCCGAGCCGCTTCTCCGGACGCGTCGAGAGCTCCGCGCGCGGGGTGACGTCGAACATCGCGTAGAGGTCGCGCGCGAACTCGATCATCGCGTCGATCTCCGGCTGGATGTGCTCCTCGGTGACGAAGACATGGGCGTCGTCCTGGGTGATGTGCTTCACGCGGAGGAGGCCGTGGAGCGTGCCGCCGCGCTCGTCGCGGTGGAGCGTCGAGGACTCGGCGTAGCGCAGGGGCAGCTCGCGGTACGAGCGCAGCCGGCTGCCGAAGAGCAGCATGTGCCCGGGGCAGTTCATCGGCTTCAGCGCGAGCGGCTTCTCGTCCTCGTGGCCCTGGACGAAGAACATGTTCTCCTCGTAGTTCTCGTAGTGCCCCGAGGTGACGTAGGTCTCGATGTCGTACAGGAGCGGCGTCTTGACCTCGACGTAGCCGCGCCTTGCGTTCTCACGCCGGCGGAGATCCTCGAGCGTGTTCCAGATCACCATGCCGTGCGGGTGCCAGAACGGCATCCCCGGCGCGTTCTCCGCCAGGTGGAAGAGGTCGAGCTGCACTCCCAGCCGGCGATGGTCGGAGCGACGAGCTTCCTCGACCCGCTCGAGGTAGGCGTCGAGGTCGGCCTGGCTGAAGAAGGCGGTGCCGTAGATCCGCGTGAGCTGCGTGTTCTTCTCGTCGCCCCGCCAGTAGGCGCCGGCGAGGCCGGTGAGCTTGATCGCCTTGATCGGCGCGGAGTCCTGGAGATGGGGGCCGCGGCACAGGTCGGTGAAGTCCCCCTGCGTGTAGAAGGAGATCGGACCGTCTGCGGTGTCGACGAGCTCGACCTTGTAGTCCTCGCCCTGTTCGGCGAAGAAGCGCTTCGCCTCCTCGGCCGAGACCTCGCGGCGATCCCACGTCCGCCCCTCGCCGAGCTCCTTCCGGACCTCCTCCTCGATCCGTTCCAGCGCGTCCTCGCCGATCGGCTCCGGGAACTCGAAGTCGTAGTAGAAGCCGTTCTCGATCGGCGGCCCGATCGCAATCTTGGTCCCGGGATACAGCCGGCGCACGGCCTCGGCGAGCAGGTGCGCGGCAGAATGGCGCAACACGTAGAGCGCATCCGGGTCGTGGGTGTCGCGGGTGGTCAGAATCTGGATCTGCTGGCCGTCCTCGAGGGGCAGGCGGAGGTCCTGCACGTGCCGGTTCGAACGGAGCAGGATCGCTTGTTCCGCGAGCTTCGGACCGATCGCGCGGGCGGCGTCGAGCCCGGTCGCACCGGCGGGGAGTTCGAGTTCGCTCGAGTCGGGCAGAACCACCTTCATGGAAGCCAAGGATACTGAGCAGCCGAGCGACTCCCACCCGCGCGAGGACGACCGAAACGACGAGGTCGAGGGGACTCCGATCCCCGATCCCGAGGAGGAGCGCGGGACCGCACAGGACGACCCGCAAGCCGACTGATCGAGCCGTCCGCTCCCGCCACGGCCGCCTGACCCGGCGGTGCCGACGCTAGCCGAAACCGGCCCAAATCGCCTCGCCCGTGGACGAATCGTCACACCCTTGTGACGATTGCCATGGCCGCTCGAGCCATGTCGAGGGGCCAGACGCCTGGGCATGGCCGTCGGGGGCTAATCGTCGGCTTCGACGGCGTGGCGCAGGTGCTCCGGCGCCCGTAGCCAGTAGCTCTCGCGGAGCCATTCGAGCGCGGCGTCGAGCGACTCCTCGTCACGGACGACGGCGGTCACCCACCCGTACCGCCCGACGTACTTCGCCTTCTCCACGAACGGGAGCAGCATCGCGATCTCGCGCTCCTCGGCGGTCAGCTTGACGGTCAGGCGGACGGCACCGTCGAGCTCGGACATCGCCGCGAACATCCGGTTGTCCGCCACCTTGAAGACGGGATGCCCCCAGGGGCTGTCCTCGTACGCCTCCGGGAAACGGAGTGCGAGCGTGCGGATCCGAGCGGCTGCGCGGTCGGGCCTCACCGGCGCAGCATGAATCGTTTGGCTCCAGGCGTGGCGGGGTAGCTCGGCAGCGAACAGCCAAAGGAGGGATGACGGAATGGGCAAGAGCGTCCAGGACGCCATGACCAGCAACCCGTGTGCGATCGACGCCGACAAGCCGGTGGCGTACGCGGCGAAGATGATGAGGCAGGAGGACGTCGGCCTCGCTCCCATCGTCGACGGCGAGCGCCTCGTCGGGACGGTCACCGACCGTGACATCGTCACGCGGGTGATCGCCGAGGGCCGCGACCCGGAATCGACGTCGGTGCGGGAGATCGCGTCGACCGACCTGGTGACCGTCGACCCGCAGCAGAACTTCGACGAGGCGCTGCGGCTGATGGCCCAGCACCAGGTTCGGCGGCTACCCGTCGTCGAGGAGGACGGACGACTCGTCGGCGTCGTCGCACAGGCCGACGTGGCCGAATTCGCGTCGAGCTCGGACACCGGCCGCATGGTCGAAGAGATCTCGGAGAGCTAGGCCCGAGATCCCCGGAAAGAGCGCCCCGGCCCGAGTGCCGCGGGCGCTCGCCGGCCCGGGGCAAAGGAGTCGACCTGCTACCGACTGCGGGGCCGTAGCCGGCCCCAGCGATCACTCCCGTCTACATGGCAGCGCCGGGCCGAACTCGTCCGTCGTTGACGGGAAATCGACCGCGAGACGCGTGCCTGCTGCAAGTTGCGCTCCAACACGCCCTAAAGGGTTCCGGCCTCGCGGCCGAAATGGAGAGCGGCAAAAATGCAAAGGGGTACACCGTGAGGTTGCTGCTCGTCGACGACGATCCCGGGCTGAGAGCTCTCGTTCGTACGACCTGCGAGGTCTTCGACTTCGAGGTCGAAGAAGCGGCGAGCGCGAGCGCCGCCGTCGAGCGGATCGCGGCCCGCAAGCCGGACGTGCTCGTCCTCGACGTCAGCATGCCGGGGATGAGCGGGCTCGAGCTCTGCCGCGCGCTGAAGGACGACCCGGCGACGACCGACATCCGCGTCGTGCTGCTGACCGGCTCCGAAGCGGGGACCCCCGAGCAGGCCGAAAAGGCCGGCGCCGATGCATTCCTGCGCAAGCCCTTCAGCCCGCTCGAGCTGCTGTCGATGGTCGAGCGCCTGGCCGGGGGCCGCTTCGGCGTGCCGTTCCGCGCGCAGCGGCGCGGACGCGAGGACGAGCAGATGCTGCTCTACGCGCAGGACCTGCGACACCTGCTGGAGATCGAGCGCGGCCAGCGCGTCCTGGTTCAGGAAGCGTACCGCGAGACGGTCGCCGCGCTCGCCAGCGCCCTCGAATCGAAGGACACCGGAACACGCGAGCATTCACAGCGCGTCCAGCGCTATGCGGTAGAGCTAGCGGCCGCGGTCGCGCCCAATCTGCTCGAGGATCCGAGCACGGAGTACGGGTTCCTCCTCCACGACGTCGGCAAGATCGGGATCCCCGACGACATCCTCCGCAAGCCCAAGCCGCTCGACGATCGGGAGCAACGGCTGATGAAGACGCACACGGTGCTCGGCGAGCAGGTCCTCGGCGGCGTGGCGTTCCTGCAGAGCGAGGGCCTCCGGGTCGTTCGGTCGCACCACGAGCGCTGGGACGGCGACGGTTACCCCGACGGGCTCGGCGGGCCGGACATCCCCCTGTCGGCGCGGGTGTTCGCCGTCGCCGACGCGCTCGACGCGATGACGAGCGACCGCCCGTACCGCCCGGCAGGCAGCTGGGAGGCCGCGGGCCGTGAGATCCTCAGTCAGTCGGCGCGTCAGTTCGACCCGGACGTCGTCCGCGCGTTCGTCGAGCGCGAGGCGACGCTCAGGGCGATCCGCCGCAGCTTCGCGGCGGTCTAGGCGCCGGCGCCGTCGCCGACGGTCCACTCGACGACATCGCGGATGCTGACGATGCCGATCGCACGGTCCTCCTCGACGACCGGGAGGTGGCGGAACCCGTGCTCGAGCATCGTCTGCGCAGCGTCTTTCAAGTCGGTCGACGTCGAGGCCGTGACGGGCTCGGCCGTCATCCACTCGCGGACCCGCGCCTCGCTCGAGTGCACGCGGCCGGCAACGGCGCGAAGCAGGTCGCGCTCGGTCAGGATGCCGATCAGCCGCCCGAAGTCGCTGACGACGGCCGAGCCGACTCCGCGCTCCGCCATCGCCTCGGCCGCCTGGCCGAGCGTGTCCTCGGGTGCCACCTCGAGCACCTCTTTCGTCATCAGCTCTCCGAGGGTCGCCACGACGTCGCGAGGCTACCGCACGCGACGGAGCAGCGCACTCGCGGCGACCGCGCCGCCGAGTGCGTAGGCGGCGCGCCGCGCCCGGCGAGCGTTGATCGCGGCGCGCGCCGCGATCGCGCCCGGGGCTCCGTGAACCCCTCCCCCCGGATGCGCGGACGCCGAAGCGAGGTAGAGGCCCGGTACCGGCGTCTCCGGACGGCCCAGGCCCGGAACGGGCCTGAAGACGAACTGCTGGTGCAGCTGAGCGGTCCCGCCGCCGACGGCGCCGCCGACAAGATTTGCGTTCGCCTGCTCGAGCGTCCGGGGCGTATGGACGTGCCGGGCTCGGACGAGCTCGCGAAAGCCGGGCGCGAGCGCCTCGACCTGATCCTCCATCCGCGCGACGAAGACGTTCGTCTCGGCCTCGTCCCAGCGGCCGGTCAGCTCGCCGCCGGCGTCGCCGAGGACCTCCTGTGGCACGTGCGTGTAAGCCCACGCCGTCTCCTTGCCGGCGGGCGCGCGGCTGGGGTCGAGGCAGGAGTACTGGCCGAGGACGAGGAACGGCCGCGCGGGGATCCTGCGTCGCGCGAGCTCCGTCGCCTGGACGGCCAGCTGGTCGAGACCCTCGACCACATGGACGACCCCCGCCCTGCGCGCGTCCGGCGCCGACCACGGGATGGGGCCGTCGAGCGCCCAGTCGACCTTCACGGTCGCGTTGTCCCAATGGATACGCCGGACGTCCTCGAGCAGCCGCCGGGAGACGAGCTCGCGCTCGAGCAGCCGCAGGTAGAGCGACGTCGCGGAGACGTCGGCCAAGACCGCGCGATTCGCGTTTACCACCTCGCCGCCTTCGAGCAGCACGCCGGCCGCGCGGCCGCCCCTCACGTCGATGCGGCGGACGGGAGCGTCGCACCGGACGACGCCGCCCAGCGACTCGAGACGGGTCACGAGGGCGCGTGTCAGCTCCCCCGCGCCGCCCTCGGGCGAAGGGAAACCCACGTCCTGGCCGAGGCAGCAGAGGAGCCAGCCGTAGAAGCCGCCCAGCGCCACGTCGGCCGTGAGGTCGGTGTGCAGGGCATTGCCGGCGACCAGCCGCGCTCCGCCGTCGCCGCGAAAGTGCTCCTCGCCGAAGCGGCGAAGCGGTAGCAGCATCGTGCGGGCGAACCGGGCGAGCTCGCCCCGACCCACTCCCGAGACGATCCTCACGCCCGCGCGGACGGGCGGGAACGGCGTCACCATCGCGTCCAGAAGCGCGTCGCCGATGCGTTCCCAGAGCCGGTAGAGCGAGACCCACGCCTCGCCGTCGCCGGGCGCGAACGCGTCCAGCGATGCCGCCGTTTCCTCCAGCCGGCGAGAGAGGACCGCGCAGCTTCCGTCGCGCTCGGGATGAGCGAGCACGAGCGGCGCGTGCGCCCACCTGAGGCCGAACCGCTCGAGCTCGAGCGCCCGAATCGCCGGCGATGCGGCTGCGAGCGGGTAGAAGGCGCTGAACTCGTCGTGGCGGAAGCCGGGCTCCGTCAGCTCCGCGGTGCGGACAGCACCGCCCGGGACTGCGGCCGCCTCGAGCACTTCGACGTCCCAGCCGGCGTCGGCGAGCAGGTTGGCAGCGACGAGCCCGTTCGGGCCCGACCCGATGACGACGGCGTCCCGCACAGCGGGCGGGACGCTAGCGGGAAGGGATCGTCAGGAGCGTCAGCGCGAGCGGGACGACGGTGACGCCCAGCGACACGGCGTAGACGGCGGCGATCTCACCGCGGCTGAGGCCGGTGTCGGCCCGCACCGCCGCCGGAGGTGGAACCGGACCGGTCAGCACCGCCCGCGCACGCGCCGCCAGCTCGGGCGGCGAGACGAGGACGAGCTCCGGACTGAGCGGCAGGTCGTCGAGCACGGGGCGCGATGGATTCTCGCGCGTACCGCGCGCCGGCTCATCACCCTTTCGGGTGACTCACACGACGAGGCGGAACGTGAGGATGTCGCGCCGCGGCTTCGGCGTCGTCGTCGTCACCGTCACCGATCCCTGCACGTTGTTGTAGAGGCCCGTGCCGCCGAGCACCGCAAACTCGTAGAACTGCCGGAAGACGAGCGCCCCGGCGACGACGATCTTGCCGCGCGGCAGGAAGTAGGTGCCGTTGCAGACGCGCGAGCGCCGGCCCGTGAACGTGCAGACGATCTCGCCGTGGCCGATCGCCCGCGGCGTGAGACCCTTGTTGTACAGCAGCGTCCGAATGATCTCGATGTCGCCGGGCCCGCGGCCCGGCCGGCCCTGGTCCATGACCCGGTGCGCGACCTCGCGCGTCGTGATCCGGATGGTGCCGGGGTGGTCGAGCGCCTGCGAGGCGGGCGCGAATGCAACCACGAGGAGCGCGAGTCCTCCGAGGGCGACGCCGAACTTCACTGTGCGCTTCATCCGTTCTCCTTCTTGCGTCGATCCGCGGCCGGGAGCTCGACCCAGAACGTCGAGCCCTCTCGTTCCGCACTGTTGAACCCGATCCTGCCTCCGTGCGCCTCGACGATCTCGCGGGAGACGGCGAGCCCAAGGCCCGTGCCGCCGATGCCGCTGGCCGCCGCGTCGCCTCGGAAGAACCGCGTGAAGATCTGGGATTGCTGGTCGTCGGCGATGCCGACGCCCTGGTCCCGCACCGCCACACGGATGACGCCGTCGTCGTCCTCCCCCAGCAGCTCGACGACGCCGCCTTCGGGCGAGTACTTGATTGCGTTGGAAAGCAGGTTACCTATGACTTGGGCGAGCCGATCACGATCGCCCCGGACTGCGAGCGGCTTCCGCGGGACTTCGACGGTCAGTCGGTGCCGCTCGCTCTGGCCGTGGAAGAGCTCCGCCTGCTCGCGGAGGAGCGGGCCGAGCTCGACGCGGTCGCGGCCGAGCTCCAGCCTGCCCTGCTCGAGGCGGCGGGCGTCGAGGAAGTCGTCGATCAGCGCGCCGAGGCGCCGAGCCTGCGCGTCGACGATCCCGAGGTAGCGGTGCCGCGTCTCCTCGTCGAAGTCGCGCGTCAGCAGGAGGCTCGTGAAGCCGAGGACGCTCGCGAGCGGGGTGCGGAGCTCGTGCGAGACGATGCTGACGAGCTCGGACTTCATCCGCTCGCTCTCGCGCAGCTGCTCGTTCTGCGCCTCGAGCTCGTGACGGCTGCGCTCGAGATTCTCCGCCATCGCATTGAACGCGCGCGTGAGGTCGCCGATTTCGCCTGGGCCGCCTTCGTTGAGGCGCTCCTCGAGATGGCCGTCGGCGAGCCGCGTGGCGGCGCCGGCCACCTCGCGCACCGGCCGGGCGATCGAGCGCGCGAGGTAGACGCCGAAGGCCAGCATCGCGGCGGCGAGCGCGATGAGGCCGCCGATCCCGAGCACGAGCGCGGCCGTCCAGCGCTCGTCGGCCGACTGCGCGCTCTGCGACGCGAGGCCCTCCTCGGCGTCGAGCAGGTGGCTGAACTTCATGCGGATCGAGTCGATCAGCCGCTTGTCCTCTGCGACGGCCGCGGGCGAGCCGGCCGCGGCGCGGTTCGTCTCGGCGATGTTCACGATCGGGATCGCGTAGACGTCGCGGTAGTCGCGGATCTCCTGGCCGAGCTTTCGCACGCGCGCCCGCTGGCTCGGGCTGTCGGCGACGAGCCGCTGGAGCTCGTCGAGGGCCTGCGGCAGCTCGCGTCGCGCCGTGGTCAAAGGCGTCTGGAAGCGCTTGTCACCCGTGATCACGAAGCCGCGCACACCAGCCTGCATGTCGAGTACCAGCTTCTCCAGGGCAAGCGTCGAGACCGTGACGTCGCGCGACCGCGCCTCGCGGCGTTCGGCCTCGCGCAGCGCGGAGACGGCGAGCAGCATCACGACGAAGACGGAGGCGACCAGGACGCCTACGAGACCGGTCGCGAAAACCGTGCGGGCGGCGAGGGGCAGTGATCGCCGCTTCACGCCACGAGTTCCTCGACGACCGCCCGCAGGTCGTCCGGGACGAACGGCTTCAAGACGAAGCGGTCGGCGCCGGCGGCGAATGATTCGTCACGCGCGTCGCTCCACGCGCTGATCACGATCACGGGCACCTCGCGGCCGCTCTCCTCCTGGCGAAGCTGGGCGAGCACGTCGAGACCGCTCAGCCCGGGAATCATCAGGTCGAGCACCACCACGTCGGGATTCTGCGTCTTCGCGAGCTCGAGCGCCTCGACGCCGTCCGAGGCCTCGATGAACTCGAACCCCCCGCCGACCGAAACGCGGATGAGCTCGCGCAGAGCAGGCTCGTCTTCACAGATCAAAATTGTGCGCGCTCGCGTCACCGGCTTTTCTCCACGGCTTCTCCGTCCGCCTTCCTCGGAGCCCCGGCGGGGGGAAACGGCCGCAAAAGCCGGGCCGTCCCAGTTTACGTGAGCTTCCGCAAGGCCCTGTAGAAACCTTCACTGTCGTCGGATTGCGACTCACGCCACTGGTACGCGCTCGCGTGTCGGCGGGATCACGTTCGCTGGCATGATCGCCGGATGGCGGCATCGCGGGACGAGCGGCTCGCGCGGGCGGTGGAGCTCCGCGAAGGCGGCGAGCTCGAGAGCGCTCGCGAGCTCCTGCTCCAACTCCGGAGCGAGTTCGCCGACGACGCGCAGGTGGCGGTGCAGACGGCATGGGTCCATGACAGCATCGGCCTCGAGGACGAAGCTGTTGAGCACTACGAGGCCGCGATCGCCGGCGATCTCACCGACGAGGAGCTGCGCGGGGCGCTGCTCGGACTCGGCAGCACGTACCGAACGCTCGGCCGCGACGTCGATTCCGACCGCGTTTTGCGCAAAGGGATCGAGCGCTTCCCCGACTTTCCGGCGCTGCGCGCGTTCCACGCGATGACGCTGTACAACCTCGGCCGGCCGCGCGACGCGATCGAGCAGCTGCTCAAGCTCCTGGTCGAGACTGCGGACGAGCCGTCGATCCGGCGCTACCGGCGCGCGCTGAGCGGCTACGCCGAGGATCTCGACCGCAGCTGGCTCTCGAAGTAAGAAAAAGCCGGTCCTCGTTCAGCATGTGGCCAACCCAGCCCATCCCTTCGAGCGCCTCTCGGGTCTCGCCCACAGGCAAGGACTCCTCGAAGGCGGCCCTGGCGGGGGCGGCGGTTGGGTGGAAGCGCGACGAGCGAGTCGGTCTGCTCGCGACTTGGGCGCGGACTCGTCGCGCTCGGTCGCGCCTGGTAGTCGACGGTGACGACCTCGCTCGACGCGGTCAGTCGACGACCGCCGCCCCACGCTTTGGCGGCCTCACGTAGCGGGCCCTTGCGGGCATGCTCGCTCCTGCGGTGAACCGCTGCGTGATCCTGCTGAGCGATTCATAACCCGGGCGTACCAGACGAAACGCCCGATTCGCTGAACCTCATACCCCCACCGCTCGAGGAACCGTCGCGCTTCGAGCGGCGTGATTCCGAACGGCTCGCTCAGCGTCTGGTCGTATTCGAAGAAGAGATGCTTGATGCGCTGTTCGCGAAGCAGATTCTCGGCGCCGTAGAGAACCCAGGTGTCTACACCCTCCGCGTCCACTTTGAGCACATCGATGATTGAAATCTCCGCAGCGGCCTTAGAAACGAACTCGTCCAAGGTGGTGACGTCGATCGTGATCCCGGTATCCACCGGGTCGTCGTCCAAGAGCAGATGGCTGAGACCACTCTGGCCGTCTGGCGATTCGACGAACCTCGCTATCGAATGCTCTTTGCTGAGCGCGCTTCGACAGAGAGTGACGCGGTCGCTTAGCTGGTTCGAGGAGACGTTCTCATTGAGGGCGACAAATGCCCGAGGCGACGGCTCGAACGCAACGACGCGATTGGTGGGACCGGCCGCCGCCCAGAGACAGGTGAAGTAGCCGTAGTTGGCGCCGACATCGACGAAGGTACCTCCCTTCGCCGCGAGACGGCCAATTCGTCGCGAGAGCGAGTACTCGAGAAACCCGCAGTATCTGATCGCGAGGTGGCCGGCGTCTGAAGAGGTCAGGCGGAGAGAGACGCCTGGCGCGAACTCCAGAGCGACGCGGTCTCGTGGCGTCCGACCGCCGGCAAGCCGGTGGGCAAAGAGACGATAGAGAAATTGCCAGAAGAGCACCTCCCGCGCCCAGCGCGGGTGGATAAACGACAGCTTCGCGGCCAGGGCCGTCTGCGGCCGGCTGCATCGGTCTGGCGTGACAGACAGACGACCCACCGGGTCAAGCCGGCGTCAGGCGAAGCGCGCCCTGACGCACTCGCAAGACGACCCATCGCACTACGCGCGCCCGTCTTCGCGGGCTTTCTCCGGCCAGCGCCCACATGCACCACCCGGCACCCCACGCGAACCTCCGCGCGAGGTCGAACGCGTGCGGGCGGCGAGTGAGGCGGAAAATTGTCGCCGACACCGTTAGAACGGCGAGCATGCACGGAAGAGCGAATGCCGCGGCGACAGTGCTTGTCGGAACGCGACATGCGGGTTCGAAGTAGTTGCCGTGCAGAATCTTGACGCGGTCGTTGCCTCCGCGGTTGAAGGCTGTCAGGAGTAGGTGGCGCGGGCGTGACAGGTTCGGATCGACGCGATGGTAAACAGGCGCGGCGGGGCAGTACCAGACTTCGCCGCCCGCGCGCCGAAACCGGTCGGCGAGGTCGACGTCCTCGTACGTCTCGTCCCGGGCACCCCGGCCCAGTCCTTCCCGGAAGGCTCCCAGCTCGTCCAGCAGGTCTCTGGGCGCTGCCATGTTGGCTCCCCAGAGCCATTCGAACCGGCGAAGGGGTCGCTCCTCTTCGCCGTAGTAAAGGCACGGCAGATCGGGGCGCGTGGTGTCGTAAACCCAGGGGGGCCAGGTCAAGAGGTCATGGGGAACGGGGAAAACCGGCCCCCCGGCCATCACCGCGCGGCTGCGCGGACGGCCGAAGAAGTCGACATAGGCGGCGATCCAGCCGTCTTCGACGACCACGTCGTCGTCGGTGAACAGGAGCAAGTGTCCACGAGCGATGCGAATGCCCGCGTTCTTCGCGCGGCTCAAGCCGACCTGCGGTTCCTCGACGCTACGGACCCGGTCGTCGCGGCCGCTCCAGTCGCGCACGACCTGAGCCGTCGCGTCTTCCGAACCGTTGTCGACGACGACGATCTCGAAGCCGACGTCACATGTTTGAGCCGTCAGCGAGCGCAGACAGTCTGGCAAGAATGTCGCGCGATTCCGGGTCGCGACGACAACGCTGACCTCTACGGCCGTGGACTCGGACGCCAGACGCGCACCCTAACCTTGGAGCGCCCCGGTCGCCTCAGATCTGCCCACTGTCTTCTGCAAGCACACCTCGCTCCCGCGACCTCAACCGGCTCGGCTTCCCCGCAAAGAAGCGCTCCCTGAAGATTGTCTTGAGGACACGCCAGCCGTCCGGAATCGTGCGCAGCCTGCCCACTCCACTCAGCCTCTCCCCCTCGAAGCTGGCGATCTCGACCACGTTCAACCGAGCGCGCAAAGTGCGGATGTTCATCATCGTCTCGATCTCGAAGCCGTCGCCGTTCAGGGCAAGCTCCGGCAAAAGGTCGGACCAGAACGCGTTGTATCCGTAGCAGAGATCGGTGTAGCGGCCTCCGAAGAGCAGACGGACGAGAAGGACGAAGCACTTGTTTCCGAGCCTCCGATAGGCCGGCATGTCGGTCGTCCCCCCACCCTGGAGGAAACGTGAGCCCTTCGCGAAGTCGGCCCCCGCAAGCAGCGCTCCGATGAAGGCCGGCATCTCGGCAGGATCGGTCGATCCGTCCGCATCGAGCATGACGATGATGTCGCCCGTCGCCTCAGCGAAGCCGGTGCAAAGCGCGTTGCCCTTCCCGCGACCTATCTGCTCGACCGTGCGGATATCCGGGCGAAGCGCCCGTGCGACCTCGCGTGTGCCGTCGGTGGAGTCCCCGTCGACCAGGAGGACCTCGTCCACGAAGTCGCCCAGCCTCGGCAGGACGTGGGGCAGATTCTCAGCTTCGTTCAGAGCCGGGATCACCACGGTCACACGCGGTTGGCGCCGCGCTTCCGCGGGCGCCCGCCGTCTGAGGCGATCCATCAGAATCGCATCTACGGCCGCTTCGGGTGTTGCCTCCGGCGTCTCGAGATCCTTCGCCCTGCGCCAGATACGCCTCTCGAGGACGGCCGCACCAACCAGACCCCTCACGGGCACCTCGTTCCGTGTGCGGGTGCTCGGCCGAATGACTCCAGAGCGCGCCAAAGAGCCGCGGCCATCGCCATAACCCGACGGGGGTACCGAGTCCCCCCTCCAAAGAAGCTCGCCGCTGCCCTCCCCATTGCCGCAGTCTCCCCGTGTTGAAACTAAAGCCGAACTAGGTGGAGTTCTGGCAAAAAGCGGTCACCGTGTCAACATCGGGTCGCCGTGGAAGCGGTCGAGCCGCCCTGCCCATCACATGACCCCGGTCCGAAGTCGGCTCGTTCCGTTGATGGTTGATTCTTGAAAATCTCGGGAAACCCATATAGCATCCCGATCTGCGGAACGGCCAACTCCGGCCCGCTCTGCGGACGGCAAAGGAGGTTCGGATGGTCTACGAGGCGCCAAAGGTCGTGGATTACGGCTCAATCGCCGACCACACCTTTCAGACGCCCGGAGGCGTGAAGGGATGCACAGAGAACTGTCACCTTGACAGTTTCAACGAGCAGTCAGCGCTGCCTTCGCCGTAACGTACAGTTGCATCGGATTGCGACGACCGAGCCCGTAGTGGCTCGGTCGTCGTTTCCGCGCCAAGAGATCTAATCGCGGACTAAGGGGTCGAACTGGGAGCGATAGCGGCATTTCTCGCACCCCGCGGCGACATCCGATCGGAGGCCGTCGAGCGGATGAGCACAGCCGCGCCGCACCGGGGTTCCCGGGCGGAGACGCTCGTTCACGGACGCTGTGCGCTGGCGGGCATCATCGGGGACGGAGCCGAGGATGCCGGCGTGGCAACGCTAGGCGGCGTCGGCGCAGCCTTCACAGGCACGCTCGACAACGCTCGCGAGCTCGCAAAAGACCTGGACCTCGGTGGTGTCCCGGCGACCCCGGCTGCGGTCGTCGCCGCCGGCTTCGCGGCGTGGGGTGAGCGGCTGGCACCCCGGATGCGTGGTGTGTTCGCCGTCGCGTTGACGGACGGTGAGCGGCTCGTCTGCTTTCGCGATCACATCGGCTTCGGCCCGCTCTTCTACCGGCGAGACGGCAGCGGGTTCTACGCCGCTTCCGAACCCAAACAGGTCCTTGCGGGCGCCGGAATCGCGCGAGAGCCCGACCTCGAAGTGCTCGAGGGGACCTTCTTCCAGATCTACGGCGACGAGATGCCGTCGGCACTCCGGGGCGTCAGCAGGCTGCCGAAGGGAACGCTGCTCACGACCGCCGGCGGAGCGGTGCAGCTGACCCGGTACTGGAATCCCGAATCTCTTCTCGAGACGGCGAACTATTCGGAGGCCGAGCTCCACGACCGCTTCACCGAGCTGATGGATCGAGCGGTGGCCCGCTGCCTGACGGGTCACGACGCGATCATGCTCAGCGGCGGAATCGACTCGCCCGCCGTGGCGGCGTTCGCCGCGCCGAGGCACCTCGATCTCTCCGGCCGTCCGCTTTTCGCGATCTCCGCGGTATACCCGCGATTCGCCTCGGTCGACGAACGGCGCTATACGGAGCTGGTTGCGACCCGTCTTGGGATTCCATTGCACACCTGGCAGCCGCAGACGAACCCGCTAGAAGGGCTGGAGGACTGGGTCGCCTTTGCGGACGGGCCGGTGGTCGCCGGCTCTCTGGCGCTCTACGCAGAGGCGTACCGCGTCGCGCGGGAACTCGGACCCCACAACGTGCTGACTGGTGAATTCGCCGAGTTCGCTTGCGGCCTGGACGATTTCTTGATCGATCACCTCCTGAGTCACGGACGCCTACGCGCGGCCGCTCGTCAGTTGTCCATGCGACGCTCGGGCGGCGCCTCGTGGATCGGGCTCGCCCGCGAGCTCGCCGCCGCTCTCTCACCGGCGCCCTTGCGTGCAGCTCGAATGCGCCAGACGCAAGGAGGAGTTCCCGCGTGGG
>Ga0126305_10000711_pt1 | contig 14349 bp, 8 predicted proteins | sample Plot26_FD_92536 | JGI IMG/M metagenome (GOLD analysis project Ga0126305, IMG submission 92536) | Serpentine soil microbial communities from UC McLaughlin Reserve, CA, USA - Plot26 | ecosystem: Environmental > Terrestrial > Soil > Grasslands | place: USA: UC McLaughlin Reserve, Lake County... | reverse complement strand
ATCTGCAGCAAAACATTAAAGTATTGCAAAGCCACATGGAAAATAAAGGTTATTTCCATGCAAAAGTTACCGGTGATACAATTGTAGGACGCAGAAGAGCACATGCACGATATGATATCGTTGCCGGTGATCAATATAAGATCGCCGCGGTAAGTTTTCTCTCTGATACCAGTATACTTTCATCAACAATTACAGAGAGTAGCGATCAAACCTTATTAAAGGCAGGAAAACCGTTTGATCTGGATGCTATCAAAGCGGAGCGCCTTCGAATTGATGCATACCTGAAAGAAAATGGATTTTATTTTTTCAGTCCTGAATTCATACTTATTAAAACAGATACAACACTTGGTAACCATCTCGTAAATATGTATGTAACAATTAAGCAAGATGCGCCAACTGAATCAAAACAAGTTTATAAAATAAAGGATGTTCAGATCTATTCAGGCTACAGCCTGAATATGGAAAGGATTGATAGCAGCCGGTCACAGGCACAATATTACAAAGGCTATTATATTATTGACCGGAGAAAAAGATATAAGCCTTACATGTTTGCTGAAACAATGAATTTTGACCCGGGAGATTTGTATAACAGGACTGATCATAACCAAACGCTTAGCCGTCTTGTCAATCTTGATCTTTTCAAATTTGTAAAAAATCGTTTTGAGATCAATACACAAACCGATTCTGCGTACCTGGATGTTTTTTACTATTTAACTCCCTTGCCAAGAAAATCATTGAGGGCCGAGTTTACTACGATAACCCGTTCCAATGATCTCAACGGCTCAGTGATATCTTTAAGCTGGAGAAATAGAAACATATTCAAAGGAGGTGAACATTTAAGCATTAGCGGGTATACAGGTTCAGACGTTCAGTTCAGCGGACAATTCAAAGGATATAATGCAATACGTTTTGGCGGTGAAATAAATTTTTCTATTCCAAGGGTTCTTTCGCCAGTTGGTGATTTTGGAAGCAGGGGAGGTTATATGCCGCGAACAAATATCCAGGTGGGATATGATATGCTTGATCGTGTAGGACTTTATTCACTCAATTCTTTCCGTGTTGCTTATGGGTATTTATGGAAAGAAAGCTTGCAAAAGCAACACGAACTTTATCCGATCAGGGTCAATTTCGTTGAACCGGGAAAAATTACGGAAGAATATAAGCAAAAAATTCACCAGGACACCTTGTTGGCACGTGCTGTACAAAAGCAATTTATCCTTGGTTCTACCTACCAGTTCAATTACAATCAACTGGCAAATGGATTGCTAAGAAACAATGCTTATTATTTTAATGGCTATATCGACCTGTCAGGAAATTTAGCCGGTTTGTTCTCTGGCGCAGATCTCAAAGGCGGAAAAGTGGTGACGATACGCGATGTACCTTTTTCTCAATACGTCAAATTTGAATTGGATGGCCGTTATTATCGAAAGTTCGGATTGTATTCGTCCTGGGCAAACCGGGCAATTGTTGGTGTTGGAATTCCGTATGGAAATTCTGTACAGCTTCCCTTTATCAAACAATTTTTTATTGGCGGTAATAATAGTCTTAGAGGATTCAGGAGTCATTCTGTAGGGCCGGGTACTTATAAGTTCATAGATACCACCAATACTTTTTTTCCTGACGAAACAGGGGATCTCAAACTTGAGTTGAACTCAGAATTTCGTTTCAGGCTGACAGGACCGTTGTATGGGGCTTTGTTCGTAGAAGGCGGAAATATCTGGTTGATGAATGACAGCACTTATACTCATAAACCGGGTGGCGAATTCACTAGTAAATTTTTAAGCCAACTGGCAATTGATGCAGGTATTGGTTTTCGGTTTGACATCACATTATTTGTTATCCGGCTTGATATTGCCTTCCCGTTACGTGAACCATGGCTGCAAAATCCATGGGTGATCCAACAAATAAAGTTGTTTAATAAACCATGGCGTAGGGAAAATATAGTTTATAATCTTGGTATAGGTTATCCTTTCTGATACACTCTTTCATTTTAGCTTTGTACATATGAATAGCGAAACAGGTAAATGGATCATTGGAATTGGAGCGATCATTATTCTTGTCGGCATTATCATTTATTTTTTTCATGATAAACTAAATTGGATCGGTCGCCTGCCCGGTGATATCCGGATCGAAAAAGAAAACTTCAGATTTTATTTTCCTATCGTTACAATGATCTTGTTCAGTTTTATCGCCACACTTATGATTTGGCTTATCCGAAAATTCTTTTAGAACAATTTTACGGCTTGTAAATTATCGCAGCTTTCTGTAATATAATTTTTACATTCGGAGACTAAACGACTGCTTATGCAACCAGCTTCACGGTTCACTGCCCTTGATGTTTTCCGGGGTATGACGGTTTGCTTTATGATCATTGTGAATACACCTGGAAATGGCAATACTACGTACGCGCCATTGCTTCATGCAAACTGGCATGGCTTTACACCAACGGATCTTGTTTTCCCTTCTTTTATGTTTGCGGTAGGCAATGCTATGAGTTTTGCAATGAAGAAGTGGGCGAATATGAGCGATACAGCAGTGCTTGCTAAAATTTTTAAAAGAACGATCATCATTTTTTTATTGGGCTACCTGATGTACTGGTTCCCTTTTGTGGATTGGAATGAGAGCGGCGGTTTATCCGGCAAGCCGATCGGTGATACAAGGATAATGGGAGTGTTACAAAGAATTGCTTTGGGTTATTGCGCAGCAGCATTGATGATCCGTTATTTGAAATTAAATACCGTACTAACATTGTCGGTAAGTTTTCTTTTTATCTATTGGCTTATACTGATAATGTTTAGCGGAAGTAATGATCCTTATGATATGCTAACAAATGCCGGAACAAGACTGGATCTATGGGTTTTTGGTCCAAATCATTTGTATCATGGCGAAGGCGTGGCATTTGATCCGGAAGGATTGCTGAGCACATTACCGTCCATTGCGAATGTAACCTTTGGGTATGCTGCGGGTAAATGGATACAGGAAAAGGGCAATAGTTATGAAGGTTTGACGAAACTATTATTGGTTGGAGTTACTTTGATCTTTCTTGCCTTGTGCTGGAATAATTTCTTCCCCATCAATAAAAAATTATGGACAGGAAGCTTTGTGTTCCTAACTGTAGGAATTGATTGTGTATTACTTTCCGCCCTGGTTTATGTTATCGACTTTTTAAAAATAAAACGATTCAATTACTTCGTTGAAGTATTTGGAAGAAATCCATTGTTCATTTATCTCGTATCAGAACTGGGCGCAACTTTAATGTGGTTTATTCCGGTTGGGAATAAGCCGCTTTATCAATGGCTGTTTCAAAATATTTTTAGGAACGGAGGGCCTTATTTTGGCTCATTCTTATTTGCAATATTCTTTATGCTTTTTTGTTGGTTGGTAGGATATGTATTGGATAAGAGAAAAATTTATGTGAGGGTGTAAAATATTATTGTTTTGCAAGCGGGAGTTTCAAAACTTCAATTGCAAATTTATCAACTTCATTTTTTACAGTCTCAACATCTTTCGATCTGATTGGAGAAGCAAGCACATGATCACCTGCATTGGGAATAGCAACCTCTCTTTTCAGGCTGGCAGGTGTGCCAAGTTGCAAGAACATTCTTTTCATTGCAGATACTTTCACAACAGGATCCTGGTGATCCTTATCTCTAAAATAATAAAGCAACAGCGATGGTTGTGTAACTTTTTTAAAAGTTGATTCTTTCATTGTTGATTCCAGCAACTCTTCTAATTGAACCAGTGAATTTGTTGAATAGCGTTGATTCCAGTATTGTTTGTATAATGCCGTAGTATCCTCTGAAATTTTATGCTTACCGACAATTGCGTAAGCAATTTGCAGGCCCCAGTGATTATTAGCGATCCATGCATTCGGATCATTGATCGCAATATTTGGGGACATCATGATATTCGCAACTATATCCGGGAACTCTGCGCAAAGCTTTAATGCGAGGGTGCTGCCTGTTGAGGTTGACATTAAAATTATTTTTCTGCCAAGTTGTTTGCCAATCGCATAAGCTTCAACAGCAGATCGCCAGCTTTTTTCAGCCGTATAATTTGCAAGGGGCTCCGTTGTATCAACTCCATGTTCTGCCAGCCTGGTTAAATACAGGGTGCATCCGAATTTTTTTGCAAACTCGTAATGCACGGGATCACCTTCTTCCTGTGAAGCAGTAAAACCATGTAAATAAACAACTGCATATTCTGTTTTCTCTTTTGTTGAGTCATTGAACCATAAAATTCTTGCTTCATTATCGGGTTTCAGTTTATGTTTTGCTTCATTATTGGCTATGTATTGTTCCAATTGCGCTGCACCGGGCGGAATATTGGGTAATTCGTTATTGTATCTGGGAGTGGAGGGTTGAGGACCGAGGAAATAAATGATTATTAAGACAAATAAAAAAATTCCGAACCATTTGAGAAAACGCATGGCAGATTTTTTATAAAGCTAGAAATTAATTATCCGTGAACAAAGGAGTTGGATAATAGACGTAAACAAGCGGTTTTGGGTTACAATTAGCCAAACAGAATTACTAAAAGTACAAGAGTGCGACGCAAGCAAAGCCTAATCAGGGGATTTATGTTGATAACAAAATAATCACTTTCATTTCCTTCGCTGCCCCGCTGAATTGGCGTACATTTGCCGCTCGTTTAAAAATGAGTATGGAAATTAGAAATATAGCGATTATAGCCCACGTTGACCATGGCAAAACCACCCTGGTAGACAAGATATTACATGCTACTAAAGTGTTTCGTGATAACCAGGAAACTGGCGAGCTTATCATGGACAGTAACGACCTCGAAAGAGAACGAGGCATTACTATTTTTAGTAAGAATGCGGCGGTTGTTTACAAGGATGTAAAGATTAACGTGATCGATACGCCGGGTCACTCTGATTTCGGTGGCGAGGTAGAAAGAGTTTTGAAAATGGCCGATGGAGTGCTGTTGCTTGTAGATGCCTTTGAAGGTCCTATGCCGCAAACAAGATTTGTGTTGCAAAAGGCATTACAGTTGAATCTTCACCCGATTGTTGTTATCAATAAAGTTGATAAACCAAATTGTCGTCCCGATGAAGTTCATGATGCGGTGTTTGAATTATTTTTCAATCTTGATGCGACAGAAGAGCAATTGAATTTCCCGACCTTTTATGGTTCGGGAAAGAATGGCTGGTTCAATGATTCCAATGTACAAATCGAAGGTATTGACCCATTGTTAGACGGGATTATAAAGTATGTGCCACCACCAAAAGTGAACGAAGGATTTTTGCAAATGCAGATCACTTCACTTGACTACTCATCTTTCTTAGGCCGCATTGCCATTGGCAAGGTAAGCCGCGGGGTGATAAAAGAAAATCAGCAGGTGGCGTTGATGCAGGCGGATGGTTCAATCAAGAGATCGAAGGTGAAAGAATTATATGTGTTTGAAGGAATGGGAAAAAAGAAAGTGAGTGAAGTGATCGCTGGCGATCTGTGTGCTGTTGTAGGAATTGAAGATTTTAACATCGGCGATACTATTGCAGATATAGAAAATCCTGAAGCATTACCTGTGATAAGTGTTGATGAACCGACGATGAGTATGCTTTTCAGTATCAACAATTCTCCGTTCTATGGCAAAGACGGAAAATTTGTTACCAGCCGCCACTTACGTGACAGGTTAATGAAGGAAACCGAGAAAAATCTTGCCTTGAAAGTAGAAGATACAGACAGCGGTGATAGCTTTAATGTGTATGGCCGCGGTATCCTGCATTTGGGAATATTGGTCGAGACGATGCGTCGTGAAGGATATGAACTAACAGTGGGTCAGCCGCAGGTGTTGGTAAAATTGATCAACGGTACAAAATGCGAGCCTTATGAGAATCTGGTAGTTGATGTACCGCAGGAATATGCAAGTAAGGTAATTGACCTGGTAACAAGACGTAAAGGCGAGATGCATGTGATGGAAACAAAAGGTGCGATACAGCACCTCGAATTTGAGATCCCGTCAAGAGGATTGATAGGCTTGCGTTCACAAATGCTCACAAATACAGCAGGTGAGGCAGTCATGGCACACCGCTTTACAGAATACAAACCATGGAAAGGGTCAATTCCGGGAAGAAATAATGGTGTACTGCTCTCAAAGATCCAGGACAGAACGACTGGTTATTCTATCGACAAATTACAGGATAGGGGAACATTTTTTGTTGACCCGGGTGAAGAGGTTTATGCAGGACAGATCGTAGCTGAAAATATTAAGCCGGGTGATCTTGTCGTGAATGTTACGGAAGGAAAAAAGCTCACTAATCATCGTGCCAGTGGAAGTGATGATGCAACGAGAATTGCTCCTAAGACTTCAATGACACTTGAAGAATGTATGGAATATATTCAGCAGGATGAGTGTATTGAAGTAACGCCAAACTTTATTCGTATGCGCAAAGTGATCCTGGATGAAGATGAGAGAAAGAAGCAAAGCAAGCGGATCGGTGCAGAAGCTGTTTAAGTTTTTATCTTTGTATTGAAATTTTTCTGAATGAAAAAGTGTGTACTGATATCATCACTCATTATTTTTTCTTCATTGTGCTTTGTGAGTGACTCTTCCGCTCAATGCTCCATTTGTACAAAGACCGCTCAGCAGCTTGGTGAAAAACCTGCCAAAGGATTAAATGCCGGAATTATCTATCTCGCTTCGGCGCCCTTTCTTATAGCCGGGTATGTATTTTATCGCTGGAAAAAAAGCAATCACACTGATTAAAAGTTGAACTTGATTACTTCATTTTATTTATTTTATCCATCAGCTCGGTAGCGCTGTCACCATCTAATTCTTTGAGTTTATAATACATGCTCATTGCTTCACCTTTCCTGTTGGTGGCAATAAAACAAAGGCCTTTATAATAATAGCCAAGTTGTGAATCGCCATCTAAAGTAATTGCCTTGTTTAGCTGCGTAAGTGCAAACTCGTACTCGTTCTTTTGATAATAAGCATAGCCAAGCTCTTCCCGGTAACCGGAATCTTCGCTGTCGTATTCAATAGCTTTCAGCATAATTTTTATTGCATCATCATATCGTTCTTTATCATTATATAACCATCCAAGTTTATAATAGATGGGTTTTGAATCTTCTTCATCTTCTTTAACAGCTTTTTCAAAATATTCTAAAGCGTTGTCATGATCCTCTGCTATTTCATAGTAAACATTTGCCAGGCCCCTCAAAGCAATACCATCTTTTGGAAATAATCCGATCGTGTTTTTGTATTCGATTATTGCTTCAGTTGCTCTTTGAAGTTTGTAATACGACAAACCAAGCTCGTTGTACTTATTCTTTTTATAATTATCGGTTTTTGGCGTAAACTTTTTTAAAAGATCTGTTGCCTCCTGATATTTTTCTAATACATTGCAACACGCGCCAGCCTGGTAATAGGCTTCATTATAATCAGCTTTTTTAGAAATGGCGTTCTTAAACGCAGTTAAAGCTCCTTCATAATCTTGTTTGCCTTTTAATTCAATTCCTTTATTGTACCAGTCTTTGGCTGTTGATTGTGCTGAAACAATAAAGGGGGGTAATAATAATAAGAGTGGAAAAAGGATCTTCCTTTTCATGGTTCGATTTTTTTTAAAGTTAATGAAGGATCATAATTTTTTGCGTATAGTTATCAACATGCAAAATATAAATCCCGGGATCTAATGAGGGAAGCAAGAACTCAATGAAAGACGAACTTGTGTTTGTAGTTATTCTCTTTATTTCTTTGCCTGTGATACCGGTTAGTCTTATAACTGTCCCCGTATTTAGCTTGCCACTGATCCTGATCTTATCTCGTGCAGGGTTTGGATAAATAGTAAAACGGTCATTAAATTTTAAGATCACTCTTTTTTGTATAGAATAAATAGCACTGTTGTTTTTCCCATTGATACGCAGGCGATAAATATTTTCCCCGGCCATTGGGGAATTGTCAGGCACTTCATAATGGTGAAGATTGGTTTGAGCATCGATCTCGGTTAGGTCGGTCCAATTATTTAAAGAGTTTAATTTTTCAATTGTAAATGAGGTTGCTTCTTCAGGATTAGCAATATCCCATTCTACTTTTACTTTTTCATTATTTACAAGAAAGGCATTAAAATAAATAATTCGCGCGGCTAATGCTCCGCTACAACCAGTGGAAGGAGTAGTAGATGTCCGGTAAGAATAGTTTGGGACTACTGAACCATCGATTCCATTATCTGCAGGCGCAGGGATGCCACAACCAACAATTCGTAATTCAAGTCCTGCTGATCCGGCAGTCGCAGATGTTGTCACTGCCGGGATAGCTCCATTGAAATAAATAACTCCACCGGCTCCACCACCACCAGCTCCATAACACCGATTAGTAATGTTTTGATTGTCTGTAGTACCGCCATTACCGCCCTTAGCTTCGATAGTAAGTGCGCCTGAATAAGAATTGGTGACATCCATGATAATACTACCACCAGCACCACCACCAGATGCGCCGTCTGAACTGCCGTTTCCACCTACTCTGCCATTTGCGGTTATTTTATATCCATTGCCAATTATGTTTTTTGCAATTACGATTATTATACCGCCACCGTCACCACCACCATGAGTAGTAGGATTGTTATTAAAATGGCCGGCGCCACCACCACCACCGGCAAAAATTTTCGTACCGGATGCACTGCTCAGAGCCCTTCCTCCAACACCATGAAAATCTCCGGTGCATCCACCGGAAACGGTAGTATAATTTCCACCCCCATCTCCTCCTGCTACAAGGTTAGCACCGCCTCCACCACCGTTGTTATGATTATTGCCACCTCCTCCTCCATTGGCTGGCGCGCCTCTGCCTCCATTACTTGTCGCAATGACATCTGCGACACCTTCCCCTTTAAACGCACCGCTTTGAGGAGCCGTGAAATTTGCATTATAAACGTAGCCACTTGTAAAACTGTTACAGGTGGAGTTACTTATTGCAGCATTACCCCCGCTATAACCGCTGGAATCGGCAAACAAGGGGGCATTCAACGTAAGATCTTCCTCCACTTTTAAGGCAAGTACTCCGCCTTTTCCCGTAGAATTATTCCAGGCTTGTGCTTTTACTGTATCCGTTACATTGGCAGAATAGTATTCGCCAAACTTTACCAATTGCACTTTGAAATTGACATTGTAAGTATTCAAAATGGTATTAAAGAAATAAACAGAATCATTACTTACTGAACAGATCGTTGCTATTTCATAATTACCTGCATCATTCAAGGACGTTACAGTACCATACGTAGAACTATTAGTTGTGTTTATCGTCGCCCCCTTCATTTGTATCAGTAAAACTGTGTTACCATAAGCCAACCCCGAAACATTATCAAGCTTTACAGCATTTTTTGTGGCATCAATTCCCAGCACACTATAATAATTGTTTTTAACACCGCTGATATTAGTTGCTTGGGAAAAAGAATAGGAGGATGAACCTAAAAAAAAGACAAGAAGCCACGATCTTGAAAAAGTAGTTAATAAGGAAGGTATCCAAAAATAGCAGTTCACTGGCCTCATAGGATTGATAATTCTGTTGCAGTAAAAAGCTAAAATACGGAGTAGATGGTATGAATAAAAGGGAGAAATACGCTTTTTTAGTTTGTTTATATTGAATTGATAATCCTTATCATTGCGCAGGGTTTATCGTATTTGTCCCATAACAAAAACTTTATATCATAACTTCAATTGTAAATTAACTGCTATGAGAAAAATTATTTTATTTCTATTATTTGTACCACTTTTTGCTTCCTCTCAAAAGCTTTCAACTATTGAAGAAAAAGTAAAGGATCTGAAAAAGTTTGAAGGTTTTTTTAATTTCTATTGGGATGAAAATACAGGGAAGATGTGGCTCGAAGTAGATACTCTTGATACAGAAATTCTTTATACAATTTCCTTACCGGCAGGGTTGGGGTCAAATGATATTGGCCTTGACCGTGGTTTATCCGGAGGCGGACGGATCGTAAAATTTTCAAAGACCGGAAGAAAAATATTATTGATTCAACCTAACTATGACTATCGTGCTATAACAAAAGATGCGGCGGAGAAACGAGCAGTTGAGCAATCATTTGCACAGTCAACACTTTGGGGATTCACAGTCGAAGCAGAAAGTAATAATCACTATCTCGTTGACGCAACAGATTTTTTGTTGCGTGATGCTATGCAGGTGGCCAATCGTATAAAAAGCAGCCAACAGGGAAATTACTCGCTGGATAAGACTCGTTCTGCTATTTATTTACCTCGCACCAAAAATTTTCCCCTTAACACCGATTTTGAAACAACAATAACTTTTGTAAATAATGATGGGATCACAGGCACTTTTGTAAACGCTGTAACACCTTCTCCCGAAGCCATCACATTGCGAATGCATCATTCTTTTGTTCAGGTACCGGATAACGGTTACCACCCAAGAGTTTTTGATCCGCGCAGCAGCTTTATTCCTGTTTCTTATTATGATTATAGCACACCGGTCACAGAACCGATAGAGAAATTTTATATCATGCGGCACCGCTTAATGAAAAAAGATCCCTCTGCGGCGAAAAGTGAAGCAGTAAAGCCGATCATATATTATTTAGACAATGGAACTCCTGAGCCAATTCGAAGTGCATTGCTTGAAGGTGCAAGCTGGTGGAACCAGGCTTTTGAAGCCGCGGGTTATATCAATGCTTTCCAGGTAAAAGTTTTACCGGAAGATGCAGATCCCATGGATATACGTTACAATATGATCAATTGGGTGCATCGCAGTACAAGGGGCTGGAGTTATGGCGCGTCAGTTGTTGATCCCCGTACCGGTGAAATAATAAAAGGACAAGTGTCACTCGGCTCATTGCGGGTAAGACAAGATTATTTAATTGCTACTGGTTTATTGGCGCCATTTGAGAATGGAATGCCTGTCGACAATAAAATGTTGAAGATGGCATTGGAGCGATTAAAACAATTATCGGCACATGAAGTTGGTCACACACTTGGATTGATGCACAACTATGCTGCAAGTGTAAGCGACCGTGCAAGCGTGATGGATTACCCGCATCCAACAATAAGTTTAAATGCTGCAGGGGAGATCGATCTAAGCAATGCGTATGATAATAAGATCGGTGAATGGGATAAGGTGGCGATCACTTTCGGCTATAGTGATTTTGCATCCGGCACAAATGAAGCATCCGCATTAAATGAGACCTTGTCTGATGCGGAAAAGAAAGGGTTGCAATTTATTTCCGATCGGGATGCCCGTGCACCCGGCGGTTTGCACCCGCAGGCGCATCTTTGGGATAATGGAAATGATGCAGTGATTGAATTAAAAACTGTAATGAAGATCCGCAACAAAGCTTTAGCTGATTTTGGTGAAAAGAATATCAGGAACGGCATGCCGATGGCAATGCTGGAAGATGTGTTGGTGCCGGTTTATTTTTATCACCGTTACCAGGTAGAAGCAGCAACGAAGGTCGTTGGGGGAATGTTTTATAATTATTCGTTACGGGGCGATGGGCAGATAATAACAAAGTCATTGTCAAGAGAAGAGCAATTAAAAGCTTTAAATACGATCATCGATTGTATTGATCCAAAATTTTTAAGATTGCCTGATCGCATTGCCCAAATAATTCCACCGTTGCCATCTGGTTATAGTTTTTCAAGGGAACTTTTTAGAAAAAGAACAGGATTGGCATTTGATGTTTTGTCACCTGCGGAGACCGGCGCCGATCTTCCTTTGTCATTTTTATTTAATGCTGAACGCTTGAACAGGATGGTGCAATATGAAGCCATGAACAAAGGATTGGGTGTTGCTGAAATGATCAGCCTGCTACTTTCTAAAACCTGGAAAGCGCCAAGACTGACCGGTATCGACGGTTTGATACAGATGCAAACAGAAGAAGTGTTATTAACCTATTTTTTGGCCGCGAGCATTAATGATAATAATTCTTTTGCCGTAAAAGCTGTATTGCAAACAACTTTGAAAGATCTCAAAGCGTTTATTGAATCTAAGTTGAAGACGACTCCAGACGCAACTTACAAGGGCCATTTATTGCTCGCCTTAGAAAGAATGAAAGAGCCGGAAAAGGCAAAACCAACGATCCATAAGGAAATTCCACCCGGTGCACCGATCGGGTGTGAAGAAATTGAGGAGTATTAATTTTTCTTTTCAAGACTTACAAGCAATTCGTTTCGGTAGGTGGCGCCGATAGGAATGCTTTTATCAACTACCTGTACATAATTTCCTTCAATGAACCGGATCTTGCTTCGGGAGATAATAAAGCTTTTATGTACACGGATAAAAAGATTCGCCGGTAATTCTTCCTGCATCTTTTTCATTGTTTCATTTACAATCAATTGGACTGTATCCGTGACGACTTTCATATAATCGCCGACGGCCTCGATATAGTGAATGCTTTCCAGGTCAATTTTGTGATTTTTTTTGTCTGCTTTAAGAAATATAAACGGACTGCTTCCGGCAATATTATTTTGAACAGGTGTATTCAGTTTTTCAATTACTTTATTTACAGCCTTCAGGAAACGTTCAAACGAAAATGGTTTTAATAAATAATCAATAGCATTTAATTCAAATCCTTCCACTGCAAACTCGGGATAGGCGGTCGTAAATATTACGAGCGGAGGATGAAGAAGAGTTTTAATAAAATTGATGCCTGACAATTTTGGCAGGTTAATGTCAAGGAAAATTATTTGAATATTTTGCTGCATTAGTATTGTTTGCGCTTTCAATGCGTCGTCGCATATGGCGACCAGCGCCAGCGAAGGATGGTCAGCAATATATTTTTTAAGAATATTCTGTGCCAGGGGCTCATCTTCTATTATTATGCATTTATAGCGGCTCATAAGCTTAATTGTAATGCCACGACAAAACGATCGCGTTCATCTTTTATGTTCAGTACATGTTTTCCCGGGTACAATAACTCTAACTGGCGTTTTACATTTTCAAGCCCCAGGCCATTATGATCACCCGTTTTTACTTCATCAATGTAGCCTTTATTATTTTCTACTGTAAAATTCAGCTTATTCTTCTCCACGTTTATAATAAGCTTTATAAAAGTATTTTCTGTACTTCCTTTGGCGCCATGCTTGAATGCATTTTCAAGAAATGTAATAAGAAGCAATGGTGCGATTTGCTGATCACTGATCTCTCCGGATATTTTTGTTTCGATATCTAACTGTGCATTCGAACGCAGCTTTTGGAGGGCGATATATTCCTTCACAACAGTCAGGTCTTTTTCTAATGGGATAAAGTTGTCCCTGGACCCATAAAGAAAGTATCGCATCAGGTCCGATAGTTGTAGCACGGTGCCGGGTAACCGTTCATCTTTATCGAGCGCCATTGAATAAATACTGTTCAGTGTATTAAAAAAGAAATGCGGATTGATCTGTGCTTTCAGCGCTTTTAGCTCCACCTTTGCCTTCTGTTTTTCCTTTTCCAATAATTCTTTTTGCAGTGCACTTACCAGGAACCAGGATTTTGAAAGCTTAAGCAGCATCGTGATGATGATGTAAACAATAAAAAATGCGATGATCTCAGCGAAAGTAAAATAGGAGATAAAGAAATAATCGGGGAATACTTTTGCTGACCAGTTGTCAAAAAAATTATAATTGATCCAGGCAAAAAGAATGATAAGGATAACTAATGAGAATAAATAAAACAGGATCCGATTCCTGTTTCCCAGCTTTGGTAAGAGCAATTCAATATTTATATAAACAGCAGGTATGAGCGTTAACTGGAACAGTATTGTATAAACATAATCTACCTTTTCAGGCTTAATGCCAGTCTTGAAAAGATAAAGGAATATAAAGAATGAAAGCACCCAAAACGCAAGGTGCTGTAAAATTCTTAATACAGGATGATTCCATTCCCAATACTTTTTCTTCATTTCTCAACTTTTGCGGATTAAGGTAACAGAATTTTCTTTGTTAAAGAAACGGCTGTCATTACCATATTTTTCAAGAAACCGCTGTAACTCTATAGTGGAAGCAGTGATCAAAAAAGTACCGTAGAGCTCATCGGTTTCATTTTTTATTTTCATACGGCCTGCTTTTATCTGATCATGCAGGTAGCCGCCGTCAATAAAATCAAGTTTCATTGTATTCGTATTGCTAAATTCTACCCGTGCAATCGTATGAGAAGTGATTGGGTTACCAAGATTGAATTCCGGTTCGTCCATGGTACTATCTGTAGTATTCAGATCTGCAGGAATGAAATTCATAAATAAGCGACCGTTTAGTTTGATGATACTGCTAAGTAACAGGTATTCCAGACCCTCTTTTGAATACTTTATTATATAGGATTTGGAATAAAGAACAGAATCTCGTTTACTTTTTTCTGATAATTGACCATTTTTGTCTCGACTCTTTTCAAGGCCTCCTT
>Ga0126305_10000709_pt1 | contig 14368 bp, 18 predicted proteins | sample Plot26_FD_92536 | JGI IMG/M metagenome (GOLD analysis project Ga0126305, IMG submission 92536) | Serpentine soil microbial communities from UC McLaughlin Reserve, CA, USA - Plot26 | ecosystem: Environmental > Terrestrial > Soil > Grasslands | place: USA: UC McLaughlin Reserve, Lake County... | reverse complement strand
GCTGCACCCGCCACAGCTCTCTCGCCCGCACCCGCGGCGGGAAGCGCCCGGCGAGCTTGGCCCGGTCGATCAGCCAGTCCGGCTGGGCATAGCTGCCCACCAGCGAGGTCGGCAGGATCGGCACTGGGGACGATGTCGGAGTCACAGTCGTGACTCTAGAACCGCGTGTTCGCATTTGCCTTGAAGCGAGGAAGTTTGCCCTACTCCGACCGACCGCGCCTACTTACCTAGGGGGCGCGGATGGTCGACGCATCCTTGCATCGACCCATTCTGGCTGAAACGAGCGTCGGGACGGCCGCCGGCGACTCACCGGGCTTGGAGCGCCGCACTCGCGGAACGCTCGGGCTCCTCGGTGCAACGCGTGCGGGAGCTCAAGAGCTTCGGAATTCTCGTCGAGCAGGATGACGGCCGATTCTCCGCCAAGGATGTGCCGCCACGATCGCGACCCGAAGAGCGCGGCCCGGGCGCCGACCCGGATGTTCGTAATCCCGCCATCATGCCGTGACGGATCAGCCCACGGACGCTCCTGTTCGATGAGACCGTCAGCGAGCAGCACCTCGTCGGGCCGCGCGCTGTTGGGCCTCCAGAGCGAGGCGCATCACTTCGAAGGTGTGTGCCTGGGGGCAGGCTGTCTCGGTCCGCTCCCGTACATCCCGTACCAGGTCCGCGTAATAGGTAAGCGGAACATCGGAGCAGTCGATGTAGTGGGTTCCTTCCTGGTCGACCAGGAAGAGGTGGTCGCCACCCGGACGTCCCTCCAGGTCGACATACATCCGCATCTCCAGATATCCCTCGGTGCCAAGCACGATAAGCCGACCATCGCCCCAGGTCGGTAGTCCCCGAGGGGTGTACCAGTCGACGCGGATGTAGCCCTGAGCAGACTCGCTGCGCAGCAGCACCTCCCCGAAGTCCTGCATCTTGGGGTTGTCGGGATGCGCGTAGTTGGCCACGGTGCTCGCTACAACCTCGCCGGTCGTGGCGCCGGTGAACCACAGGAATTGGTCGATCTGATGACTGGCGATGTCGGTGATGATCCCGCCGAACCGATCATGGTCATAGAACCAGTCCGGGCGGCCGGCGCCGCCCGCCAGATGGGCGGGGTCTCCTTCGCGGTGCGGGCCAAGCCCCAGGGTCTGCACAACCTGACCGATTCGGCCGGCGCGAACAAGTTCGCCCGCACGGGCCACGCAACGGACCTCAAACCGGCCGGAGAAGGTGACCGACCAAAACCGGCCCGTGTCAGCCACGGCGTTCTTAACCTGCTCCAGCTCCTCGAACGACACACAACCCGGCTTGTCAGCCACGACATCCTTGCCGTTGCGCGTCGCCGCCACAGCGACCGAGGCGCGGCGGTCCGGGACGGCTGCGGTGACAATGAGGTCGATCTGGTCGTCCTCCAACAGCTTCGCCGGATCGTCGAACCACGGCACCTCCGGCCACCGACTCCGGACCTCCGTGGCCACTGACGCATCCCCGTCATCAGAGGCGATACCGACCAGCTGGCAGCCCTGCGCGCACAGACCGGAGATCTGGCCGTAAATATGGGAGTGATCCAAGCCGACAGCTGCAAAACGGATCCCCTCTCCAGCCCTCGTCGGTGGCGTTTCCAAAGCCGACTGCTCTGCCGCGGTCGGGGGCTGGTCGACTGACGTCGGGGGGTGGTCGGCTGGGGTCGAGCTCATAACGGCTCCTTCGGGCATTCCCTACTGACTCGGACCATAACCGAATCGCTGCCCACAGCGTCAACATTTCGCCGCCGCTACGGGGCCCGCAGCGGAGCGAGGACACGCGGACCGGCGGCTGCGCCGCACTTGACCAGCGAACTGCGTGTATGCGTCGGGCGCTGGAGTGCCGCCCTTGGTGACGGCCTTCACCTCGGCCGAGACTGCTCGGTCGCGGCGGACTGCTCGGTCGCGGCGGAAGGTTCCTCTACCTGATGACATTGTGGGCGCGTTGAAGCTGCACAAGGAGCGTCAGGACCGGGCGCGTGCCGACGCCGGCCAGTTTGGGAGGAGTGGGGCCTGGGTCTTCACGACGGCTGTTGGCACGCCTGTGTCACCACGGATTGACTACAGCGTTGTAGGAAGGTCATCGAGCGTGCCGACTGCGCCGTGTCCGTCTTGACGATCTCCGACACGCGGCGGCGTCGCCCATGCTTGCGCAGGATGTGTCGCCGCACATGATCATGGAGGTCCTCGGCCACTCCCAGTCAGCACCACAATGAACAACTACGGCTACATCTCCGAGGCGCATCGCGCGCGGCCGCCAATCGGATGGGCGATCTGTTCCAGTTCCCTTCCAGCGACCCGTTGGTGTCAAGTTCCGGCACCCGTTTGCGGGTGGAGTTCCGGTAGGTCCTTTACATGATCAACATTCTGGTCTTGGTTGGTGGGCGGTTCGCGCGTTGCTCTGCCGCGCCGGGTTGAGGGCGGAGTCAAGGCTCGGCCGGTAGGCGTACCGCGCAGCGGCTTGGCTTTGACGCCGGCCCGTGCGGGGCGGCACACGCCCCGTGCTCCTTGGACCTCTCGTGCCGGATCGGGTGCATCCGCACGATTCGGCGGTCGATGCTGAGCTGGACGGAATCGGCGACGATGCACACCTGGGCAGTGCGGCTGCGCCAGCGGTGCCCGATCCGATAGTTATTCCGGCGAACGACACAGCCGGAGGAATCGACTCACGTCGGCGGCATTGGCGGTGTACTAGGCGGCCTGATGGGCGCGTTGGAAGGTGCCGAGACCGAGTTGCAGAAGTCGTACCGTCGCTACCGTACACAGGCCCAGATGGGTGCGGCTGAGCGGCAGCGGGGTGCCCGGCGCGGTATGGACCGCGCGTCAGCACCTGAGGTGGTGGTCACAGTCGAACCTATATCACCCCCGAGCCCTGGTCATTGCAGGGTGACGGGGCGGCCAGTGCGGGCGGACTCGTAGACGGCGGTGATGACGGCGATCGACTGCCGGTTGGTTTCTAGGTCGACCCGCAGCTCCTCCTTCCCGGCCAGGGCGGCGAGGAAGTTCTCATACTGGCGTCGGTGTGCGTCGACTGCCAACCTGCCGGGGTCGCTCCCGGCGGTCTGCGCGCCGACACCGGAGGCGTGCGGGTAGTCGGCGACCTGGTTGACAGAGGCGGACTTCGACCCGTACGCCTTCTCCTCCGCCTGGCCGCCTTGGGTGGTGACGTGGATGAAGCTCAGCTCATCGTTGTCGATTACCACCGACCCCTGGTCGCCGTGCACCTGGAGCCGGGCGCTCAAACCCGGATACGCAGCTGTGCTGGCGTGCAGCACACCCAGCGCTCCGTTGGCGAACTTCACCACGCCGACCGCGACATCCTCGACCTCGATCCGATTGTGGGCCAGCGTCGCAGTGTATGCGGTCACCTCCACCGGGAGGCCCAATGTCGCGACCAGCAGGTCGACGGTATGCACCCCCTGATTCATCAACGCTCCCCCGCCGTCCAACTCCCAGGTGCCCCGCCAGTCGCCGGAGTCGTAGTAGCTCTGACCCCGCCACCAGTCGATCGAGGCGATCCCGCTGGTCAGTCGGCCCAGCTCGCCGCGTCGGATGGCGCCGACGGCCACCTCGGTCGCCGGATCGAACCGGCGCTGGGAGATGACTGCGACTAATCTGCCGGCCCGGCGCCGGGCGGCGATTATCTCGTCGGTCTTCTCGACCGTCACCTCGGCAGGTTTCTCGATGATCACGTGTTTGCCGGCTTCCAGGGCTTCGATCGCCACTTCGGCGTGTCGGCCAGTCGGCGTGCAGACCGTCACCATGTCGATCTCCACGGCGGCCAGGGCCTCGCTCAGCGACGAGAACGGCTTGCCGCCGCGCTCCGCGGCCACCCGCTCCGCCCGCTCCGCTTTGTGGTCGGCAACCGCGACCAGCTCCATCCGGTCGGCAAGCTCGCCAATCACCTCGGCGTGGATAGGGCCGATCACACCGGCACCCACGAGCGCGACGCGCACCCGCTGGTCGGCTGCGACGGCGCTCATGCGTACGAATTCCTTCCCGCTTGAGAATTCGGTAAAGGCCGCCAGGCACGGGTGAACAACTCAGGTCCGGACAGCGCGCCGAACTCAGTGTACTCACCAAAATGCGGCTCCAGGGAGAAGAACCCGTCGAGCGGCGTCGCGGAGCGCCCGGACGATCTCCACCATCTCGCCGTCGCCCGCGCCAGCCACCACGACCCAGCCGTCGGCGAGCAGCGCATCCTTGACCTGCACGTACTACGACGTACGGTCGAAGCAGGCTGTAACCCTCGGCGAACGGTCGCACGCCAACCTGAACGAAGTTGGGCGGTTGCCACGTCGACCTCAGATTCGGCGAGTCAATGAGGTGACGATATCGGAGCAGCGATGCGGGATGTCGCCGTAGAGCTCCCTATCGTCCTCATGCAGCAAGATCGCGTTCGCCGCCTCGGCGACCTTCGCGAGGGCGCGCATCCGGCGCAGCACCTCCTCTCGATGATCGTCGGGGTTGCTGCCGGGAGGGATGAAGAAAGGAGAAGATCCAGGCAAAGGGGTGGCGCTCGGCCAACCTGGCAGCGTGCGGCACCCGTTCCAGGTGCGGCTCGAAGTCCTCGTCGATAAGACCATCTCCAAAGGCAGGTCATCGGTCACCAGAAAACGCTTTCACAGGAGTTCGTCGGAGGATATCGCCGAGTCCTCGGCACCGCAATCTGCCCGTCTGCGCCCCGCTTCGAGCGGCGACTACCCCAGCGTTACAGTGTGACGACGGTCACAACACACTTTCTGGAAAACGTTTTCATGCCAAGAAAGGATATGCGATGGCCATAAACCGCAGGCAGTTTCTGATCGGAGCCGGCGGGCTGGCGGCTGCGGCCACCACGATGGGGCTAGCGGGCTGCACCCCGAATTCTCAGGGTGGCGGCGCCCAGGAAGGTGGCGCGGGTGGCGCGGGCGGTCCGGTCAATTTGGCTCTGGCCTGGTGGGGCAACCCGGTGCGCAACAAGAACACCGAAGCGGAGATCGCTGCCTATATGAAGGCCAACCCCAACGTGAAGATCATGGGGCAACCCGGTGAGTTCGGCAGCTACTGGGACAAGCTGGCCACCCAGACCGCCGGCGGCACCGCGCCCGACATCATTCAAATGTCCTTGAACTATATCGCCGAGTACGGCACCCGCGGTGCCCTTTTGGATTTGAAGGACGTCGACGTCTCCAAGTTTGCCGAGGGCACGGTCGAGTCGGGCAGGATCAATGACACCCTCGTCGGGATCAATGCTGGCATCAACAGCGGGATAATCTTCGCCAACCCTGCGGTCTTCGAGAAGGCCAAGATGGAGCTGCCTGACGACAAGATCTGGACCTGGGACCAAATGTCAGAGGTGGCTGCAGAGGTCGCTTCCAAAGCGGGCGTGCCGTTCGGCATGGCGTCCTTGATGGGCATGAGTCATGACGGGTTCAATTTGTTCTTGCGCCAGAACGGCAAGGAACTCTTCACTCCAGACGGGCTGGGGTTTGAGGCAGCCGACGCTAAAGCCTGGTACGACCTGATGGTCAAGTTCCAGAAAGCCAAGGCCATTGGAACGCCCGAACAGATCAGCGAGGAGTCTGCCAAGCCGCTGGACCAAAGCGCGATAGTGGTCGGGACAGCCGCCATGCAGTACTACAACTCCAATCAGCTGGAAGCGGTCAGCGCGGCGGCCAAGGAGGCGACTGGCGGTGAGCTGATGGCAATCCTGCGGTTCCCGAGCCTGACCGGCAAGGCAACCGACCGGAAAGACTGGTACAGGGCGAGCATGCTGTGGTCGGCCTCAGCCAAGACCGAGAACCCGGAGGCCGCAATTGCGTGGATCAACTGGTTTGCGAACGACCCGGCGGCCGCCGACATCGACAAGGCTGAGCGGGGCATCCCACCCAACACCGACATACTGGCCGGGGTCACGCCCAAGCTGTCCGAAGCGCAACAGGTAGTCGCGAAATTCATCACCGACATCAAGCCCGAGGTGGCCAACACCCCCATCCCCCCACTCCCTGGCGGCGGTCCGTTGCCCGAGGTCCTGTTCCGTAACGGGATTGATGTGCTTTTCGGTCGGGCGAGTTCTGCTGATGCCGCGCAGAAGTTCGTGGACGAGGTCAAGTCGAACCTTCAGATCTGAGCCATCAGCGCCATTGGGCTCTTGGCGAGCGGCGTATCTCCGCTCGAAGACGCCAATCTGCGGTGACCATCCGCTCCAGATGCCGGACTCGAGCGCTCCGATCACCGCCTCCTTTTCACAAGCTTCCCATAGCGGCCAGGCCGGCCGAGCCCATGTGCAGACCGGAGCAGCGCCGCTCAGAGCCAGATTGGCATACTGAGGACACTTTCTTGAACAGCCCAATGTCGCCGGCGAACAGGGCGTAATGGATGAGGCAGGCAGCCCCCACCAGAGTGGCGTCCTCGTGAAGGCGCGAGACCTCGATCCGGACCTGGCGGCCAATGTGGGCCAGGGCGCGCTCGTCGACGCCACTCCGAATCCTGCCCATCAACGAGGGTCGACGTGCAGCAGGTCGTCTACGAGGATGATCACCTCAGGATTGACGAGAGTGACCCGTGTGTGGTGAGCCCTCCACCAGCGCCACCATCGCCGTCTCGATGACCTCGGAGGCCTCCGCCTCTCCCGCGGTCATCGCATCGGCGATGGCTCCGAGGAGAAGTCGCCTTCCGGCGTGACCCCCTTCAGTTGCTGATACTGCTCCCGGATTGCCCTGGTGCTGACGAAGGTCCCGAGGCATCCTCGACGTCCGCACCGGCACTCGGGACCTTGGGCGTCGACAACGATGTGCCCGAGTTCACCTGCGGCGCCGACAGTGACGCCGATGCCGGACACCATGGTGACGAAAACGACCGGGTCGCCGCTCGCGTTCGGGTAGCTCCATAGCTCCGCCAGCCTGGCCGCGTTGGCGTTCCGGGCGGCCAAGGCGTCGACGCCCAACACGTCATAGTTAACCTAAGTCCTGGTAAGGATGGTCGCTGCAAGTTAAAAGATCACGATCAACGTTGGGAGCGAGGTGGCTGGCCGGACATATCAATCCGAGACGCTGCGAGCGCGAGACGCCTTCACCGGCAGGACTGTGGAGATTGACCACGCCGGAGGCATTATCGCGGCAATCCGCCAAGCCGACGATGGCCAGGAACTCGATACCCTCCCTCCCTGGCTGGGTCCGGGTCTGGTGGACCTGCAGATCAACGGCGCCCACGGCCACGACTTCAACGAGGCCTCCCTGGACACAGATACCGTGTCAGCGTTGGCTCCGCTGCTAGCGCAGCATGGTATTACTGCATACTTCCCCACGCTGGTCACCACCAGCGACAAGGTGCTGCTGGGCGCGCTCAATGTCCTGGCGCGCAGCTGTCAGGAGGCCGGGACCTCCGGGTTGGTCGCCGGAATTCACCTTGAGGGTCCGTTCATTTCTCCCGAAGCCGGGCCAAGGGGTGCACACGACGCGACCTTCGTGGGCCCACCCGACTGGGACCGCCTGCAGGCCTGGCAGAACGCTGCCCAGGGCATGATCCGGATCATCACGCTCTCCCCCGAATGGCCGGGCTCCACCGAGTTCATCGAGAGATGCGTGGAGAGCCAAATCCTGGTGAGTATCGGACATACTGCGGCAACCCCTGAACAGATTCGAGACGCGGTGGCGGCCGGCGCACGCATGTCAACACATCTGGGCAACGGGATGCACACCCACATTCGCCGTCACCCTAACTACCTGTGGGAACAGTTGGCAGATGATCAGCTCGCCGCCACGGTAATCGCCGATGGCTTCCACCTCCCGCTATCAGTGCTGTCAGTCATCCTTCGGGCCAAGGGTGAACGGGCGCTCCTGATAAGCGACGCGGTCAGCCTCAGTGGCTTACCTGCGGGTGCCTACGACCGTCACATCGGTGGTCGGGTGGTGCTGACCGATAGCGGGCGCCTCCACCTCGCCGAACAGCCGGACGTGCTTGCCGGCTCGGTGACGATGCTTCCGACCGGCATTGCTCATCTGACCCGCCACCACCTGACCACCCTCGGCGGTGCCTGGCGGATGGCCAGCACTGGACCGGCCGCAATGGTCGACCTGCCCGTGGCCCAAGGCCTCACCGTGGGCGCCCCGGCCGACATGGTCCTCTTCGACTGGGACGGCAGTCGCATCACCGTGCTGACAACCATCAAGGCCGGTCAAGTCAGCTACCGAACTGCGGGAATGCGATGATCACCCCAACCGTCCACGTGCACGTCAAGCACGTAGTCTGGGTAGGCGACGGGACACGGTTCGTCGCCGCTGGAACCAGGTCGATCGGAATATTCGAGCTGATGCGGCAACTCGATGATCAGGCGTACACGGGCTCGGCGAGGAGTGACTATGAGGGCAGCGACCCCCACCTGGAGGGGACGAGGTAAAGCACTGGCTTTCTCCCTAGCATGCGGAAGACGGCGACATGAGCGCTCTTGACCTGCCTGCTGGCGTTCAGGTGCAGGTGCATGCCACCGCCGAGGAGGCCGGCCGCGCGGCTGGACGTGAGGTGGCCGGGGAACTTCGTCGCCGCCTAGCCGACCAGTCCCGGGTCAGGGTGATGTTCGCCGCGGGACCGAGCCAGCGGTTCATGTTAGAAACCCTACGCAGGGAACCGGATATCGACTGGTATCGGATAACCGCCTTCCACATGGACGAGTACCTCCAGCTGCCTGAGGATGCTCCACAGCGTTGGGGGCTGTGGTTGCGTGCAGCGCTTTTCGACCATCTCCCGTTCGCTGACGTGAACCTCATCCGAACTGACGGCGACGCTCAACAATGTGCCGACGAGTATGCCGGACTGCTTGCGGCCGAGCCCATCGACCTGGTGTGCTTCGGCATCGGGGTGAACGGGCACCTGGCTTTCAACGACCCGCCGGTTGCCGACTTCGACGACCCGGTCGACATGAAGGTGGTCGAACTCGATCAAGTGTGCCGGCAGCAACAGGTCGATGACGGCTGCTTCGCCACCGTGGACGACGTGCCTCGGCTAGCGGTAACTGTGACGATACCCCCACTGTTGCGCGCCAGTCGCATGGTCGGCGTGGTGACCGGTGCCTCGAAGAGCGCAGCCGTCCGCGCAGCCCTCATGGGTCCGGAGACCACGGCATGCCCAGCGAGCGTGCTCCGCCATCATCCGTCATGCATTCTGCACCTCGACAAAGAAGCCGCTGGTGACCTCCACTGATCGGAAAACCAGGTGAGCGAATCAAGCGTTGATGACCACCATTAGGCGGCGAGTGACGGGGCTCGAGGACTGCACTCCGGGGAAGAATAGGAAAATCAGCCGTAGACCGCTGGTGCAAACCGGATGCAGCCGGACACTCGAAGTCGAACTCCAGCTGTCATCAAGCCTAGTCAGAAGCCGATTCTCGTTCTGTGGCAGGTGTTGGGTTCGAACCAATCCGGGGGGTTCGTTGGCTAGGGGCGATACCGCCCAAACCGCGGATGACTAGGTAAATCACTGCTCAACGCTACTCATTGTTACCCGCGAGTTTTCAACGAGTGACGGCCTGTAGACGGCCTGGGAGTTGATCAAGACGCCATGTGGAGCCTGGCCGTTGGCCGAAGCTGGGGGAACGAAGAGGAGTCAAACCGTTCAGTGTCTAAAACATCAGAGAGACGAAACACCTCATAGAGCGATCAGGCACGGCAGGCTCTGACTTCATAAGCACCTCGACTTCTCAAGATCATTACCTCGCGTTTAGCAACCGGAATGGCTGCTGCCGCCCCCCGCCCGATGACCGCTGGTCGAGAGGACGATGCGCGCGAGTTGACAGCGCGATTGTTCGTCACGAGTTCCTGGCATCAGCTCCGCGCGACTGCCTTCAAACGAACGCTGGCCTGGCCCAGCCTCACCGAGGATCGGTGAATTCACGATTTCGGCATACCGCCGTCTGCCTTGACGCGCCCCGAAACGTCGCCCCCCGGGTCACGGCGAAGGCATGGAGGACCGCCCGCATGACGTCTCGGCCTGGTTAGGTGCATGTTGTGGAGCTTGTGCGCCTCTACTCGAACCTATTGGACGGGCGGAAGCGGCTCGGTCATGTAGCGGAGGCTGCCGCTGCCCAGCGACCAACGGACTGCAGTGTCCATTCCCGTCAGCACCAGCACCGCCTCAGCAAGGGTCAGATTCTGGAACTGATAGCGGCTTACGACCACCAGCAGGAGTCGATCAAACACCTAGCACGACGGTTCAAGATTCATCGAACGACGGCTGCCGCACTTCTTCGACGACATGCTGGTCTGTCAGCTGATCATCCACAACGGGATTGGCAGTAAGATTCCGGACGCCGACGCCGGTAGGGACTGGCTGGGCACCGTGCCCGGATGAACGCGTGAGCCAGATGCTCGCCCACTGCCTAACGCAGCGGCATGTAATGGCATTAGGACGACATGTCGAGCGACCGGTCTAGGGCCAGGCCGATTCCAGAGCGGACAACTCAGATATCACGCTATGGGCCTTCACTGAGGCGCTCATAACCTGGTGGCCGCCCTCGGCACCATCCTTCGCTGGGTGATCCTGCACACCGGCAACCACGTCGCCGGCTTGACGCTCGTCCCGACCGGTTGTGCCTTCATGTTCCTCGGCGGACCGATCATGGCCGTGGCCGACAGGCTCGGCCTCTGCAACCACAAGGGATAGAGCATCATGGGAGACGTCGGCGCGAGTCTGCCGGGCCCGATCTCCCCTTATCGCTGCAGCGATCTGATGGGAGCAATTGCTGGAGAGCCGCGGCGCCAGGGTCTTCGCCGTCGACCTGAATGTGGCAGGGCCGACGACCGCCCAGCTGGCGGCGTTGGCTCGCTTCTAGATGGGCGACCCGGTCTGCATGGGTGCTGCTCGTCAAGAGTGTGTTTGTTCCTTGTGATTAGCTCGGTCAGATGCCGAGCGACTGCTTTCCTGATGCCGTGGGCAGGCTGGACCTTGTGAGCGCGGTTAGATGGGGTTCACTACGCACTACGGCATGTGGAGGCACCTGTCTGTCAAGCGAACGGGGGCTGGTTCGATGTGGGGCATGGATGCTGGCTCGAGGTCGGTTCTGAACGTGGCGTTGTCTCGTCCCGCCCACCAGCGGGTCCACGCAAGCCGTTAGGTGGCAGCTTTCGACACCAAATAGCGATGAAGCTGATAGTAGATATCTAATTGATATCTCAAACCTGCGGAGGTGACGTGTCACCGGAAATAAAATATGCACTCAGTGGTGATGTGAACATTGCCTACGAAGTGAGTGGCGACGGTCCTATTGACTTGGTGATCGTCCACGGCTGGGTTGGCACTATCGAGGGGGTCAGGGATGCGCCTGGCTTGGCCCAATTCACTCAACGGTTGACATCGTTTGCGCGTGTAATTCAGTTCGACAAGCGTGGCACAGGCATGTCGGATAGTGTCACGCAAGCAGCACCAGTAGATGAGCGCATGGATGACTTACGCGCTGTAATGAATGCCGTCGGCTCCAAACGCGCAGCCGTAATGGGGATTTCTGAGGGCGGAGTCATGGCAGCACTTTTTGCTGCGTCCTATCCAGAGCGGGTATCGGCGTTGATCTTGTACGGTGCTCACGCGGTTCCTCCTGGTTTGCGCACGACAGAAGCGGAGTGGTCAGAATACTCCGAGCGAGTGAGGCGCAATTGGGGCAGTGAGGCAGAAGCACGCGATATTCTTTCATGGCTAGCACCAAGCCTCGCCAGGGATGAAAGTGCAATCCATTGGGCACAAAAATTCATGAGATTAGGCGCCAGTCCTGGAGCAGAGATTGCGCTTACTCGAATGAACAACGAGCTTGATATTCGACAGGTCTTACCTTCTGTTCATGTGCCGACACTTGTTCTCCATCGTGCGGGCGACAGAGGAATACCCGTCACGTACGGGAGATATCTCGCTGAGCATATCCCTGGTGCAAGCTTCGTAGAACTTGAAGGAACAGACCATCTCCCATTCGTAGGAAACGCCGACGCGATACTCGATGAGATTGAGGAATTCCTTACGGGTGTGCGTGATCCATTGGAACGCAATCGTATGTTGTCTACCGTTATGTTCACTGACATTGTTGGTTCGACGGAACGAGCTCAAGAATTGGGCGACCGCAGGTGGCGTGAATTATTGAATCAGCACAATATCCTCGTCAGGAAACAGCTAACGCGTTTTCGCGGCGTCGAGATTGATACGACGGGTGATGGATTTTTCGCGACGTTTGATGGTCCTGCCCGAGGGATACGCTGTGCGTTAGCTATTAGCGACAATGTGCAGCGATTAGGTATCCAAGTTCGCGTTGGTTTACATACGGGTGAATGTGAATTGATGGGAAATAAAGTGGGCGGCATTGCCGTGCATATCGGCGCGCGAGTCATGGCTCACTCAGGCGCGAATGAAGTTTTGGTTTCGAGCACTGTCAAGGATTTAGTAGCGGGTTCAGGAATCAAATTTGTCGAACGCGGCATTCACGAGCTGAAAGGAGTCCCGGAGGAATGGCATCTGTTTGCCGTAAAGCGATAGAAAAGAAGTCTAACATCCTCACTTATGGATATCCGCGCCGCCTAACAAAGCGCGCCCCCCGGATAGGCGGATTTCGCGCTATGGAGACCAATCCGCGCCAGCAGGCTGCCTGCAACTGCGACTGGCGCGGAACGCGCCCGCGTCAAGCGGAGACTCGACCGATGGCAATCGTTGAGGAACCCGGCTCGCGTCGAGAGTGGAGCTTGTACACCTCTACTCGAACCTCTTGGAAGGGCCGAAGGACCTCGGCAATGTAGCGGTCTTTCTTCTTGGCAGGCGGCGCCATCGGGGTATCAGGGGCGCCCCTTGCCGAAGTACATGAGTTCCCATAGCGCGTCCTCGACGTGGCTCTCCACCAGGGCCTTGCCCTGGTAGTGCTCGAGGCGAAGCTCGCCGACGAAGCGCAGGTACGCGCCGTCGAACCGCAAGAGCTTGGCGGCCACCTTCCGGGGCCACGGGAGCTCCTCGACCAGCTTCATCGAGGCTATGTCCGAGTGCCGCGTAAAGGTGATGACGTACCGCTCAGCCCCGTCCGCGTACGTGTAGCGAGTGACGTTGCCGACAGGCTTGCCGGTCACCGCGTCGGTGTAACGGCCCAGCTCATCGAAGGTGACCTTGCTATGGTCGTCCGCGATGGGCTTTCCGTCGCGGGCCAGCATGAAGACCGGCAGGGCTGAGTACCCGTACTGCTTCTCTGCTGTGATATACGAGGCGATCACGGAGAACGGGCCGGCCGCGCCGCGTGCCCAGTACCAGTGGTGCATTAGCTTGGGCATCGGGGTGTTACCCCAGTTTTGGTCGTGGTAGCCGACGCCTGTCGAGGTGCTGGATCGGCCGGCCACGCTGTACGTCACCTCGACCTTGCCCTGTGGAACCGACGGCAGCCACGCGAAAAGATGCTCGCCTCGGTCGCCGAAGAGCCAGTGTCCCGTCTCGGGCCGCCACGCTGGCACCTGTCCGATCAGCGTGACGTCGACCTCGACCTCCTCGACGTGGGCGCGAATGGTGTATGTGTGCAGGTCGCCGCCGAAGACGTTCTCGCCGATACGGACGTCGCAGGTGTTGGTGGAGGCGGAGAACCGCTCAGGATCCAGCTCAACGAGCTTGCGTACTGGGCTGCCGTCTGGCAACGTCAGGTCGATCCGGATGGTCGGCGCCAACGGCCTGTCAATGACTGTGAAGTCCTTGGTGGCGAAGACCACGACCAGCTTGGCGCCGTCATCCAGGTGTGCGTCGAAGTACCACCACTCGTATGTGCCCGGGCCACCGTCGGTGCGGAGGCCATCCTCCCGAGGCTTGATCGCTCCGCGCTCGATGCCGAACCGTGCGTAGTCCTCGGGAGTGCTACCCAGCCGTGAGGAAAGAGTGCCGTGGCGGGACATGGGTACCATGCTCCTCTCGCCGGCGGTTGGCATCTTCCGGTCGCCTATTCTCCCGCAGCCGGCAGTCCCTGACTGCGGGTTTAACGTGCCCTGGCGCAGCGTCAGCATGTGCCGGTGACTTACCTGGGCTCAACCGGACAGGCCTGGTCGGCTACGGCCGTCCTGGCTGTGGGTCCGGGCTGCGAGCGTCGGCGTGCTGCCCACCCTAGTGGGCCCCCAGAACTTGCCGATTTTCAACGCTAGATCGGACGCCATCTGCCGGTCTTCGTCAGGTTCGAATACAGGGCCCAAGGTGTTCGGTCAGTGGAGCTTAGGAGACTCGAACCCCTGACCTCTTCCATGCCATCGACAACCCGCTGCTTCGAGTACCGGGTCATGAGCGTGGCCAATGGTCGCCAACGTGCGCCGCTGTCCCAAGGGAAACGGACCGATTGGTAAGCAGATTGGTAAACATGAGGGGTACGCAGATGCCGCCCGGTAGTTGCCCGG
>Ga0126305_10000703_pt1 | contig 14433 bp, 16 predicted proteins | sample Plot26_FD_92536 | JGI IMG/M metagenome (GOLD analysis project Ga0126305, IMG submission 92536) | Serpentine soil microbial communities from UC McLaughlin Reserve, CA, USA - Plot26 | ecosystem: Environmental > Terrestrial > Soil > Grasslands | place: USA: UC McLaughlin Reserve, Lake County... | reverse complement strand
TATCTCACTAGTTTTAACTATAGGAAGCGTAAAATAAAAAGTAGATCCTATTCCATTAGAATTATTTTCTGCCCATATCTTACCACCATGAGCTTCTATAATCTTCTTAACTATAAAGAGACCAAGACCAGTACCTTGATCTGATTTAGTAGCAAATTTTGTAAATAGTCTTGGTAAAATCTCATTATCAATCCCTATACCGCTATCTTTTATTATCACAATTACTTTATTATCATCATTGTCTTTTTCTTTGTAAGTTATTCTAGTTGTAATTATTATAAATCCCTCTTGAGTAAATTTGAGAGCATTATCAAGTATATTTGAGATGACTTGTGTTAATCTAGTTTTATCTGCATTAACAAATATCTTATTCCTGTTAGGTTCATATATTATTTTAACATTATTTTTATTCTTGCCATCATCATCATGTTTTTTATTCTTTATAATATTCTCAAAATCTATGACAACGTTTGCTATAACCTCATTTAATTCAACTAATTCTGTATTTAGTTTAAAGATTCGACTTTCAATCTTTGTAACATCTAGTATATCTTCAACAAGTTTATGTAATCTGTAAGAATTTCTCACTATGATTTGAAGATATTCTTTAAGTGTTTCTTGTTTTAAACTACTTCCTTTTTTATTTATAACTTTATTGTAAAGTAGTTCACTAAGGCCTAGGATAGGCATAATAGGAGTTCTAAGTTCATGTGCTGCTACATTGATAAATTCTTTTTGCATTTTATCGTGAACTTTTAGTTCTTCATTGGCTAATGCAATTTCTCTATTTGATTCTTGTAGTTCTTTTGTTCTTTTCTTTACTTCATTATTAAGTACAACATTCAATTTTATTAAAAATATTATTAGAGTAGTTATTGCGGCAATGATGCCAACAATTAATGAGAACATTGCTATCTTCTCTCCAAATAATACATTATTAATCTCAGAATATATCATAGCAGTAGGTGTTATAATGAATATGAAATATGTAGGTTTTTCTTGTAATAAAATTGGAGAACCTGTATTTAGTCTCTCACCACTTCCAAAATCATATACTGCATATTCTCCTAATGATTCACCAGAAAAGACTTTGCGATAATAATCAATTTGAATATTATTGAAATTGAAAAATTTTTGAACTTTATTATCAAAAAAATTCTCTCCTAAGAATTGTGTTCTGGGAGTAGCAATATAATTAAATATACTATCATAGGCAACAAAAAATTTTGAATCAATATTATTAATGTTTCCATAATGTGCAAAAAAAGATTCGGTAGGTATTTCTGCTCCTACTATTCCAATATATTTTCCAGTATCACTATTTCTTATTGGAACAGTTAGTGCAATTCTATCTATATTATCAATTCCCTTAAATCCATCTGAAAAAACTGGTCTTAAGATATTTCTTGTTTCTTGTACATAATCTCTAATTGAAATATCTATATTAACAAAACTTCTTTGTCCTTTTGATACTATATGAGTTGTTACTATATTGTTTTCATCAGCAATAAAAAGGCCATCCACTTTAGTAACATTATTAACTTCAGAAAATTTTTCTCGTATAACCTTTTCAATTTTTTCTCCATATAATATCTCTTGTTGTAAATAAGTAGAATCAGCGATTCCTTGAAGTATTGATCTAAGTAATTTAAGATCTGAACCAATATGTTCTGCAATAGCTTGTGTAGATTCTATTTGACGGTCTTTGTATTGAGTAAAGATACTATTTTTAACATTTTGTTCAGTAATATTTTGTTGATAAAAGAATAACCCAAATGAAGAGATTATTATTAAAACTACCGAAAGAATTCCTATTTCCTTTCTCTTTTTAGAGAAGAAATCACCACCAGAATTTATCATTTCTTCTTCGTTTCCTTCTACTACCTACAAAGAATATGCATATAATGTATTAAAATTTTTTTTATAGGAATTAATTAGAAACAGAGACATTATCATATCTTTCTGGTACAATAATCTTTCCATTAATTATATCTTCTTTAATCTGATTAAGTTTAACTTTTATATCTTTCGGCACATTATTTTCCAATCCATGAAATGGTGCTATATAGACTATCCCATCACCAGGTGCTCCTTTAGATGCTTCTAATCCTGGTTTGAATATTTGTCCACTAAAATTACCTTTTTGAATCATTTTAATAGCTTGATCAAATGCCTTTTCTACATCCAATACAAAGGAAGTAAGAACAGTATTTGGAGCTAGTTTATGTTGATCAGAAATAGCACCAAATGCAAATATCTTTTTTTCTTTGGCTGCTTCTATAACACCATGTCCAGATGTATCTGCTACATGTAGCAAAAAATCAGCACCATCATTAATTTGAGATAGAGCCTCTTCTTTTCCTTTAGATGGGTTATCCCAATCATCTAAATATGTTGCTAATGTTGTTATATTGGAATCTATATCACGAGCTCCTTGCTTGTAGCCTTCATAAATATTAATTAGGTTGGGATATTTTTCTCCTCCTATAAATCCAATAACATTTGTTTTAGACATCATTGCTGCAAGTGCACCTAATAGATACGTTCCTTCTTGTTGCATTGGAAAGATAGAAGCTACATTAGAAGAATTAACAAGTCCTGTAAAAATTACAAATTTTGTATTAGAATAATCATTACCCACTTTTATAGCAGGTGTTCCCCATTCAAAACCATGAGCTATAATCAAATCATAACCAGCATTAGCATATTCTCTTAATATAATTTCTATATCTGGAATAGCTACATTTTCTTTAAAATCAATATCATAACCATATTTCTTTTCTAATGATTGTGCTGCATTATACGCAAAGGCACCCCAACCTGCATCACTAAATAAGCCATCAGTTAGTAAGGCTATTTTGAGATCTTTTATAGTAAAGTTGTTCTCCTCAGATAATCCATGAATAATTGCTGTTGTTTGTTCAATAGTGTATCTATCAAAAAAAGAATATGAAGGATGACTAATTTGTAATGGTCCTAGTATTAATATAGTTGCGATAGCAAAAATATAAATATATTCCTTCTTTTCTTTGAATATCATAAAAAGGATAATACTACATTATTATTACAATATAAACTTCCAATGCTTCCAATATTGTCTCGTGCTATTATTATGTCCATTGGTCCACAATTACCCTTTTGAAAAATTGCTGATACTTTTGAAAATATAACGTTTACCAACATTATGGTAACATGAAAAATAATTATCATAAATTTAGTTATATTGTATTTTCGTTCCATGGTTAAATTATAACTATTTGATATATAATATTTTTTGATAATGATCTGATTAAGTTTTTAGGCGCCGAAAAAATTCTTATTTAAATTAAACGTTTTATTCATTTTTTATACAAAGTTCTGTTTTTATACAATATCTATAATCAATTTTGCCAGACCTGCATTTAACAATTCCTTATTCAAAAAATGACCGTCATAATCAAATTGTTGCAACAATACGAGCATAAGAAAGATCCTTGTCTCTCATCAACATCTATCAAAGCATTTTTACCTAACAAGGATTATTGTATTTATGAAGTTTGATATTTGTGTTATTTACTATATCAGCTTTGCCCTATTACTGTTGACAATAGTTACAATTATAACACAAAAATATAATTTTAACACTTTATAAATTTTAAAAATTTTGATGTTTAGTTATTCCTTTATTGTAGTTGGTAATAATTCTCGCAGTTCATCATATTTTTTAAGAAAATATAATCCTTTTTCTGTCGTCTTGTATATTTGAGTACCATCTAAATATTCTATTAAGTTATTTTCAATTAAAACAGAAAGATATTCTTTTAATTGTCCATAGCTTAAAAAAGCTTTGTACATAATTTTTGACTTGGTAGCTCCACCATTTGCTGAATCAAGTATATTACTTACTATTTCTGTTCTACTTCTATTTTTCATATTATATTCAATTCCTAAATACCTATTTATTCTACTTATAAATGAGAATCATCATATATATCGGTTTTTAGGGCTGGATAGATATAATAATAAATTATTTTAAAAGTTAATAATTTTTGAATCTAAGTGATAGATCTTGTAATAGCAGTTTCTAGAATAATGATGATGTAATAAGAAGAAAAGCCATAGTATGAAATGTTCTCTTACATGTTATGCTCGAAGAATTAGATCATAGAGGAGAAATTATAGCAATTTTATGGCAAAAAGATATGCAATCACTTGACATAGCATATGGTTATCTGTTATGAGAAAAACTAATATAATATGGAATATGAAATAATACTTGTTACTATATTATCAAGAAAAGTTCTATGGTTAGTGATTTGTGTATTTACCGACGAACTTAATATATTTGAAACTCTAATACTGTAAAATAACATATAAAATTTATTTATTAGTGAATATTTTAAAATACAATAGAAAATAAATTTTAGTAATCTATAATAAATTAAATTTAAAGATTATTTTAAATTCAATCTATACTATCTAATAAATATTTATACATGATGATGATAATACTAATTCTCTAGATTTGTACTTTGTGATACTTTTATAAAGAAAGAATTAAATTTACTTAGCAAGTTTTTTCATATACTAATAAACCTATTCGTAGTTGCTCGAAAGAATGTTATTAACTGATTTTTAAACTCTTATATAATTAAGAATGAATTATTGGTAAGTTTTAATTCAATATCTTTATGTGGAAATTGTTTAATTATCTCTTCTGCTAACTTGTAACTTTCTTCCTTACTTTCTGCGAGAGTAGAAAATTCGAAAATTGTTTTTGTATTTGGTAAATAAACTCTCTTTAAGTTCAAGTCACCATCTCCTTCTTCTCCTTTTCGAAAAATATAACGTTCTCCTCGTTTGGTTATAGGATTCCAACTTCTTAACAATATACCTTGTTTTTCTACATTCTCGTTTGTTATTTTATCATAAACAATTGTATGCATAAAGAGATGGAAAAATGTCTCATTTATATTAAAGAAATATCGTAAGGTATAATAATTTTTATGATGATGTGTGGAAGATGTTGATTTTAATTCCTTTGGATCATAATACCATTCAAAACAGGAAGCGGTTTTTTCAATTTGCATAATCTTATTTTATATGTCTAATGAGGATTTCAATTTTGCTATAAAAAGATTAATAATTATATATTATAACAAAGACTGAATTAAATAATAATAGATAATGATCACTAATTATCTACCTAATGTATCATTAACTTTCCCCGTATTCTAAAAAATTCTTCCTTCTTTTATATTCATATCCCAAGGATATGACCCAATATATTAGTAAGTATGAATAATCAATTGATTTTGATTCAATATTAGAATAATAATGTAAATATACCAAATTAAAATAAAATAGGTTTAATAGATCGATATTGTAGAGTTCCTCAATTAGAAACTAATTGTTATATTAGGTAGCAGTACTCTTACATGTCTGAATATAGGTCATCATCATCATCATCCTTAATTTCATCACATATTACTTCTAATTCAAATTGTTTTTCTATCATGATATTGTGATCGAATTCGCATCTATTACCATCCAATTTCCATTCTTATCTTTAACATCTTTGTGATGGCCTCCATCCTTTGCATATGTCTCCATACTTTTTTGTATCATGTGGATCATCACACCATAATGCACCATGATGATCTATTTTTTTCTTATACTTTTTCTTCATCTTAATTATATTTATATCTAAATATTTTTTTCATTGTTATTCTATTCTTATAGTTAAAAAATTTTTTGTTGTTGCAGATTCTATTGTTGTTGCTAAAAGCAATAAGACTGGCAAAAGTAATGATATTGCTAGTATAACACTGTTTCAATAACCATTATAATAGTATAATATAATTGTAAAAGAATAATTAATCTTGCCCAATAAAAGATTATACCATTTTAAAGTTATTCATATTAATTAACAATAAATATAAAGAATCTATAACTATCATAATAATTGAAAGAATATTGAAGAGGATCAACAGGAAAGATGTAAAACCCGGAACTATCGTCAAAATTGTAGAAAAACAAAATCAAAAAACTGGAAAATTGACCAAAGGAATAGTAAAGAAAATCTTAACATCTTCATCAACTCATCCATATGGAATTAAGGTTATTCTTGATAATGATGTAGTAGGAAGAGTTAAAGAGATTATAAAATAAAATTAAAATTGAAAAGAAATACAATGATCATCCTTAATTTCAATCATGCAAATTTTGTTCTACAATTATTTTAATTATCGTTATGTCAATTGCCCTTTATCTTCATTTGGTATAACTTTTTATAAAAAAGTTCTAATTTATTACAAACACTAACACAATTTAAGTTATTGTCAAAATTAGGATACTTGATGCAACTGTATCTTTAAGACTATTGTTTACACTATTTGGTAAATTGAAACTATAAAATGGTACTTAATTTTTCTATTTATTCTAGTAATATAAAGATAGTTCAACTCACGTCAATCGTCCATTTATCATATTCTTTTTGCTGTGTTTATTTAGACTAATAATATAATGATTAAAGCAATTACTCATTGTTGTTCTATGATTATTAATAGCTCTTAATTGAAAGTTATACTTCTTCAAGATACAAAGTAAATCTCTTAAATTTACAAAACCTTCATCTTTAATGCTTAGTTTTTCTAACTTCTTTAGTGTGATAAATCTACCGTCTTTCAATACTCGACAATCCTCTGATATTTTATCATCAACCATGAAAATAATTATTTACATATAACTAAAAATGTTAAGTTAACAGGACAATGATCATTAGAATTTCAATCAAGATAATATAAAGAAAAATACCGTGAGGCGTTTTCTTATGTTAAAACTTATTTTCTTGATGTCTCATACAAATTCATGTTATTTTTTTCCTTCTTTATCATCATTTTATAATTGATATTTTCTGATCTTTTCTTTGTTATTATCATTAATATACAACAATAGGTAAAACATATAATGAGATCTTTTGAATAAGCTTAAATCCAATTTACTAATCTAATAACTTTTTATTACAATTAAAATTATTTACTTAATACAAATATGTCAATGGGTATTGATAATAAATTTCATAATACTTTAACTAAAAATATCTTAAATTTAGACAAGTCTATAAGATGGGTTGATATACTAGATAAAAATGGTATTATTATAAATGAACAATATAAAGAAGGACTAAAACCATTACTAACTAAAGAAGAGAATCAAGAATCTGCAATCAATACAATAACTAGACATAAAACAAGAAAAAAATATGAATCAAAAATAGGAAAATTAACCTATACTTTTGGAAGATATAAAAACTTGAGTAGGTCTACAATTCCAGAGTAGGTCTACAATTCCAATCAATGAAAACTATTATTTACTATTAACTATATATTTTGAAGAAAACAATTTTAATAAGATAATAATGGAAAAAATTATTCCTTTAATTAAAGAAGAAAGAAAGAAATTCTCATTTTAGCTGATTAATGAAATTTTTTGGTTTTAGTTAAAGATAAAATTTTCTTTTGATTTTTTAAATTGTACTATAACTTTACGATCAGTTATTTGACTTTTCTATAACAAAATTTAATCTTAGCACTTAGAGATGACGTATAGTTTACTGATTTTACAAATTAGACTTTGATTTTTATTATCATTCTAAACAAAAACTATTCATTAAATTGTAAAGTTGTTACTAATTAAATAAATGATTTACTCAAAACTTAGTTAAAAAGGTTTAAGAAATAAAAAACTATTTAATGATAATTCTTTTCTTATCTCCTATGAACTATCTTCAAAGATTATTCTCTATTTTATCAATATAAGATGTTTCATAATTTTGATCTACATCACTTTTTTATCTTGAGGGTGATTGATCCATTAAGTATACTAGCAATGTCTAATTCTTGGAAGTTGATATTTAACCTCTTTGTTTTCCATTTCATTCTTTACAATGAAAGAGTTTGCAAATGCTGCTTCCACCTTACCAATTCTTATCCCATCTGATGAATAAACAGTACAGTAATTTACTTTGTCATCACTATGAATCTTACCTTCCTAAGGATATTCTGACATTTATTATTACTGTATCTCATTTAAAATAAGGGTTAAAGATAATTTAGTCATTTTTGAAGGTTATTAAAAATTCGATAATTATCTTTCTTAGTATAAATATTTTAAAGTATGAACATTTTATACTTGATATCAAGTCAATAAGATTAATTCAATATGTTTCTTTTAAATTTAATATAAATAGATTTTAAAACGATTTTATAATAAAGTTCAAAACTTACTATGGAAAAACATATTCAAATGTCAATTTTAATCACTATAGTGGATTCTCATGAAAAATATACTGGTTTATTATTTTATAAAAGTTTTTATTAATTACAATTAATAGAGGCAATTAGTCTATTTATTAAATATGTATTTAAAAATTAATTAAAGTTTTTAATTACATTCATTTCTATGTATTTTTTAATTTTATAAATAATTCAATCTTCTCTAGTCCTGATAAAGTTAAAATCTTTTTATCATCATAATCTTTGTTTTCTTTTAATTCATTGTTATTTAATAATATCTCTATAACTTTTCCTGTTAATAATTTATTATAAGGCCAATATTTAAATAAAGTTTGGTTAAGTTTTAATTCTTTGACAAAATCATTAAGTACTGCATCATTTTTTGATAATTTTGATTCTATTTCCAATTCGATGTAGGTTATATTATTATTATTATTATTATTATTAAAGATGTATGTAGTGGTATCAAACACAAATTCAAATTCTGTTTGATTAGTACTTTTGTTGATGGCATTGACAATTTTTCTATGAGTTTGTTTATTTTGAATTATTTTAAAGCCTAAATTAATTAAATTTAGTTTAGGATCAATGTGATAATATTCTAAAGGGGGTTTAAGTATATTTAAATTAACATACAAATTTATTTTCAAAATAATTTGGTCAAGCATTTCTTTTGAATAGATATCTTCTATCTCTATTCTTTTTGAATAATTTTCAGTAGTATCTTGTAGTATTTTCAAAGTAATTTTAGAAACGTGTTCATTAATATCTCTAATACGTAATGCAATTTTATTTTTTTTTAAAATTTCATCTTTTGTATCAAAGTACGTATCATGTATTATTTGAATTCCATTCTTTTTAGTTCTGTATCCTTTATTAGAGATCAATTCAGATATCACATTAAATATTTGATCGTAATCTTTTGAAAGAATTATAAGTGCAGTTTCAACTTCTAACAATTATTGATTTATTCCTGTTCAACTATATTTAATTAACCATCAAAGAATATTCTTTTTTTTTGAAACGTTCTTTCTTTTGTTTCAAATTTTATAATAAAAAATTATGTTCTGTTGAACATTCATGTGTTTAAAACCATTGTTGATTTCAGTTGATAATTTGAAAAGTGGATGTTAAAGGATGGTGACTTCACCTTGTACTGCAAAAACTATGTTGTAGATGATAAAATAAGTTACAAATTTCAATGCCGTTATTAAAGATTAGAATATCAAATATTGCTCTTTGTTGTTATTGTCTTAATTACAAAATAAAATGATTTAAATTATTAACTATTAGACATAATTTAGCTCGAAATATTTTTGTGAATGCATTAATCTCTCTTATATTGTTTTGCTTCGTCTTTCGTTATCTTAAAATAGAGAATATCACCATCAAATCTCTCAACTAACTTTTTTGGAATATAGAATCTGTCTTTGGCCACACTGCCTTTTTGTGTTATGATGTATTCTCCTAAAATCTCTTGAACTTCACCAAAATCAGTATCATCACCTAATCCTCTGGCTTCTTTTTTGACAATTTCTTCAGAATTATAGTCATTAGTCTGTGATTGGTCATTTACTTCTTTATTTCTTACTGCTTGTGTCCTGTTCTTAGAATCAGCATCTTGAACTGTTATTTGTTCTTTAATATTATTATTATTCTTTCTACCCTCTTGAATATCTGATTCATCTTGATATTTGCTCAAATCAGACTCAGAAATTCTAAATTTTAAAATATCACCATCATAACTTTCTGCTTGATCTTTAGGAATGTAAAATGTTTCCTTATCAATCATTCCTCTTTGAACTAGTACATATTTACTTCGGACTTCTTTGACTTCACCCAAATCCTCATCATTAATTCCCTTTGCTTCTTTTTTAATCACATCATTCCAATCGATATTAGAACTCATAATGTTTGCTACTTTACAAGTTATTTAATAATTACAGATGTTCAATAATGTTGAAGGTGATTAAGATTGTTAATCATAATATTAAGGAATTTGAAAAAGTTAATTGTCATAACCTAATCAATTGTAGGTGACATTTAGAATACAATTTACTACCGCCAACAAAATATTGGCAATTTTACAAGTATGTCAAATAACATAGTAATGATAACATAATCAATATAATTGAAGGCTTTGTATACATTTTGTTCTCTAAAAATAACCAATTAATTTTTTCCTTATCGACTAGTATCATAAAAATGAGGTTGTTCATTATATCTATAATACTTTAATTCTCAATTCAAATTGTTTTATATCTGATATTAGAATTGTCTAAATACGATATTACATATGAGGATGTATAATTGGAGAGAATTGTACTCAAACGAAAATTTGGCTGGACCAATCTTCAAGTTCCTGTGATCGGTCAAGGTACATGGATGATCGATGGCGATAATGATATCGAATCGAGGGCAGTAGAATCTCTAAGGTTAGGCTTGGATCTAGGAATGTCTCATATTGATACAGCAGAGATGTATGGAGATGGACATGCAGAGGAATTAGTAGGTAAAGCTATCACTGGGCTGCGAGACCACGTATTCTTGACTAGTAAAGTCCTTCCTTCTAACGCCTCTTACGAAGGAACTATAAAGGCTTGTAAAATGAGCTTAAGACGGCTAAAAACAAACTGGCTTGACTTGTACTTACTTCACTGGCCTAGTAGATATCCTATTAGTGAAACAATGCATGCCATGGAAAAGCTTGTGTCTGAAGGATTAATACGATTTATTGGTGTCAGCAACTTTAACTTGGAAGAGTTAAAGGAAGCTGAACAGGGACTTAAAAATGAACTAATTGCATGTAATCAAGTACTTTATCATCTAGGTGATCGCGGTATTGAGAGACACTTGCTTCCATATTGTAAAGAGAAAGAAATAGCTGTAGTAGGATATGCTCCATTTGGACATGGTAGTTTTCCATCTTGCCAAAGCCGTGGAGGAAAAGTGTTAGCAAAAATTGCAAAACTGCATAATCGCACTCCTAGACAAGTGGCACTTAATTTTCTTACACGACATCAGTCCCTTTTCACAATTCCAAAGACTACTAATCCAGATCGAGTTAAAGAGAACAGCGGAGGTGTAGGCTGGAAACTGACTGATGAAGATATTATGGCAATTGAGACCACATTTCCATTATCTAATCATGATACTCCATTGGGAATAATTTAGACAAAAGCCTATACTAAAATGGTAGCATATAGCAGTGAATTTGTTTATCCAGTCTTTAGTTTTATCAACTTTAGAATTTATTATAATCTTCTTTTAACTACTTTAAGAATAACATGCATTAATAGAATATATAATAAAATTATTATATTAAAAAGAATAAAGTTAATTAAAACAAAAGGATGGATGAATTTATCGGATGTTTAATAACTCATTTTATAGTATACTTGTAATGGTAACTTTATTTTTATTTAATTGAAAATGAAAAAAGAATAAATATTTGTTAACATTCTACGAAATTCTACCATTATTACATTTTTATCCAAAATTTATGGACCCAAATGGTTAGAGGATTAAGATGGTAGCCAACTATATTTGACAACATTTTAGTGCAGATAATGTATAAGAATTAATTATTTTATAATCAGTACTGCAATTTTTACATTTAATTCAGATTTTAGTTTATCAAGATGCCTCTAAAGAGAAGAAATGTATTATTTTGGTTTTATCATTTATTTTATATAATATCTTTAGTTTAGCAATCACATTATCAAAACTTTAGCTAGTGTCTCGAAGTCAATAAGTTGTATTTGTTCTGTGCTTTGGCAAATGCATATAATGCATCATATACAGAAAATTGTTTTGTCATATTATCATAGTCATCTTTTGAGATAACATTAAAACCAGCAGTAATTGCTGCAAGTCCTGCTGATCGAGATGTTAATTATCTTTTTTCTGTATCTGCACCTCTTACAATTTTAGCTAATATTAGTAATTCTGGATTCTTTTGTCAAGTTCATATTTCTTTATAATGGCATCAAATGAACATTCATCGCCATGATGACTTAATTCAACATTTGGTATATCAAATGGAATCAAATTTTCATTTCTCGTTAATTCAAGTAGTTTATGGGCAGATACAAACAGAAATTTGGCTTCATTATCTACAAAATTCTTTATAAGCCAAGGACATGCAATTCTGTCAACTTTTGCATGTTCTCTTGTTATCCATTTCATAATTATTCTTTAATGAAATATAGTATTTGAAGTAAATTCCTTAGTAAACGTAGTAGTATGATCCAATGCTATGCTAAGCATTCATCCTATAGTTCATAAATAGTTTCTTTTGATACTATTTGATAAAATTTTGGCATCAAAATTTTTATTTATATGGTGTATATTTATAGAAATTACCATTATCCATGACATAATCTATATCCAACCTAACAAATGCTGATAACTATTCTTGAGAAAGATTTAGTTATATGATAATGATCTATAAAATATCATAATCAATAGATATTTGTAAGGATTTTAAAAGTTATAAAGTATTAATTCCAAAAATAGAAATATGATTTATCTTTGTAGTTATCTCTCTTCTCGCCTATTTCTTTTCTATCCTATTTTCCTTTTATTGATGGTTATTATGATATCGGTTGAATATGCAGAATCCTTACCTTCCGAAGGGGAATCATTTTGGACTGTAGGAAAATCTATGCTCACATCTAGAACCGAAATAGCAGTTGCAATATTAGAAGATAAAATATATGTTATTGGAGGATTTGATAAGATTGGTAATGTTTTAGATACCGTAGAGGTTTATGATATAACTGCTGATATGTGGAAAACTATAGAACCTTTACCACGACCTCTTCATCATGCATCTGCAACAACATTTAATGGCAGTTTATATGTTGTAGGAGGATATACAAATAATAATTGGCTTCCTTCATCTAAATTATTTATTTATAACCCTAAAAGTAATATTTGGACTGAGGGATCTCCTATGCCTACTGCTAGAGGAGCATTAACAGCTGTCTTTATAGATGAAATACTTTATGCTATTGGTGGTGAAGGCGAACGTGGAGTTATGGATATTAACGAGGCCTATAATTCAAAAACCAAGAACTGGATATCAAAATCACCAATGCCTACTGCAAGACATCATGCTGCATCTGCAGTGGTTGATGGAAATGTGTACATAATTGGAGGGAGAATAGAAGGAACTTTACCCATTACCAATGTTAATGTTACTGAAATGTATGACCCTAAAATGGATAAATGGATTATACTTGAATCTATGCCTTCAAAACGTAGTGGACTTACAGCTACAGCTTACAATTATGACATCTATGTATTTGGAGGAGAAACTATTACAAGAACTTTTGAGAATAATGAAAAATACAATACTAAAGTAGAAAATGGGAAATAGAAAAATCATTACCAACATCTCGCCATGGTCTTGGATCTGTATACTATGATAATAAGATATATGTAATTGGTGGAGGTCCTAAACCTGGATTGAGTGCAACCAGTACAAATGAGATATTTAATCTAAGATAAATTATACATATAAAAGAGGTTCCTAGTAGATTTTATCATTAATTAAATCAGTAACTTCATTTTTTAACTTATCTATATCTATAGGTTTTTCAATTATTTTATCAATTTTCTTCATATCTACGTTATCCTTTAAAAGATCATTTTTTAAATATGCGCTAACAAGCATAGTTTTAATTTTAGATTTAGAATCTTTTTCTCTTATTTTCTTTACTAAATCTAAGCCTGACATTTGAGGCATTTTATAATCTGTTATAACCAAAGAACAATTAGAAATATTGTCATTCTTGCCAAGATAAATTAATGCTTCAACAGGATTATCAAAAGAGATTGTTTGATACCCCTCAGATTTTAAGCATTCACTATAGAGAAAAAGGATATCTTTTTCATCATCAACTAATAATACGTATTTGTTATTATTCTTGTTGTTATTCAAAGATGTTAAAGATCTCCTTATGTAATTATTATTTACTATTACCTTTATAACTTTTAAATGGTCCTATTAATAACTGCATTAGTATTTAGTCAAGCACTATTAGTATATATTTATATTTAAGAATTTAATAATTTCTCTACAGTGTTTGTAAATTCTTTATTATCAACAGGTTTTCTCATAATCTGGTCTTGAGAGATTCCAGGAACTATA